>Ga0187867_10001139_pt1 | contig 23073 bp, 16 predicted proteins | sample June2016WEW_13_1_FD_132976 | JGI IMG/M metagenome (GOLD analysis project Ga0187867, IMG submission 132976) | Peatland microbial communities from SPRUCE experiment site at the Marcell Experimental Forest, Minnesota, USA - June2016WEW_13_10 | ecosystem: Environmental > Terrestrial > Soil >...
GCCCGCAGTCGCAGTCCCTCACCGCGAATCCCCCGGCCTCGAGCGTCACGCGCAGAAGCCGGCGGATCTGGATCTCGTCGTCGATGACCAGCACCTCGGGTTTTCTCGGTTCGGCGGCCATGTGCTCGCCCCATCCTCGCGCGTTTACCCGGGCAGGTAAACTGCGAACAGGGCGCAATTGCGCCCCCCGGGGGCGCCGGCGCTTCCGCGCGGATCAGCCCCGGCGGGCTCCCCGCCACCGGCGGAGCGCAACGATCGACCACACCGCCTCCACGATGCCGAACGGCCACGCGCCCTGCAGGAAGCCATAGGCCGACCCCAGGGCGCACGCCGCCGCGAATGCGAGGATGAACCAGGGGGAGCGCCGCTCCAGCGCGTAAAAGACGAGCATCGCCGTGACGGCAAACAGCCCGAAGAGCGTCAATCGGTCCACGGCGGCCGGGATTCCAGCGCAGGCTCGGCGGCCGTCGCCCGCGCATCTCAGCGCTGCAGGGAGCGCGGATGCGGCAAATCCGCATCCGGGGAATGCCACCCGCCCTGCGCGCCCTGGGCGCACAGCAGCCCCAGGACAAAGCCCGTGATGAGGGCCGCAACCGCGACGATAACGTATGCGGCGCACCGGGTCCCCTCCACGTCCGTCCGCAGGGGGGACGCGTCGAGCGGATCGCGCTGGCCGGGCGGGAATGCAAGGGTCGGGCTCATCGGGGCGGCGTCACGGAACCGTCCTCAGCTCGGCGTGTCCGTGGTCCGCCGCGAGCGCCAGGGTGTAGCCAATGCCCTCCTCCTCGCGGATGAGGTTGCCTGCGCCGTGCTCCTCGAGCTTCCGTCGCAGCCGGAAAATGTGGACGTGGAGGTCGCGGACCTTGCTCGGCTCCCTTGCCCCCCAGACGGCGCGCACCAGGAGTCCCCGGGGGACGAGCTTGCCGGCATGGCGGGCGAGGATGTACAGCACGGCCTCCTCGGTCGCAGTTAGCCGCAGCGGGGTTCCGCTGACGGTCATTTCGCGGGTCGCCATGTCGATCCTCAGGGCGCCGCTGACGAGCAGCGGCCCGTCGCAAGCATGCGGCTCGCAGCGAAGGAGCGCGCGCAGCCGCGCAGCCAGCTCCTCGGGGGCGAACGGCTTGGCCAGGTAGTCGTTCGCGCCGGAATCGAGGGCGCGGACGATGTCCTGCACGGCCGTCCGCGTCGAGAGGATCATAACCGGCGCCGCACTCCACTGCCTAAGCGCCCCAAGAACCGCGAAGCCGTCGCCGTCGGGCAGGTCGAGCTCGAGGATGAACGCGTCCGGCCGGCTCTCCACCCCTTCCGCCAGCCCCTCGGTCCCGCTTCGACTCCACAGGACCTTGTACCGCTCTCCCTCGAGAAGGACGCGCAGCAGGCGCCCGACGGCGGGGTCGTCGTCCACAACGAGCACTTTGGGGTGCGGCTTCAAGGGGCGGGCGCAGCTCCGGCCGGCGCCGCCTCCAACTGGCGACGCTGGCCCGAGGCCTTATCCCGACTTTTTTGCGTCGGCCGCATCCAGGGCGAGGTTCAGCAGCAGCACGTTGACCCTGGCCTCGCCGAGGAAGCCCCATTGCGGCGGCTCGACATGCTGCTCAACGAGCGCGCGCACCTTGTCCTCAGGCATGCCGCGCGCGGCCGCGACCCTGCCGACCTGGAATAGGGCCGCAGCCGGGCTGATGTGGGGATCGAGCCCGCTGGCCGAGGCGTAAACCAGGTCGGCGGGCACCGGAGCGTCGGCAGGGAGCTTGGCAGCGTCGCGCAGCGCCTTGGCGTTGCCGCGCACGTTGGTCTGGAGCTGCGCGCTAGTCGGCCCGAAGTTGCTCCCGCTGGAACCCGCGATCCCCGAAGGGCCGGTCCCGTAGGTGGCGGCCGAGGGCCGCGGCCAGAAGTACTTGGCACCCGTGAATTGCTGCGCCATCAGCTCCGAGCCGACGAGCTTGCCGTCGCGCATGACGAGGCTGCCGTTCGCCTTGTCGGGGAACGCAAGCTGTATGACAGCGGTCATCGCGAGCGGATAGAAAACTCCGCACACTACAATCCAGATTATCTTCTGCCGAAATGCCTGGGTGATGAGCTTTATCATGGTGCTTCCTTTCGGGTGTGCTGAGGCGCGGTTACGGGGCCAGGTGAAGCGCGACTAGGACGAGGTCGATAAGCTTGATGAAAAGGAAGGGGGCTAAGATGCCGCCGATCCCGTATATGAGCATGTTCTTGCGGAGGATCACCTTTGCGCCCAGCGGCTGGTACTTGACGCCGCGAAGGGCCAGCGGGATCAGCGCCACGATGATCAGCGCGTTGAAGATCACCGCGCTCAGGATCGCGCTCTGCGGCGAGTGCAGGAACATGATGTTGTAGGCCTGCAGGGGCCCATAGCCCCCCTTCTCGGTCGCGTAGAGCAGGCCGAACATCGCCGGCAGGATCGCGAAGTACTTCGACACATCGTTCGCGATGCTGAAGGTCGTCAGGGCGCCGCGGGTCATGAGCAGCTGCTTGCCGATCTCGACGACCTCGATGAGCTTCGTCGGGTTGCTGTCCAGGTCCACCATGTTTCCGGCCTCGCGCGCCGCCTGCGTGCCGGTGTTCATGGCGACCCCCACGTCGGCCTGCGCGAGCGACGGGGCGTCGTTGGTGCCGTCGCCGATCATGGCTATCAGCTTGCCGCCCTCCTGCTCCTTGCGGATGCGCGCGAGTTTGTCCTCGGGCTTGGCCTGGGCGATGAAGTCGTCCACGCCGGCCTCGGCGGCGATGGCCGCGGCCGTGAGCGGGTTGTCGCCCGTGATCATGACGGTGCGGATGCCCATCGCTCGGAGCTGCTCGAACCGCTCCTTGATACCGCCCTTCACGATGTCCTTGAGAAGGATGACGCCGAGGACGCGCTTGTTCTCGGCCACGACGAGCGGCGTCCCTCCCGAGCGCGAGATCCGCTCCACCTCCGAGCCGATGGCGTCGGGATAGGTGCCGCCCTGCGAGGCGACCCAGACCTTCACGCTCTCGGCCGCACCCTTGCGGACGCGCCGGTCGTCCAGGTCCACCCCGCTCATGCGCGTCTGCGCGGTGAACGGCACGAACGTCGCGTGCGAATCGCCCACCTCGCGGCCGCGCATGTTGAACTTATCCTTGGCGAGCGCGACGATGCTCCGCCCCTCGGGCGTCTCGTCGGCGAGCGAGGCGAGCTGCGCGGCGTCCGCCAGCGCCCGAAGCTCTACTCCGGGTGCCGGGATGAACTCTGTCGCCATGCGGTTGCCGAGCGTGATCGTCCCCGTCTTGTCGAGCAGGAGGACGTCCACGTCGCCGGCGGCCTCGACGGCGCGCCCGGAGGTCGCGAGCACGTTGCGCCTCATCAGCCGGTCTATCCCGGCGATCCCGATCGCGCTCAGCAGGCCGCCTATAGTCGTCGGGATGAGGCAGACGATGAGCGACAGGAGGACCGGAAGGGACGTGAGGACGGCGCCGCTCTGGCCCGCCGCCTTCTCGTCGTAGACGGCCATCGGCGGCAGCACGAACACGACGACGATGAAGAGCGCGGTCAGGCTGACCAGGACTATGTTGAGCGCGATCTCGTTCGGCGTGAGCTGGCGGCGGGCGCCCTCGATCATCGCGATCATCCGGTCGAGGAACGAGTTGCCTTCCTCCGCGGTGACGCGGATGACGATCCGGTCGCTCGTGACGCGGGTGCCACCGGTGACGGCGCTCCGGTCGCCGCCGCTCTCGCGCACGACGGGGGCGGATTCGCCGGTGATCGCGGACTCGTCGACGGTCGCGATGCCCGCGACGACCTCGCCGTCGGCCGCGATCAGGTCGCCGGACGTGCAAACGATGAGGTCACCTATCCTCAGCTCGCTGCTCGGCACGACCACCTCGTTGTCGTCCACCAGCTTGCGGGCGGTCGTCTTGGTCCTCATCCGGCGCAGCTCGTCGGCGTGCGCCTTTCCCCGGCCCTCGGCCATCGCCTCGGCGAAGTTCGCGAATAGGCAGGTGAACCACAGCCACAGGCAGATCTGCAGGTTGAAGCTCGAGAAATCGAAGAACAGCCAGACCGTGGTCGCGATCGATCCAAGCCACACCACGAACATGACGAGGTTCTTGATCTCGTCGCGCGGGTTCAGCTTCGCGAAGGCGCCGATGACGGCCTGGCGGACCAGGCTTGGGTAGTCGATCTTGAAGGTGGTGCTCATGGAGGGAAGGCTTCGCTGGGTCCTAGAACGCGCGGCCGGCGGTCATGAGCCCCTGCTCGAGGATCGGGCCGAGGCACAGCGCGGGGAAGAAGGTGAGGGCCGCGACGATGACGATGACCCCGGTCAGCGTCAGGCCGAAGGTCCAGCCATGCACCGGCAGCGTGCCGGCGGACGCCTCGACGGTCTTCTTCGACGCGAGGCGGCCCACGATGGCGAGCGCGGCGGCGATCGGCGCGAATCGGCCGATGATGATCCCGATGCCGAGCAGCACGTTGTAGATCGGCACGTTCGCGTTGAGCCCGGCGAAGGCGCTGCCGTTGTTGTTCGCGGCCTCGCCATAGGCGTAGAGCACCTCGCTCAGGCCGTGCGGCCCGGCGTTGTTCATGCTCGCGATGCCCGATGGGAGAAAGACGCACACCGCGGTCGGGATGAGCGCGGCGGCGTTGGGCAGGAGCACGCCTATGACCGCCCATGTCGCCTCCCATGCACCCAGCTTCTTGCCCAGGTACTCCGGGGTCCGCCCGATCATGAGCCCGGCGATGAACACCGTGATCAGGACGTGGAAAAGCATGCAGTACACGCCGCAGCCGATCCCGCCGAACATGATCTCGCCGATCAGGATGTTCCACATCGGCATGAGGCCAGCGATCGGCATCCAGCTGTCGTGCATCGAGTTCACCGAGCCGTTGTCGATCGCCGTGCACGAGACGCCCCAGAGCACGCTGTTCATCACTCCGAAGCGCTGCTCCTTGCCCTCCATGTTCGGCATGATGTTGTCGACGACCGGGTTCGGCCGCATCTCGGCATACCAGGCGACGCCGAACGACGCCACGAACATGGCGAGCATCACGGCGAACAGGCACCACGCGTGGCGCTTGTTTCCGATCAGGAGGCCGAACATGTAGACCTGCGCCATCGGCACCACGATGATCGCGAGCATCTCGAGGAAGTCGGCGAGCGGCGTGGGATTCTCGTAGGGGTGGGCGCTGTTCACGCCGTACCACCCGCCGCCGTTGGTGAAAAGCTGCTTGCAGGACTCGAACGACGCCACCGGGCCGAGGGGAAGCGGCTGGGTCTCGACCCTCTGGTCCACCATGACGGGCTGGTCCGCCATCACGGGCTTGCCGTCGGCGCCGACGACCGGCTTGCCCTTGTCGTCGACCTTGGGCACCGACGTCGTGACCGGGTTGCCCTTGTCGTCGGTCTTCTGGACCTGCGCCGTGTAGGGCTCGACAAGGTTCGCCGTCAGGTACGGCTTCCAGGTCTGCGGCACGCCCTGCCAGCCGAGCGGAACCGCCCAAAGCACCGACAGCGGCACGACGATGTAGAGCATGCAGCGGGTGAGATCGACCCAGAAGCTGCCGATCGTCCTGACGGTCGAGCGCGCGAGGGCACGCCCCACCGCGACGAGGACCGCGAGCCCCGTCGCCCCGCTCAGGAACTGGTGGACCGAAACCCCGAGCGTCTGCGACAGGTAGCTCAACGTCGTCTCCCCCGTGTAGGACTGCCAGTCCGCGTTGCAGGTCATGCTCCAGGCGGTGTTGAACGCCAGGTGCCACGAGAGGTTGTCCAGACCCTGCGGATTGAGCGGCAGCCACTTCTGGGTCATGAAAACCACCGTGAGATAGGCATACCCGAGCACGCCCATGACCACGACCGCCCACAGGTACTTGAGCCACGACATCTCCTCGTTCACGTCGACGCCGGTCAGCCGGTAGACGAGCTTCTCGACCGGGAAGAGCACCGGGTGGAGGAAGGTTCTCTCCCCCTTGAAGACCCGTGCCATGAAGCGGCCGATGACCGGCGTCAGGGCGATTCCCAATCCGAAGAAGAGCACGATCTGGACGATGTCGGTTGTTTTCATGGCGCGGTTGCTGTCGCGGCGCCAAGTATGGCGGATCTCCCGCCTTCCCGGTTAGTAAATGATGGGGCCATTCGCCTCAAAAGCGCATCAATGCGGCCGGCCCCGGAGCCTTTGTCATTGCAAGGCCCGCCGCCGTGACGGAACAATCCGGAGCCGGGCCCGCGCCGTCCGAAAGGCGGGGAAACGGCCACCACCCAACAGGATAATCCGACGAGCGTACCCGCGTGACTTCCCCAACAAGAGCCGGCGATTCGTGGGCCATCCGGATCTCCGCCGGCCTGGCGGGCGACGCGAGGTACGCGGCCCGGCGGCTCTGGAAAGAGCGCGGGTTCACCGCCACGGCGCTGCTTACGCTCGCGCTGTGCATCGGCGCGAACACCGCGATCTTCTCGATGGTCTACGCCCTCGTCCTGAAGCCGCTGCCGTTCCCTGCGCCCACCCGGATCGTCGCGATCTACAACAACTTCCCGAAGGCCGGCCTGAATCGGTTTCCGTGCAACCTCGTCCAGTACAGCGACTTCAAGGCGAACACCTCGGCCTTCGAGTCCATCGCCCTATTCGACACGAACACGGTCATGCTCGGGGAAACGGGATCAGCCGAGCGCATCCACGGGGCGGACTGCACGGCCGAGATATTCGACGTCCTCGGGATCCAGCCGATCATCGGCCAGTTCTTCACGCTGAAGAACTGCCGGCCCGGCGAGGACAAGGTGATCGTCCTCACGGAGTCCCTGTGGAAGGCGCGATTCAACGAGGACCCCGGCGTGCTCGACAAACCCGTGCGGCTGGACGGCGAGACCTACCGCATCGTCGGAGTGGCGCCGCAGGCCTTCGAGGCCTTCAACACCCAGGCGCGTTTCATCAGGCCGATCTCGTGGAAGCCGGACGCGGTCGTGCCGCAGATGCGGTATGCGTGCTACCAGGAGCTGTACGCGCGCCTCAAGCCGGGCGTGCCCCTGAGTCGCGGCCTCGCCGAGGTCGCAGGCCTCGAGAAGCACTTCTATGACACCGCCGACCCGTTCTTCAAGAGCTTCCTGGACCGCACCGGCCACAGAATATCCGTTGGGCTTGTCCAGGCCGAGCGCGTCCAGCCCATCAAGGCCTCCCTCTACCTGCTGCAGGGCGGCGTCCTGTTCGTCCTGCTGATCGGCTGCCTGAACGTGGCCAACCTGCTGCTCGCCCGGGCGAACAACCAGCAGAGCGAGCTCGCGATCAGGGCCGCGCTCGGCGCGGGCCGAGGCGTGATCGCCCGGCAGCTCCTTGTCGAGAGCCTTGTGCTCTCGCTCGCGGGGGCCCTCCTCGGCGTCGGGCTCGCGTACGGGGCGGTCGGCGCGATCAACCACTTCACCGCGAAGCTGCTGCCCAACATGCTGCCGACGGCGATCGACGGCCGCGTGCTCGGCTGCGCCATGGCCGTGTCGGTCGCCGTGGGCATCCTGATGGGCCTGGCGCCGGTCGCGCACATCCTGCGCTCAAACCTGGCCGAGGTGATCCACCGCAGCTCGCGGAGCGCGTCCGGAGGGCGGGGGGTGAGGGCGCTGAGCAGCACGCTCGTGACCGTCGAGGTCGCCGTGGCGCTTGTCCTGCTGAGCGGCGCCGGGCTCCTCATCCACAGCTTCGCGAACGCGATCTCCGTCAACCCCGGCTTCGACCCGCGGAACCTTGTCGTGGGCAACATCGCCCTGCCGTCCGCGTACCATGAGAAGGGCAAGTCGGCCGAGCTCCAGCGCAGGCTCGGCCAGGCGCTGCGGGAGATACCCGGGGTGGACGGCGCGGCGCTGGCCACCGGGATCCCGTTCAAGGGCGGCCTGCCCGTCCTGGCGCTGACGCTCAGGGACAGCCTGCTCCCGCGCGACTCGCCCCAGCCCGGCTCGTTCCTGATCGGGGTTTCCGTGGACTACTTCCAGACGCTCCACATCCAGCTGCTCAAGGGGCGGCTGTTCGACGAGACGGACAACGCGGAGGGCAGGAAGTCCTGGATCGTCGACGAACGCTTCGAGCAGAAGTATTTCCCGGGGCACTCCGCCGTGGGCGGGCATTTCAGCTTCGGCGAAACGCCGGCAAAGGAGAGCGACTGGCCCGTGATCGTGGGGGTCGTGCGCAACGTCCCGCACAACGGCGTGGAGGACACGAGCGGCAACCCCTACGCGTACTATCCCCTGCTTCCGTCTACGCCGGGCGGGCTGAGCATCTTCGCGCGCTCGTCCCGGCCCGTGGCCGACACGATTTCCGTCATTCGCGCCAAGCTCAGGGCGATCGACCCCTCGATACCCCTGTTCGAGACCGGCACCGCCCAGCGGGCCATCGACGAGTCCTTCGACAACCGCCGGGCCCTGATGCTGCTCCTCGGCGGCTTCGCCGGACTGGCGCTGTTCCTCTCAGCCATTGGCATCTACGGGGTCCTCGCCTACGACATCTCGCAGCGAACGCGGGAGATAGGCATCCGCGGCGCGATCGGCGCCACGCGCTCGCAGATCGTGGGCCTGGTCATGCGCCAGGGCCTCTGGAGGACCGGGATCGGCCTCATCGCGGGCCTCGCGAGCGCATTCCTGCTCAGCCGCTACATGGTGAGCGTGCTTTTCGAGCTGAAGCCCACCGATCCGTGGTCCTACCTCCTGGTCACCCTTCTCCTCGCCGGCGTCGCGGTAGCGGCCTGCTACCTTCCGGCGCGCCGCGCGGCGGCGATAGACCCGATCGACGCGCTGAGGACCGAGTGACCGACGGTCGATCCGGAAGCGCGCCGCAAAAAGCCGAAACGGTTTGTCGCCCGGGCGATCGGTGCTAGGTTGGGACCCGCCCCATGCTTAGGAAATGCGCCCTTCTCGCCCTCTGCACCGGGACCGCATGCCTCGCCGGCGAGCGCGCGACCTATGACACGGCCGGAAGGCTGACCTCGCTGATCTCCAACGGGGTCGAGCTGCCGGTGCGCGGGGATTTCAGGGTGAGGTTCACGGGAGCCCCCGAGGTGTCCGCCCAGCCGAACGAGCAGCGCTCGCCCATCGCGCGCGAGGGCGCCGAGCTCCGGTGGGCGGGCACTGTCGCGTTCCCCAACGGCAGCCAGGCCCAGCTGGCCGCGGCGTGGACCGAGTCGGACTCCGGCGTCGCGCTCCGGGGGTCCCTCACCCCCAAGTCCCCGTTCCCGGGCCGAGAGTTCCGGTTCCCGCTGGACGTGGAGTCGGCCGACTACGTCATAGACCTGCCCCGCGCCCAGTTCGCCGGCTGGCACCTGGAGCCGTCCGGCGCCCCGCTCCCGGAGACCAAGCCGGCGGACCCGAGGTTCTTCAGCGAGACGACCCAGAACATCTCCTTCGCGGACGCGCAGGGCAACTGGAGACTCTCGATCGCGCTCGACCAGCCCCGGGCCGTCACGGTGACCGACGTCTGGGACTCCTCCGGGCGGTCCTACCGGGTGCGCATAGCCCTGGTCTCGGGCCCCTGGATGATGGGCGACGCCCGCGAGCTCGGGCTGACCCTCAGGCTCTCCGGGACGCCCGGCCCGGCGGCCGCGAGCCTGTCCGTGGAACCGGCGGCGGCCCTCTTTCCCTTCGACGGGTTCGGGGGCAACTACCGCGTCTATGCGGACGAGCCTGTCGCGGACTACACCCTCAAGAACCTTCGCCTGTCCTGGGCCCGCATCGAGTTCAAGGCCATAGCCTGGGACCACGACCGCGGGGCAGCGGCCCCCGGCCCGCAGCTGACGCGGGATTTTGAGCTCATGCAGCGCGTGCAGAAGATGGGCGTCCCGTGGATCCTGAGCCTGTGGTTCCTGCCCGAGCGCTTCTACACCGACGCCAACCAGAAGCCCTTCGGCACCTTCGCGCGCCAGATCGCGCCCGAGCGCTGGCCGGAATTCCTCGACCTGCTCGGCAGCTACCTCGTCTACCTGAAGGGGCACTACGGGGCCGAGCCGGACCTTTTCTCCTTCAACGAGTCCGACCTGGGCGTGAACATAGGCTTCACCGCGGCGACCCACCGCGACGAGATCAGGCGCGTGGGCGCGCACCTCGCCTCGCTCGGCCTCAGGACGAGGATGCTCCTCGGCGACACGGCGAACCCCCGCGACTCGCACAAGTTCGTGCTGGCGGCCGCGGCCGACCCGGAGGCTATGCGCTACGTGGGCGCGGTCTCCGTCCACAGCTGGGGGGGCGGAACGCCCGAGCAGTACGGGGCGTGGGGCGACGTCGCCGAATGGCTGCACCTGCCGCTGCTCGTCGCCGAGGCCGGAGTGGACCCGGGGGCGTACAAGAACAGGATGTATGACAGCTTTTCATACGGCCTCAGGGAGGCCGCCCAGTTCCAGGACCTGCTGCGCTACGCCAGGCCGCAGGCGCTGATCTACTGGCAGTTCACGGAAGACTACGGCCTGGTCCATGTCGGGGCCGACAACGCGATCGAGCCGACGCCCCGGTACTGGCTGATGAGGCAGTTCGTGAACCTGTCGCCCGCAAAGAGCGAGGTCGTGAGGACCTCCAGCGACCGGGCCGACGTGAAGCTGAGCGCCTTCTCCCGCAAGGACGCACTTGTCGTGCACGTCCTCAACCTGGGGCCCGGTTGCGAGGCCACGCTATCGGGCCTCCCGCCCGGACCGTGGCGAAGCGTGACCACGACGGAGTCCTCGGGCTACCAGGAGGCCGACGCCAGGCTCCAGGGAGGCGCGGGGCCCGAGAGGCTCTCCCTTCCCGCGCGCAGCCTCACCACGCTTGTCCGGGGCCAGTAAACCCCGGGTCCCGCCCTCCCTCCAGGAAGGCCGGCCCGCGGGCCGTGTGCCCATCCCCGCCACGGCGGCCTTTCCCATTTTTGGGACAGGGCGGTTTCGTTTCCGCACCCAACCGGGACCCAAATGGCGCGCGGATTATCATGTAAATATTTATGCCTTAGCGTCTAGCATCATAATGACAGGTCTGGCATGAACCATGCGATGAATCCCATGCCATGATACAGCTCACCAATGTCGATCGCGTCTATCCGCTGAAGGGGGGCCCCTTCTACGCTCTGCGCGGAATAAGCCTCGAGATCGGGGAGGGCGACTTCGTCTCGATCATGGGGCCGTCCGGGTCGGGGAAGTCGACCCTCCTGAACATCCTCGGGCTGCACGACTCGGCGTGGACGGGGGAGTACCGGTTCGGGACGGTGGACGTCCACCGCCTCGGCCAGAAGCAGCGGCTCGACCTTCAGAAGAAGAACATCGGCTTTGTCTTCCAGAGCTACCACCTCCTGGACGACCTGACCGTCTACGAGAACCTCGAGATCCCCCTGTCGTACCGCGACGTCCCGAGGCCCGAGCGCCAGACCATCGTCTGCGACGCCCTGGACCGGTTCCACGTCGTGGCGAAGCGCGACCTGTACCCCTCGCAGCTGTCCGGGGGCCAGCAGCAGCTCGTCGCGGTCGCCCGGGCGCTCGTGGCCTCTCCCCGGCTGATCCTCGCCGACGAGCCGACAGGCAACCTCCATTCCGACCAGGGCCACGAGATCATGGAGCTGTTCCGCCAGCTCAACGAGAGGGACGGGGTGACGATCGTCCAGGTGACGCACTCCGAGGCCAACGCCGCCTACGGGCGGCGGATCCTGCGCCTGGCGGACGGCCTCCTCCTCAAGTAGGCCATGCGGCGAATCCATCCAGTCATGCTGGCGGCCGCGATGTCGCTCGCGCTGGCGGCCGCGGCCGCCGCCCAGGAGGCGGGCCCCGTGCTCACGCTCGACGACGCCATCGGTCTCGCCCTTCAGAAGAACAAGAACCTGAGGGTCGTCGCCTTCGAGCGCCCGATCTCGCGGGCCAACCTGCTCGTCGCCCGCGGGCAGTTTGACCCGGCGATTTTCGGCAGCAGAACCGGCTCGGATACGCCCGCGCAACTGAACCCCGGAACGACGCAGGTCGGCCTGATACCCCTGTACGACTACCGCTCGGACTACTACAGCCTCGGCCTGACCGGGCAGACTCCGATCGGCACGACCTACCAGGTCTACGAAAGCGCCACGAACGAGCGCTATTCCATCTACGGGTACCAGAACGACTACATGGCGTTCGGCGGATTCCAGGTGACGCAGCACCTCCTGAAGGGGTTCGGGTTCGACGCCAACCTCGCACAGGTCCGGATCGCGAAGGCCAACCGCGCCATCTCGGACTGCGACTACCGCCAGTCGGCGATCAACACCGTGACGAACGTCGTGATTGCGTACAGCAACCTCCAGTTCGCGCACGACGCGCTCGACGTGGCCCGGCGGACCCGCGAGCTCGCGGCGCAGCTGCTCTCCGACAACGAGAAGAACTACAAGGTCGGCAGCATCTCCCAGAGCGACGTGATCCAGGCGCGCTCCCAGGTAGCCGCGCTCGAGGAGCCCGTCCTCATCTACGAGAGGAGCGTCCGCGACGCGGAGAACTCGCTCCGCGAGCTGATAGGCGAGGACATGTTCTTCGAGGACAAGCCGCTCTTCACGCTTGTCCCGGCCGAGACGCCCGAGGTGGCGATCGACCGCCGGGCCGACCTCGCGCTCGCCCTCCAGAAGCGCCCCGACTACCAGGCCGCGCGCCTCGGGATCGTCCAGAACCGCGCGACCGAGGCGGCCGCGAGGAACGCCGTCCTGCCGCAGGTCGACTTCGTTGGCGGCTACGGCTACAACGGGTTCGCCTCCACCCTCTCGGCGAGCCGCCAGCAGGTCGAGCAGCGGGACAACCCCTCGTACTCGGCAGGGCTGCAGGTGACGATCCCGCTCACGTTCGCCGTCGGCCGGGGCACCCTGCGCGCCGCGCGGCTGACGCGCGAGAAGGCGGAGGCCGACCTCCGGCGCCTCGAGGCCGACATCGCCCTGGCGGTGGCAACGGCGGAGGGGCAGATAGAGACGACCCGCAGGCGGGTGATCGCCGACGACGCCGCGTTCGCCCTCGCGAACAAGGCGCTCGAGGCCGAGGAGAAGAAGAAGCGCGCCGGGGCCAGCACGACGCTCGCCGTCGAGCAGGTGCAGCAGAACCTCGCCTCGATCGAGTTCAACGTCTCGGCGGCGCACGCCAGCGCGCGCCAGGCCGTGGCGACCTACTACCAGCAGCTCGGCACGACGCTTGAGCACTACAGGGTGAGGCTCGCCGACGAGTGAGCTTTTGGCGCTCGTCACCCCCGGCCCCCAGTTCTTGAATCAAGCCATGTCCGGCGCACCGTCCCAACGCATCCTGGTCGCCGATGATGACGCTGACATCATCGAGGCGCTGCGCCTGCTGCTGAAGAACGAGGGCTACCAGACCGAGGCCGTGAAGTCGCCCGCCGCGGCGGTGAAGGCGGTCGAGGCGCGCGACTACTCCCTCGCCCTCGTCGACCTCAACTACGCCCGGGACACGACCAGCGGGAAGGAGGGCCTCGACCTCCTCAGCAGGCTCCAGTCGATCGACCCGACGCTGCCCGTCGTGATCATGACGGCGTGGGCCAACGTGGAGCTCGCGGTCGAGGCGATGCGCAGGGGCGCAAGGGATTTCATCGCGAAGCCGTGGGAGAACCTGCGCCTCCTCGCGATCGTGCGCACGCAGGTCGAGCTCGGGGGCGCGATGCGCGCCTACAGGAGGCTGGAACAGGAGACGCAGCTGCTGCGCGGCAAGCAGGGCCCCCCGCTGATCGCGCAGTCCGCCGCGATGCGGCCGGTCCTCGAGCTCGTCGCGCGCGTCGGGCCGTCCGAGGCGAGCGTCCTCATCACGGGGGAGAACGGGACGGGAAAGGGGATGGTCGCCCAGGCGATCCACGGGGTCTCCCAGAGGGCGGGCAAGCCGTTCATCTCCGTGAACATGGGAGGCCTGCCGGAGGGCGTGTTCGAGAGCGAGCTCTTCGGGCACATACGCGGCGCATTCACGGACGCCAAGGGCGACCGGGCGGGCCGCTTCGAGCTCGCCGAGGGCGGCACCCTCTTCCTGGACGAGATAGGCAACATCCCCCCAGGCCAGCAGGCCAAGATACTGCGGGTTCTCGAGCGCGGGGAATTCGAGCGCGTCGGCTCCTCCCGGACGATCCGGGCCGACGTGAGGCTCATATCCGCCACGAACTCGGACATCGCCGCGGAGGTCGCCGCCGGGCGCTTCCGGCAGGACCTCCTGTTCCGGCTCAACACGATCCAGATACACCTGCCTCCGCTCAGGGAGCGCAGGGAGGACATAGACCTTCTCGCCCAGCACTTCCTCGGCCGCCACGTCGAGCGCTACAGGAAGCAGGTCACGGGCTTCGACGAGGAGGCGATGCGCGCGATGCGCGGCTACGCGTGGCCGGGAAACGTCCGGGAGCTCAACCACGCCGTCGAGCGGGCGGTCCTCATGGCCCAGGCAAGGGTCGTCCGCGCGGCCGACCTAGCCCTGAACGCCGCGGCCTCGGCGCCCCTCCTCGACGACATGAGCCTGGACGAGGTCGAGGCCTTCCTCATCAAGAAGACGCTTGCCCGCTGCGACGGGAACGCGCGCGTGGCCGCGGAGTCGCTCGGCCTGAGCCGCAGCGCGTTCTACCGGCGCCTGGAGAAATACGGACTGTAGATTCCCGCCGGAACGGCCATTGTGCTCTCATGGCCAAGCGGCCGAGGAACCTCAACCACGACCAGGCGATCTTCGCCTACGCCCTGATCGGGGGCGCGCCCGCCGTGGCCTTCACGCTCGCGTGGGTCTGGGGGGGCGACCACGGGCCCGACGTGAGGGGCACCGTGACCCTGGTCGTCGTCGGCTGCTGGCTCGGGTTCGCGGCCGCCGCGCGCCACCGCGTGGTGCGCCCGCTGCAGACCATGTCCAACCTCCTCCTGGCGCTGCGCGAGGGGGACTTCTCGTTCCGCGCGCGGGGCGCGAGGATGCGCGACCCCCTGGGCGACGTCCTGGCCGAGATAAACGGCCTGGGCGACATCCTCCAGGCGCAGAGGCGCGGGGCGCTCGAGGCGACGGCGCTCCTCTCCGCCGTGATGAAGGAGATCGACGTCGCGATCTTCGCGTTCGACCAGGACTCGAGGCTGCGGCTCGTCAATCCCGCCGGCCAGAGGCTGCTCGGCCAGCCGGCCGAGCGCCTCGTCGGGCGCGGCGCGGGGGAGATCGGCCTCGGAGATTGCCTCGAGGGCGAGTCCAACCGGGTCCTGAGCCCGGCCGAATTCCCGCACGCCTCGGGGCGGTGGGGCATGCGCCGGCGGGTGTTCCGCGAGGACGGGAGGCCCCACCAGCTCCTGGTGCTCAGCGACATCAGCCGCCCCCTGCGCGAGGAGCAGGTCAAGGCGTGGCAGCGCCTCGTCCGCGTCCTCGGCCACGAGCTCAACAACTCGCTCGCCCCGATCAAGTCGATCGCCGCCACGCTGGGCACCGCCGTCGGGCGCAAGGCGCGCGCCCCGGACTGGGAGGAGGACATGGCGTCGGGCCTCGGCATAATCTCATCCCGCGCCGAGAGCCTCGAGCGGTTTCTCCAGGGCTACTCCCGCCTCGCGAGGCTGCCGCCGCCCCAGGCCGCGCCGTGCGACCTGCCCGCGCTCCTGCGGCGCGCCTCGGCCCTTGAGACCCGCCTCGAGGTCGACGTCCGGCCCGGGCCCGCCGTCGTGCTGTCGGCCGACGAGGCGCAGATCGAGCAGGCGGTCATCAACCTGGTCAAGAACGCCGTCGAGGCCTCGCTGGACCAGAAGGCCGGGCGGGTGCAGATCTCCTGGAGGACGGCCGAGGGGGCCGTCGAGGTCCGGGTCGAGGACAACGGGCCGGGGATCGCCGAGACAGCCAACCTTTTCGTCCCCTTCTACACGACGAAGCCCGACGGCTCGGGCATCGGCCTCGCCCTCTGCCAGCAGATCGCGGAGAACCACGGCGGGACGCTCGAGCTCCGGAACCGCGACGGCGCTGCGGGCTGCGTCGCCATCCTGCGCCTTCCCCTGGTGCGGCGCTGAGGCCGGCTCCGTCCAGCCGGTTTCCCAATTTTGGGACTTCGCTTTCCCGTTACCGGTGTAAAACCGTGCTCGGACCCCTGCCAGGTGATGTATTAGTTATTATCTCACAATATGTTGCATGTATCCGTGGCAGCTGGCACACCGTGTGCAAACAAAGGGCAGACACATGGACATCCCACGCCCATCCCAAGCCAAGGCGAAGCTCAGGAAACGGATCCTGGTGGGGTCCGCCGTCGCCGCCGCCCTCGTGGGCATCACGGTCCTGCTCGCGCGCCTGAAGCCTGCGGTGCCGACCGTGGACCGGAGCCTCGTCTGGGAGGACACGGTCAAGCGCGGCCCCATGGTGCGCCAGGTCCACGGTCCCGGAACGCTGGTCCCCGTCGACATCCGCTGGATCGCAGCGCGCACGCAGGGGCGGGTCGAGCGGATCGTCCTGCTGCCCGGCGCAACGGTCGAGCCGGACAGCGTCATCATGGTGCTCAGCAACCCCGACGTCACGCAGGCCGCGGTCGACACCGAGTCGCAGCTTAAGGCCGGCGAGGCGGAGCTCTCCAACCTCAGGGTCAGCGTCCAGCGCGACGTCCTGCAGTCCGAGTCGGAGGCCGCGAGCGCCAAGGCAAACTTCGAGCAGGCGCGGCTGACGGCGCAGGTGAAGGACGCCCTGCTCAAGGACGGGCTCGTCTCGGAGCTCGACTGGCGCCTCTCGAACGTCAACGCCGAGCAGGCCGATACGCTCAATTCGATCGCCCAGAAGCGCTTTTCCTTCGCCAAGGACTCGGTCGGGCCCCAGCTGGCGGTGAAGGAGGCGGAGGTCGACCGGCTGCGCGACCAGGCGCGGCTCAAGATGGCCGAGGCCGACGCGCTCAACGTGCGCGCCGGGATGCGCGGGATCCTCCAGATAGTCCCGGTGGAGGTCGGCGCCCAGGTGCAGCCCGGCGCCAACCTCGCCCGCGTCGCCGACCCGTCCCGGCTCAAGGCCGAGGTCCAGATCGCGGAGACCCAGGCGAAGGACGTGCAGATTGGCCAGAGCGCCGAGATCGACACGCGCAACGGCGTCGTCAGCGGCAAGGTCTCGCGCATCGACCCGTCGGTCCAGAACGGTACGGTCAAGGTGGACGTGGCGTTCTCCGGCGAGCTCCCCCTGGGGGCGAGGCCGGACCTGTCGGTCGACGGCGTCATCGAGCTCGAGCACCTCGACAACGTCGTCTTCGTCGGCCGCCCCGCGTTCGGCCAGGAGCACTCGACGGCGAACATCTTCCGGCTCGACGCCGACGGGGTCTACGCGACCCGCACGCCCGTGCAGCTCGGCCGCAGCTCCGTCAACACGATCGAGATCGTCAAGGGCCTCGAGCCCGGCGACCGCGTCATCCTGTCCGACATGTCCCAGTGGGACGCCCACGACCGGATCAAGCTCAACTGAAGATGAACGACCCGCGGCCTGCCTTCCCCATCGCGCCGGCATGACCCGGCCTGCCCCCCCTTTCCCGACAGCCCGTCAACTCAACTCCGAATCAACATGTCCCAGTCCCTCATAAAGCTCGACAACGTCACCAAGGTCTTCCTCACCGACGAGGTCGAGACGCACGCCCTCTCGGGCATTCACCTGGAGATCAACAAGGGCGAATACGTCGCGATCGCGGGGCCCTCGGGCTGCGGAAAGTCCACCCTGCTCTCCATCCTGGGCCTGCTCGACACCCCGACGGAGGGCTCCTACACGCTCAACGACCGCACGGTCCAGGGCCTCTCACCGGCCGAGCGGGCCCGGATCCGCAACCGCGAGATAGGGTTCATCTTCCAGTCGTTCAACTTGATCGGCGACCTCAGCGTCTACGAGAACGTCGAGCTCCCGCTCACGTACCGCGGCATGCCCTCGTCGGAGCGCAAGGCGCGCGTAGAGGAGGCCCTGGAGAAGGTCGGCATGGGCCACCGCGCCAAGCACGTCCCCTCGCAGCTCTCGGGCGGCCAGCAGCAGCGCGTCGCCGTCGCCCGGGCCCTCGCCGGGCACCCCGCCGTCCTCCTCGCCGACGAGCCCACCGGGAACCTCGACTCAAAGAACGGCGACGCCGTCATGGAGCTGCTCCAGAGCCTGCACCGCACGGGATCGACGATCCTCATGGTGACGCACGACACCCGGTTCGCCCGCCACGCCGACCGCACCGTGCACCTCTTCGACGGCCGCGTCGTCGAGGAGAGCACCGAGAACAAGGAATGACACAGGCCGCGGCCGCCATGGTCTCCGACCTCAGGTTCGCCCTTCGCCAGCTCGTCAAGCGGCCAGGCTTCACGGCCGTCGCCGCGCTGACCCTCGCGCTCGGCATCGGCATCAACACGACGATGTTCAGCGTCCTGAACGCCCTCGTGCTCCAGGCTTCGCCGGCGCCCGACTCCGGCCGGCTGGCCCTCATATTCCGCACGGCCGCCCAGGCCCAGGACTGGCCCCAGTCGCCCGCGAACTTCTACGACTACGAGGTCAGGAACACGGCGTTCGAGCAGGTGGCCGCGTTCTACCAGACAAATTTCAACCTTGCCGAGCCGGGCCTGCCGGCCGAGCGCCTGAAGGGGATGTCGGCGTCGGCCAGCCTGTTCACGGTGTTCGGAATCCCGCCGGAGCTCGGCCGCGTCTTCGGGCCCGAGTACGACCGCGCGGGGGCCGGCCAGGTCGCCGTCCTCAGCGACGGGTTCTGGAAGAGCCACTTCGGCTCCGATCCCGGCGTCATCGGGCGGGCGGTGCGCATGGACGGCCAGCAGGTGACCATCATCGGCGTGATGCCCGCGGCGTTCGAAAACCCGCTGTACTGGGGCCACATCGACCTGTGGCGGCCGCTCGGCTTCGACGCCGCCACCCGGCAGACTCGCGAGAACAACTGGATGCAGGCCATCGGCCGGCTGAAGGCCGGCGTGTCCCTGGGGCAGGCCCAGGCCGAGGCGAGCGCGATCGCGGCGCGGCTGGCCCGCGACTACCCACGGACGAATACGGGCAGCGGCCTGCGCCTGGCGTTCTGGAACGTCGCGCGCACGAGCGACCTGTCCCGGCGCATCTCGTGGCTGTGCATGTGCCTCGCCGGGTTCGTCCTCCTGATCGCGTGCGCGAACCTGGCGAACCTCCAGCTCGCCCGGATGACGGAGCGGGTCCGGGAGCACGCCGTTCGCATCGCCCTGGGGGCCTCGCGCCTGCAGCTGATCCGCCAGCTCCTGGTCGAGAGCCTTCTCCTGTCCGCGATCGGCGGGGCCGCGGGCGTGGTGATAGCCTCCTGGGGCACGAGGCTGATCGGCCGGGAGATCGTCATAACCGGCGTCCAGGGCCTGGACCTTCCGATCAACACGAGCGTCCTCGTCTTCACGCTGCTCGCGTCGGTGGCCACGGGAATCGGCGTCGGCGTGATCCCGGCCTGGGTCGCCTCGCGCACCGACGTGAACGCGGCCCTCAAGCAGGGCTCCCGGGGGGCCACCGGGGACCGCTCGCGCCACCTGTTCCGGCAGGCGCTCATCGTCTGCGAGCTGGCGCTCGCCCTGACCCTGCTGACCGGTGCGGGCTATTTTGTGCGCGGGATGCAGCGCGTGGCGCACGCGGACCTGGGATGGAAGCCCGAAGGGCTGATCACCGCGACCATGTCCCTCCCGTTCAACGCCAACTACTCGACCGACGCGCAGTGCCGGTCATTCTTCGACAAGCTCGGCGCGAAGCTGGCCGGGCTCCCCGGTGTGCGCCAGGCCGCGATCTCGGCCTACCTGCCGGTCTTCGGTTTCTGGCGGAGCGACGGCATCGTCCTCGAGGGACGCCCCGCTCCGACCCGGGGAAAGGAGCCCCTCGCCTACCTCGACTTCGTGACGCCGAGCCACTTCTCGACCCTGGGCATGCGGCTGGTCCGGGGTCGCGGATTCACGGACGCCGACCGCGCAGGCTCGCGCAACGTCGCGATCATCAACGAGGCCATGGCCCGCGCCCTCTGGCCCGGGGAGGATCCCATCGGAAAGCGTATCGCCGGCTCCGACTCCGCAACGCCCGCCTGGATGGAGATCGTCGGCGTCGTGAACGACGTTCACTCCACCATTGAGCTCGTGCGCCCGCCGGACACGCAGTTCCAGACCTACGTTCCCCTCGACCAGACGCCCAACGGGTACGTCCACTGGTTCAACCTGGCGATCCTGAGTGACGCCCCGGCGCCGACCGTCGCCTCGGCCCTGCGAGCGGCCGTGCAGCAGATCGATCCCGACCAGCCCGTCTACGACATCGCCTCCGCCCCGGAATCGATGCAGCAGTTCATGAGCGGATTCACGCTGACAAGCCACATGCTCGGCGTGTTCGCGCTGATCGGCCTGGCGCTCTCGGCCGTGGGCCTCTACGGCGTGATCGCCAACCTCGTGGCCCAGCGCACCCCGGAGCTCGGCATCCGGATGGCCCTCGGCGCACAGGCCCGCGACGTCCTCTGGCTCGTGCTTGGACAGGGCGTGCGCCTCGCCGTCCTGGGAACGGCAATCGGGCTTGCGTGCGCCTGGGCGCTCATCCGCCTGCTCGACTCCATCCTTCCGGCGATCCCCGGGGGGGACCCCGCCGCGGTCGCGTGCGTCGCCGCGATCCTGGCCTCCGTGGCCCTCCTGGCCTCGTGGCTGCCGGCGCGCCGGGCAACCGCGGTCGACCCGATCATCGCCCTCAGGTCGGAGTAGCCCCCCCCGCCCGCAATTCCCCGTTTGACGGGGCCTTCAAATCGGCCACGTTCACGCCGAATGACTCTCGTGAAGAAGGGGCTCCCCTCGCCGGCGGCGCGGACCGTGGCGTCGCTCGCAGCCGCCTTGGTGCTCGTCCTCACCGTCCTGGCGGCGAGCCCGGAGCTCCATGAGCGCCTGCACGGCCACGGGCCGGGCGGAGCGGGGACCGCGCATCATGAAGGGATCCCGCCCGGCGGCCAGGCTGCCGACGACGAGGACGGGTGCGTCGTCACCCTGTTCGCCCAGGGCCTCGTCCTCGCCCTGGCCCTCGCGGTGCCCGGACCGACGGGCCCGGCCCCGCGCCCGGCCAATCTCGATCCCGGTGACCGGGTGGTCCCGGCTGCGCCCCGCTACCTGCGCCTGCCCTCCCAGGCGCCTCCGGTAGGATCGGCCTGATCCGGCAGCAGGCGCGGCGCGCGCCCCATCGGGGCGGAGCCGCGGCGCCGGCCGGGCACGCGCCGCAATTCCGAGGCGCGATCGACAGCAACCGCCAGCCGGGACGGCCGGCGCGCCAAGGGCGCCCGACCGGCCGGCCGGCCAACCGCCACGCTCAGTTTCCAAATGAATTTACGCATTCTCGCTCTACTTCCGATCGCCGGCGCATCCGCCGCGGCGATCCGTGCCCAGACCGCGCCGGCGCCTGCCGCCGGCGTCACCCACCTTGACCCCGTGGTGGTGACAGCCCAGCTCGACGAGAGCCGGGAGACCATCGTGCCCAACCTCGGGGCCACGTCGTTCATGATCGACGCCGAGCAGATCCTGAACATCCCGCAGGGGGAGGACGCCCCGTTCAACCAAGTGCTCCTGCGCGCCCCCGGCGTGGCGCAGGACTCGGCGGCCAACGGCGACCTCCACGTCCGGGGGGAGCACGCGAACCTGCAGTACCGCATCAACGACGTGCTGCTGCCCGAGGGCATCACCGGCTTCGGCCTCGAGCTGGACCCGCGCTTCGTCGCCAGCATGCAGCTGATCACGGGCTCCCTTCCCGCGCAGTACGGCTTCCGGACGGCGGGCGTCGTGGACATCCAGACGAAGGGGGGCGCGTTCGAGCAGGGCGGCGAGGTGTCGGTTTACGCCGGCAGCTTCGACACCGTGCGGCCGAGCTTCGAGGCGGCCGGCTCCGAGGGGAGCGTCACCTACTTCGCGGACGCCAGCTACGAGCACAACGGCATCGGGATCGAGAACCCCACGGCCGGCAGGATCCCCATCCACGACGACTCGGACCAGTACAAGGCCTTCACCTACGTGTCGTACATCCTGGACAGCTCGAGCCGGATCAGCTTCATGGCGAGCGCGTCGTACAGCGACTTCGAGGTCCCCGACACGCCGGGCCTGCCCGCCGGCACCTCCCCCGACGGCACGCCGTGGCTCCCGGGCGCGTTCAACTCTTCGGGCCTGAACGAGAACCAGAACGAGCAGAACTACTACGGCGTCGTCGCGTACCAAAAGTCGGCCGGCGACCTGAACTACCAGCTCTCGGTGTTCGGCCGGGCGAGCAGCGTGCACTTCACGCCGGACCCCGTCGGCGACCTCTACTTCAACGGCGTGGCCAGCGACGTCGACCGGTCGCTCCGCTCCGGCGGCGTGCAGGGGGACTTCAGCTACGCCATCACGGCCGCGCAAACCGCGCGCGGAGGCTTCACGTTCCTCGACGAGTCCGTCGACGCCAATTCGACGACCACCGTTTTTCCCGTCGACGCCGCCGGCGATCCGACCGGGCCCGCGTATCCCATAGCGTACGACGAGCTGCTCCACGGCATCTTTGCGGGCGCCTACCTGCAGGACGAGTGGAGGGTCGTGCGCGGCCTGACGCTCAACTTCGGTGTTCGGCTTGACTCGTACGACTCGTCCTTCGACGACGAGGGCCAGCTCAGCCCCCGAATCAACGCCATATTCAAGGCGTCCGACTCGACCACGCTGCACGCGGGCTACGCGCGCTACTTCACGCCTCCCCCGGTCGAGAACGTCCCGGGCGCAACGGTGGCGGAGTTCAACGGAACCTCGAACCAGTCCGCCGTGACCCAGGACGATCCGGTCAGGGCGGAGCGCTCGGACTACTTTGACGCCGGGATCAGCCAGCAGATCCTGCCCGGCCTCCAGGCCGGACTGGACGGCTACTACAAACGCGCCAAGAACCAACTCGACGACGGCCTCTTCGGCCAGACGCTCATCCTGTCCGCCTTCAACTACGCAAGGGGCGAGGTATACGGCCTCGAGCTGACCGGGTCGTACCAGAAGGGCGGCTTCGCGACGTACCTGAACCTCGCCCACTCCGTGGCAAAGGGCGAGGACTGGAGTTCGGCGCAGTTCCTCTTCGACCCGGCGGACCTGGCCTACGTGAGGAACCACTGGATATTCCTCGACCACGACCAGGCGCTCACCGGATCCTTCGGGGCGTCCTACTACTGGAGGGGGCCCCGCGGAGGCACGCGCATCTACCTGGACGCGATCTACGGC
>Ga0187867_10001140_pt1 | contig 23073 bp, 17 predicted proteins | sample June2016WEW_13_1_FD_132976 | JGI IMG/M metagenome (GOLD analysis project Ga0187867, IMG submission 132976) | Peatland microbial communities from SPRUCE experiment site at the Marcell Experimental Forest, Minnesota, USA - June2016WEW_13_10 | ecosystem: Environmental > Terrestrial > Soil >...
ACCTACAAGCTCAAGTTCGGCCATCACGGCGGCAACCACCCGGTTCGCAACAACTCGACCGGCAAAGTTGAGATCACAGCCCACAACCACAACTTCGCCGTCGACCCCGACTCTATCAACGCCAACGAAGTGGAATTGACTCACGTAGACCTGAACGATCAGACCCTCGAAGGCCTGCGCCACAAAACGCTTCCGCTGTTCAGCGTCCAATACCACCCTGAAGCCGCCCCCGGCCCCCACGACTCCCACTACTTGTTCCATGACTTTCGCCGCATGATGGAGGAATGGAAGGGATGATGAAATCGGCAACAACGCAGATTTTTGCAGTTGCAGCGGGGCCCCGGCTCCGCTGTTTTTTGGGTACGATGTTGTTCGTCTTGGCGGGATGGTTGCTTCTTTCCTCACAGGTTCAAGCGCAGTTAACACCTGAAGGACCGCTTCATGTTGCACATATTCACGGTGTCGTCGTAAACAGCCACGGAAAGCCTGTCGTCGGTGCGACGGTTACGCTTGCGCGCGGTGAAGGAGAAAAGGTCTTACACGAAACCACAACGGATAATTCGGGAAGATTTCGTTTCGATCATGTATCCGGGCAATACCTGCTGCATGTGAACCGCACGGAAAATGCCGGCGCTTCCCGAGAGGTTATTATCGAAGAACTCCTGCCCATCCTGATGCTCAAAAACACAATTTATGTGATCGTCGGGCCTGGTGCCTGCACGGACGATTGTTCCTCGGTCTTCGCAACCAAGAGCGAGTTCGATCGCGCCCTCAAACGAAATAACGGACCACACTACTAGGAAGTCGCAAGAATATGCCACGCAGAAATGACATACAAAAGATCCTGGTAATCGGCTCAGGTCCGATTGTGATCGGCCAATCGGCGGAGTTTGACTACTCTGGGACGCAGGCCTGCAAAGCTCTCAAGCAGGAGGGCTATGAAGTAGTGTTGGTGAACTCCAACCCCGCCACCATCATGACCGATCCCGATCTCGCCGACCGCACCTATATCGAGCCGCTCACCCGTGAATACGTCGAAGAGATCATCCGCATTGAGGCGGAGATGCTCGCCGCGCAACCCGGTTCAGGCAAATTCGCCCTGCTTCCCACCGTCGGCGGCCAGACCGCCCTCAATCTCGCCGTCGATCTGGCCGATGCCGGCATCCTCGATCGTTATAACGTCGAGCTGATCGGCGCCAAGCTTGAGGCCATCAAGAAGGCCGAAGACCGTCTGCTCTTTAAAGACGCAATGCTCCGCATCGGCCTCGAAGTTTCGAAATCGGCCCTGGTCAACAATCTCCGCGACGGCCTCGACTTTGCCGGCAAGCTCGGTTTCCCGGTTCTCATCCGCCCCAGCTTCACTCTCGGCGGCACCGGTGGCGGCATCGCCTACAACCGCGAGGAGTTGATGGAAATTCTGGCTCGCGGCCTCGACCTTTCCCCGGTGCATGAGTGCCTGATTGAAGAAAGCGTCCTCGGCTGGAAGGAATTCGAGCTCGAGGTGATGCGCGACCTCGCCGACAACGTCATCATCATCTGTTCGATAGAAAACTTCGACCCCATGGGTGTACACACCGGCGACTCCATCACCGTCGCTCCGGCGCAAACCCTCACCGATCGCGAGTACCAGAAAATGCGCGACGCCGCCATCGCCATCATGCGCGAGATTGGCGTAGAAACTGGCGGGTCCAACGTGCAATTCGCCATCAACCCCGTTGACGGCCGCATGACAGTCATCGAGATGAACCCGCGCGTCTCCCGCTCTTCCGCGCTAGCCTCCAAGGCCACCGGCTTCCCCATCGCCAAAATCGCCGCCAAGCTGGCCGTCGGCTACACGCTCGACGAAATTCCCAACGACATCACGCGCAAAACCCCAGCCTGCTTTGAGCCCACCATCGACTATGTGGTAGTCAAGATTCCCAAATGGCAGTTTGAAAAGTTTCCCGGCTCTGAAGAAACACTTGGCCCGCAGATGAAGTCGGTAGGCGAAGTCATGGCCATAGGCCGCACATTCAAAGAAGCGCTGATGAAGGCCTGGCGCGCACTTGAAACCGGCAAGAAAACCGGCGCAGAAATCCTCGACCCGCGCCGCTTGACCCAGCGCCTGGTCACGCCCCAGCCTGAGCGGCTGGGTTACATCCGCTTCGCCTTTGAGCGCGGCATGAGCGTGCGCGAAGTGGCTCGCCTTACGGCCATCGACCCATGGTTCCTCTACCAGCTCCGCGAAATCACGCTCGAGCAAGCGGCCATCGCGCAAACCACTCCCAATGATATAAGCGAGGAGCAGCTAAGGCGCTTGAAGCGACTCGGCCTCAGCGACGAGCGCATCGCGATGGAGTGGAAGCTTGAAGGCCACGCCGGAATCCAGCAGGTGAGGGAACTGCGCGAAGCCAAGGGAATCAAGCCAGTCTTCAAGCTGGTGGATACCTGCGCAGCCGAGTTCGAATCCATGACGCCCTACCTCTACTCGACCTACGACGAAGAGAACGAGGCGCCTCCCACCAAGACCCACAAGATCATCATTCTCGGTTCCGGACCCAACCGCATCGGGCAGGGAATCGAGTTCGACTATTGCTGCTGCCACGCCTCCTTCGCGCTCAAGGATGACGGTTTTGAAACCATCATGGTCAACTGCAACCCTGAGACCGTCTCTACCGACTACGACACTAGCGACCGCCTCTACTTTGAACCGTTGGTGCTTGAAGACGTGCTCGCCGTCTACAATCACGAGGCTCAGTCAGGCGCAGAGATCGGCATGATCGTCCAATTCGGCGGCCAGACCCCCTTGAACCTGGCCCAGCGTCTGCGCACCGCGGGCGTACCCATCATCGGAACCTCGCCCGAGTCCATCGACCTGGCCGAAGACCGCAAACGCTTCGGCAAACTGCTCGACGAACTGAAGATTCCGCAGCCCGCGGGCGGCACAGCCACCAGCGTGGAAGAAGCTTTGGCCGTCGGTGAGCGCATCGGCTACCCGGTCCTGGTCCGCCCCAGCTATGTACTCGGTGGACGCGCCATGGTCATCGCCTACGACTCCGACTCCGTCGCGCGTTATATGCGCCAGGCAGTCGAATACTCCCAGGAACGGCCCGTCCTCGTCGATCATTTCCTCGAAAACGCCATCGAGGTCGACGTCGACGCCCTCTGCGACTCTGAAGACGTGATCATCGCCGGCATCATGCAGCATATTGAGGAAGCCGGCATCCATTCCGGCGACTCCTCCTGCGTGCTGCCCGCCGTCAGCATCCGCAAGGAAACCCTCAATGTTCTCCGCACTTATACCCGCGAGCTTGCCCTCGCACTTAAGGTCGTCGGCCTGGTCAATCTGCAATTCGCTATCCAGCGCGACGCTAAGGGAGAGGACCATGTCTACGTAATCGAGGTGAACCCGCGCGCCTCGCGCACTGTCCCCTACGTCTCCAAGGCCACCGGCATTCCGCTGGCAAAGATAGCCGCGCGCCTCATGACCGGCCGCAAGCTGCGCGACCTGCTCCCTGCACAACTCGCCTCAGGCGAAGACCTGCCCACAGGTTCACATTATTACGTCAAATCACCTGTCTTCCCTTGGAACAAGTTTGCCGGCGTCGATACGGTTCTGGGTCCGGAAATGAAGTCCACCGGCGAAGTGATGGGCGTGGCGGCCAGCTTTGGCGAGGCCTTTGCCAAAGCGCAGCTCTCAGCAGGCCAGGTTTTGCCCACCGGCGGAACGGTCTTCTTTAGCGTTAACGATCACGACAAGCCCGCCGCCGTCGAGCTGGGCCGCCGCTACATTCACCTGGGCTTTCGAATCGTGGCCACTGAAGGCACAGCCAATGTGCTTGAGGCCGCCGGCCTCACCGTTGAGCGGGTTTTCAAAGTCGAGGAAGGCCGCCCCAACGTCGTGGATCTCATCAAGGGCGACCGCATCCAAATGATCGTGAATACACCGCGCGGACAGGACGCAATCTTCGACGAGAAGGCCATTCGCAGGGCAGCGGTCCTGGCACGCATCCCCACCATCACCACCATCGCAGCCGCGCAGGCCGCCGCTGACGGAATCGCAGCCGTGCAACAGCATCACACCACGGTCTACGCCCTGCAGCATCTTCATGCCGCCAACGGCGTTTGAGCTTCTATTCGGTCGGTGGCTGTCTGCGAAGCGCCAACCGCGCTCCGATCGCGTACCCGATCAGCGCCGCAGCAGGCCATGTTCCCAGGAAGGGTCCATCGTTATCGATCAGTCCGCTCGGTCCGGGCCAACTGAAAAACGTCCGCGTCAGTTTTTCTGTAGCATCGCATTGGAAACACTGGCTGGGTGCGGTGGGCATATCAAGGACCCATAAGCTGACAATCAGAATCCAGATCAATCCGATCAGCCAAACCAGCGGAGCCATCTCGTCCTGCCGCAGGTGCGTCACCCCGTAGCCCACGACCAACGGCACAAGGATCGACAAAAGAAGGATCATGACCTGCGGGATTCCTTGTGGATTCAGCGCATACCCAACCATCATGAGCGCAAGCCAAGAACCCAGACCCAGGGCAATGTGCATCAAGAAGACGAGTGCCTGCCCGGGCAGCGTTGACGGAATCCTTCCGTCTTCATCCGTTTGCATCAACGACTCCATTCGTGCCGCTCCTCAACTGGATTCGTATTTCCGGCTATTGTTCTTTAACATACGCCTCGGCGCGCAAGAGAACAATTCCAAAGAGTAGATTGGCCAGCTTCAATCGCCACATCTGGTTCTACAATGAATTCATGCTGATTGAGGGCGTCTTTGCCGCGGTGCCTACGCCGTTTTACTCCGATGAACGCGTCTATTACCGTAAACTTGAAGCCAATATGGCCCACTACTCGCGCAGCCTGCTGGCGGGAATGCTGCTTCTGGGGTCCACAGGCGAGGCGGTCATGCTGGACGATACTGAGTCCCGCGAAGTTCTGCGCGTAGCCTCCGAAGCCACAGCCCCTGAAAAAGTGCTCATCGCCGGCGTTGGCAAGCAAAGCGTAAAGGGAACTCTCGAACTCGCTGAAGCGGCGGCTCGGTTCAACTACGATGCGGTCCTCGTCCGCACCCCCACTTACTACGCGGGCAGAATGTCCCCTGCTGCTGTGCTCCATTATTTCCGCAGCATAGCCGATCGCTCGCCGTTGCCCGTCCTGCTTTATAACATTCCCGTCTGCGTCCCTTACGATATTCCGGTTGAAATTGTTGCCGAACTGGCCCAGCACCCAAACATCATCGGCATCAAGGATTCCAGCGGCAGCATTGAGCGAATCCGCGCGACCATCGCCTCCACGCAAACCGTCCCGCGCCGCTCGGCCACGGTCACCCGGATCTTTGAGGCGGTAACGGCGCGAATGCTGGCGCCCAAAACTGAAGCGAACGGCTTATTCGTCTCGTCAGGCGACCTCAAGAGCGGTGCTGCCGTCGCAACCGCGGCGCCTATGGCGCCCATCAAGACGCGAACCAAAGAAGTCGGCTTCCAGGTGCTCACAGGCTCCGCTGCAATTCTGCTCGATTCACTTGCATCCGGCGCCGTGGGGGCCATCCTGGGCCTTGCCTGCTTCGCCCCACAGGCCTGCCAGGAAGTTTATTTAGCGTGGAGGGATCACGACCTGAAACTCGCGGGAGAGAAGCAGCAGCGCATAGCCGCTCCGGGTCGCCGCATCGTTGGACAATTGGGCATCAGCGGCCTAAAGTACGCCTGCGACTTCAACGGCTACTACGGAGGCCGGCCGCGCTCCCCGCTGCTCCCGCTCACGGCGGTTGAGAAAACTGAAGTTGAAGGCCTGCTGTCCGGAATCCGCAACTAACCTCATATGGAAAGCCGGGAAGGGAAGCGCCGTGCTCCTCCGCAATCGCGTGCCTTTTGCTGAGATAGTTACTACTATGCTGGATTTCAAATCCCTGTCATTGGACCGGTCATCCTGGCGTTGGAAACGGACCAACCTCCGTGGAAGAGGGTGCAGTTTCCTGACTGATCGCACCTGTAGTGAACGCTTGAGAGCGAATCGGCCCAGGGAATCCCGCTGCTCTCATCCATCGCCTTAGCCACAGTGAAAGTTTTTCCCTCTCGTGTTTCAATCATCCCCGCCAACGCGTCGTAGTCGGCGACGGTAACGTCCCCTTCGATCATAAAAGACGCTGGCTGAGCAGCAACCAAAACTACAGTCTTAGCGGTCTCGCTCGTTTGAGGTTGATCGGCGATTTGAGGCATCTTGTTGAATTTACTCGTCCTATGCCTCAAAGAGCGCCTGAACATGGCGGAGAGGTGCAATCTGGCGGATGCCTTGTGGGTCGCGTGGTGCGTGGGCACTGCGGGGGATACCTCAGTGGGTAACGAGATTGATTCATTCGCCGCTGACTTGTAAACGGCAACTGTCAGCAATGAAGCGGATGCCGTGCTTTCCTGTTTGACTGCCTGGCTCGCGAGCGGAAAGTCCTTGCCGGCAACTGTGGTCTCAGGGGCAATCACGTCGGCTGCTCCGGTACTGGATATTTCGGAATTGAACAGCGTCGATAGGTTTAACCCAGATCCGGAGTAGACCGCGATTGCGATCCCGCACACACAGCCCAACAATGCCGCCATCACGTAGGCAACGGTGAAGTCCGGTTTCTCGACGCTCAGTTGTCTAAATGTGGGATAACGCTTGATCTCACTGTCACTGCGTAGGGCTGTTTCGAAAGGCAAGGTTGCAGATGTCATCGGGGAAACTCCTATTCGCTTTTTCGGAATTTTCTAGTCGCCGGGGCCCGTTTCGAACTCACTGAGGACATTCAAACAACCACAGACCGAACTCACAATCCTACAATCGGGTCATGATTAAGTCACATTCGTGCACACCAAAGTAATGTTCCTGGAGCCGCCTGACGCAGACGAAGATTGAGACCACGAACCGGCGCTTCCAGCTCAACAAGAAAGGGCGACTTGTACCTGCATCAGTGGTTTAGAAATTGAACGCAGCTTCCTGCGGCTCCCCCGCATATTTCGGTGGTCCGTGCGACCTAGTGAGCAAAGTTCCAAAGCCGATTCTGGGAAGGGCGCTGGGATGAATGTGATCGTTGATGCTGTTGTAGGGAGTGGCATATTTCCCGAAGCAAATTCGTACGGCTTACGCTTACCAAGGACTGCCTCCCGTGGCCGACTCTTGAGGACGTGCGGCAGAGTTTCGCTCGAGACTAATCGATTGCATTCCCGCATGATAGGCATTTGAAAATCAGATGGGTTAGGCGAACAACAATCATGGCCATTCTGTGCCGCATTCAGGCAAATGAAGACAATCCGATCATAGGCGGTACGTCTGATAACGTATATTCTGTATAGTTAAACTCTGGAGTTGTATTGCTTCCGCTCTTTTCCCAGCTTGTCTAAAAAAATACCCTCCCCTGGTGCTCATCCTGAAGACGGTCTACATCTTATAGCGCCCTAGGTCTTCGTCGTTCAGTCCCTCTAACCAGCCGCGCAATTGCTCGGCAGTGGGGCCTTCGGGCGGTCCGGTGGTATTCAGTCTGGCCGTCTGCATCACCTGCTCTGAAACATAAATCGGGCAATCCGCACGCAAAGCCAATGCCACAGCATCGGAAGGCCTGGCGTCAATTGAGATCGACTCGTCACCCTGCCGCAGCCAAAGAACAGCAAAAAACGTGTCGTCTTTAAGTGTTGTAATTACTACACGTTCCAGCTGAGAGTTCAAGTGATGGATTAGGTTCCTGGTCAAATCATGGGTCATCGGTCTTGGAGCGGCCATCTTCTCAATCTCGATGGCAATTGCGTTAGCCTCAAAGATTCCCACCCAGATCGGCATCACCGTCTCCGAAGCTACGTCCTTGAGCACGACGATGGGCATATTGGTTGCCGGGTCCATCATCAACCCCCGAATCCGAACCTCAATATCCATAGAAACCCTCTTCCGCTTACCGCCGCTGCGTCCATTTCTATCTTAGACGCTTTCGCCCACCAGACTGTTCGGATGTGCCGCAGTGATTTTCACCTGGACATAGCTGCCGGGCGCCGGTGCGATAGGCTGCGAACAGGCGAAATTGACCGGTTTATTCTGGCTGCTGCGTCCTGTTACCTGCCCTCTGGCCGTATTCTGTCCGTCAACCATCACTTCCATTACTTGCCCTATGTGCTTGGAATAATTGACTCTCTGGATCTCGCGCTGCCGGTCAAGCATCACTTGAAGCCGTTGAGCTTTCTCCGTCTCCGGGATGGAATCGATCATCACCAGCGCCGGCGTATTGGGCCGCGCCGAGTATTTGAAACCGAAGACGCAATCATACTCAACCCTTGCCAGCAGGTCCATCGTTTGGATAAAGTCCTCCGGCGTCTCCCCTGGGAATCCGACGATTATGTCTGTCGAAATGGAGATGGGACGATGTGCCGCCTTGATCCAGGCAATCCTCTCCAAGTACCACTCCGGTGTATATTCCCGCGCCATTTGCTTGAGTACCCGCTCAGAACCGGACTGCACCGGCAGATGTACGTGATCGCACAGGGTTGAAACCGAATCGATTGCATCGACAATGTCGCGGGTAAAGTCGCGCGGATGGCTCGTCATGAACCGCACACGGCGAATTCCGCACACCTGACCCACCGCCGCCAGCAATTCAGCGAAGCTCTGCTTCCCTTCCGGATCCCGGTAGCTGTTCACATTCTGACCCAGCAGCTGAATCTCGGTATAGCCCAAGTCGGCAATCCGTCGCGCCTCCTTGAGGACCGAGGTCGATGTTCGGCTTCGCTCCTTGCCTCTCGTATACGGCACCACGCAGTAGGCGCAGAACTTATCGCAGCCTTCAACGATGGTGATATAGCTCCGGTAGGGGTTCTGTCGGGCGGTAAACTCGGTTTCGAAGGTCTCGTCCGTCTGCCGGTCGTCCAGTCCGGTAATTCGGTTCTCGCCCGCCTCCAGCCGGCTGAGCATCTCCGGCAGCTTGCGGTAAGAGGCCGACCCCGAGATCAGCGAAACGTACGGCGCCCGCTCAAAGATCTTTTCGCCTTCCTGCTGCGCCACGCACCCCAGCACGCCGAAGCGCTTACCTGCCTTGACCAGTTTCTTGTGGTCGTTCAGGCGGTTAAAGACCTTTTGCTCTGCTTTGTCGCGGATGGAACAGGTGTTGTATAGGATCAGCCCGGCATCGACTTCTGACTCCACCTGCCGATATCCCTCACGCAGCAGTGTGCCAATCACCTTTTCGGAGTCATGGGCATTCATCTGGCAGCCGAAGGTCTCTAAATAGAAGGTTTTTTCGGTTGCCATGGTAACCTCAAGTATACCCCGACCGGCGAAAATTGGCCGATCTTCTCCGGTCGGACTGCCCTTCGAGCGTTTACCGCTTGATCCAGATCTCCACCCGCCGGTTCTTCGCTTTCCCGTCTTCTGAATCGTTGGCCGCCACCCCCAGGTCAGACCCATACCCTCGAACGACCGCCGGCGTCAGATCCCGAAGAGCGAATTCGTCGGCAATCGCCTTGGCGCGAGCCAGGGAGAGCTCGCGGTTCATCCCCGGACTGCCGCTGGGATCTGAAAATCCGAAGAGCATAACCTTGTCTCCTGTTATCCTCAGGTCGGCAATCAAGGAAACAACCCGGTCAAGATCGGCAAGGGCCTTGTTGTCCAAGACGGTTTGTCCTGACTCAAACCGGAAATCGAGTGAAAGTCGGTTGGCTTCATGAGTCAGCCGCTTGTATTCTTCCGGGGCCTCACCCGGTGCGACCTGCGCAACCTGCGTCACATTCTGCGCAACGAAACCTTCAGAGCCGACCACGTCCTGTCCTCGCCTGGAGAGCGCGAACTCAACGAAGGAGCGAATGTACTTGTTCTTCGGATTTTCGGGCGTGTAAAGATAAAGCCGCCGCGACAGAAGATAATCTTCAGTGGCCACGCTGAGTCGCGTAGGCAGCAGAGAGACGGTTCCCTTCTCTGAAACAGCAATAGGCTTGGAGCTGAGGATATAGGGAAGGCCGATAAAGCCGATTCCATTCGAATCGCTGGCCACCGCCTCAGAGAGTTCCTTGCTGTCTTCGAACCTTTGCACAGCCTTAGCCAGCGGCTCGCCCCCCAGTACCAGGCTTTTAAAGGTGTCGTAGGTCCCCGAATCGTCGTTCCTGGCGAAGAGATTGATCTTCCCTCGGTAAGCACCTACCTGCGACCAATCGGTGATCTGACCGGTAAAGATGCGCATGATCTGCTCTCTGTCCAGTTGGTCGATGGGGTTGGATACGTTGACGATGACCGCGATGCCGTCGAGTCCCAAGATGTGCTCGCTTGCGACCGAGTTCATATTGCCCAGCGTCGAGAGCTTGTCTGCTTCGTCGTTCTTGATCCTCCGCGAAGCCATTCCAATGTCGCACTTGCCGCCTGCCATTAAAGTGAATGCGGTCGCCGAGCCGTGCGCGGCAATCGTGATGTAGGATAGCGAATTGTCGTTCGGCAGGACGCCCTGAACGATCTTCTCTTGCGCATTGGTTCCGGGCAGAGTGCGAACGTCGGTCGCGCCCAGATTTTTTAGGAATTCCTCAGCCAGCGAAGGCCCAAGCGCATCTCCGATGGTATTCGAGCCCGCAAGCCGCAAAATCGTCTTCCGTGCGCTGGTGGTTGAAGCGGAGACTGCGTCGTGCCTCTTTACCCAAACGAGTGTTCCTACCAGTGTGGCAATCAGCAGCAGTGCCGCCGTGATCACGATTCCGACGGTCCTGGGTTCCGGGTGCGTTCTGGGAATGCGGATTTCGCTGCGTTCGTGGGATTTGTCCTCAGTCAGCTCGTTTCCGCACTTTGGACAAACAAAACCGCTTCCATTTGCAACCGTGACCGCCTGCAACCAATCGGCTACCTGGCAATTCCTGAAATTGGTGCATCTACCCCGTCGAGTACTCAATTTATGCCACCCGTCTTGCCACACGGTGTGCGTGTGCGGATTTTGGGCTCACCTTTCGATACCCGCGGCACTTCTTGCTACCGGAAAAGTGGCTCTGACTCTACCTAAAGTCGCACAATAGCCCTGGCATCGAGTTATCTCCGGTGACCTGAATCGTACCTATACCGCAAAGCAAACCCTCGCCATACCTGGAATGTAATCAGAATAGGTTACGTTAGTGTTGCCAATCGATGGCACATTCGTGGGATATTCGTAGCCTTACGGGTCAGGCGCGGTAGGTCGATTTCAGCGCAATCCGGTATGCAGGTAGGCTAGCAGCGCAGCCATCTGTTCCTCATTGAAGCGGCCGGCAAAGGCGGGCATCATTCCCTTTCCTGCCAGCACATTCTGACGCACAGCCGCATCCGTGGCCGGAGCGCCGCTGGGCAACGTCCTGTGGTTAAAGATTCCGTGCAGATCCGGCGGGACCTTCTTGAGCTCCATGTCGTTGTCCCGGTGGCAATGGGCGCAGCGACCCTCGTAAAGCTGCTTGCCTTCCGCTTCTTGCAGGTTGAGCGACGGCGCCGAATTGCAGCCGGCCTGCGCGATGGACAGACTTGCCGTAATTCCGGCAATCACTCTTACCCAGCCACCTCTTCGCCGGACCATTCGAGCCCCAATCTATATTTATGCCTTCTCGGCAAACTTTCCGCTCACGTAATCCCAGTTGAGCACCTGGAAGAACGCCTTCACATAATCGGCGCGCCGGTTCTGATACTTCAGATAGTAGGCGTGCTCCCACACGTCCACACCAATCACCGGTTTGTGGCCCATGGCAAGCGTGCTGTCCTGGTTGGGAGTGGATTCAATTGCGACTGTCCCATCCGGCAGCTTTACCAGCCAAGCCCATCCGCTGCCGAAGACCTTCATTGCAGCCGCCGTGAGTTGCTCCTGGAATCCCGAAATCGAGCCGAACTTTTGGTCGATGGCCTTGGCCAGCTCTCCCTTGGGCGCCGTTCCACCCTTCCCCAGCGTAGGCCACCAGAAGGAGTGGTTAGCGTGGCCCCCGCCATTATTGCGAACAGCGGTGCGAACAGCTTCAGGCACTGCATCCAAATTCGCAACCATTTCCCAGACAGTCTTCCCCGCCAGCTCAGGATGCCCGGCCACGGCAGCGTTGAGATTGTTCACGTAGGCCTGGTGGTGTTTGTCGTGATGCAGATGCATCGTCTCAGCGTCGAAGCTCGGCTCGAGAGCGTCGTAGGCATAGGGCAGCGGCGGCAATGTAAACGGTCCGGTGGGAGCAGGTGGCGGAGCTGCCGCCGCAACCTGGCCAATTCCCTCGGCATGCAGAGTTTGAGCCAGAAGCAGCGCGCTCGCCGCGCCACCAAGATTTTTGAGTGCAGTTCGACGGTCCATCATTTCTTGAAAAACCCTCCACCTGTTTCGATGCACTCCGCCCAAAAAAGTCTTCACTTCATTGGGTATGAATCATTTAGCCGCGGCGAAGCGCGCCAATTTCGATATGCTGAACGTATGCCGCTTCCTTCTCTGGCCCAAATTAATCAAGCCCAAGCGGTGGTCTATCGCCATATGCCGCCCACACCGCAGTACAGTTGGCCTCTGATAAACGACCGCCTTTCGGCTGAAGCCTGGATCAAGCACGAAAACCAAACTCCAGTAGGCGCCTTCAAGTTGCGCGGTGCGCTGGTTTATATGGACTGGCTCAAGCAAACCGAACCGGCCCTCAAGGGCGTGGTGGCTGCCACTCGCGGCAATCATGGCCAGGGCGTTGGCATGGCCGCGCGCCTGTTCGGTTTGCAGGCCGTGATCGTCGTTCCCCACGGCAACAGCAAGGAGAAGAATCGCGCCATGCTGGCCCAGGGCGTGGAGTTGGTCGAGCACGGCCACGATTTTCAGGAATCGCTGGAGTTTGCCGCCACTCTTGCCTCCGATCGAGGTTTCACCATGGTCGAATCCTTCCACGAGCGGCTGGTGATGGGCGCGGCAACCTATGCCTTGGAGCTCTTCGAAAAAGCACCGCCCCTCGATACGATCTATGTGCCCATCGGCCTGGGCTCTTCTATCTGCGGGGTCTCAGCCGTTCGCAACGCACTGGGATTGAAGACCGAAATAGTCGGCGTGGTGTCTGCCGGCTCCCCTTCCTACTCGCTCAGCTTCAAAGAGCACCGCATTATCGAGGCTCCGTCGCGGACAGCGATCGCCGACGGTCTCTCCTGCCGCACTCCGAATCCTCAGGCAATGGAGATCATCTGGACCAACGTCGCCCGCATCGTCGAGGTCACCGACGCCGAGATCGCCGAGGCCATGCGAACCTACTACCAGGACACACATAACCTGGCCGAGGGTGCCGGAGCCGCCCCGCTGGCCGCCGCCCTCAAGGAGAAAGACAGTCTCCAAGGCAAACGCATCGGCATCGTCCTCTCCGGAGGTAACGTGGACCTTGAAATATATATGGCTGCGCTTGCCTGAGAGCCGTGGTTTCCACTGCCAAACTCCGGCGGGTCGGAAAAATCACCGCGATTGCACTCGCAATACAAGGCGATGGAGATGGTATGCGTGCAACTGAAACGCCTGATAGAGTGGCTCCTTGCCATAGCGCACGTCAGGCGTAAAAGCGTAGCTCCAGCTCTCATTATCCAGAATCAACGGAATCTCGGTGCCGGGCGGCGTTGCAGGAGACAAGCGAATCACGCTGGTCAGTTCCATTGCGCCGGTCCATTCTAGCCCTTTTTGCTCTTCGAGACGGTCAATCTCGCTAATCCAGGGAGATTCGGAATAGATACGCGCGCGATGCCAGTTCCCTTTGTCGAATGGATCCAGGCCCTGCTCCAACTGTACCCAGATGGTAGCCTCCTCGCCGGGCTCCAGAACGCCGTTTCCGTTCCCTTTACCCTCGGTAACGTTGCGCGACACCGTGCCCCCGCCGCCTTGGTTCCCTTTCTGGCGGAAGACGGGTAACGTAGCGCCACGTCCGTCCAGAATCTCGTAAGCAAGCGGCGCCGGGATGGCGTCCGGTGTGACCAGCACGTTCAGATTTTTAGTTAAGATCTCCCCTCGATCGACGGCCAGCTTTAGTTCCAGCCGCGTGGGAGCAAAGTACCCGGACCCCGCCGTAAACCGAAGCCGGAAACTCGACGAAAGATCCACCACCTGGCCAGGCTCCAGAACAGGCGCCGTAGCTGAGCCGGATAGAATGCTGACCGTCGGGTATTGCGAAGAGAGCGTTACGTTCAAGCCGGAGATCGGTTCGGAGCGCGGATTGTAGATTCGCAGCGGAAGGCTGACTTCGCGCCCGGATTCCACTCTCATTTCATCGCCTGCTGAAAGCGGCAGCAAAACCGCCGCCGCGCTTTTGACACCGAGCCCCTCCACGCTTAGCTGATGCCCGTCTCCGTTCACGCTGAATCGCAGTCTGCCGTCCCGGGTCGCCGTGAGCTGGCGGACGTCACGGGTGCCGCTCAAAAGATCGTAATCGGCCAGCGTGTACGTAAGACCAGGGGCATAAAGAGGCGGAGTGTCAATCGTGATGCGGGCCTCCGCGATACTGGGACCGTCGACCGCCCAGCGGTGCGTCTGTACCCGCATGCCGTCTTTGCCAACATCTTCCAGGTACGTCAGGCCCTCCCCTGGCATTTCCGCGTTGACCTGATAGCCCCAAACATCAAATCTCTTATACGGGCTGGCGTAACGAAAGCGCCCGGGCGGCTCGTCCAGCATCCGGTTCGCGAAGGCCTGCCAGTGAAAATCGAAGGTTTCGGCAATCGATGTCGCCCAGTGCTTGTGATACTCATCCTGGCGGTATTCGAAATCCACCTCATCGGCGCGCGCATACGCGTCTCGCGTCTCTTCGGTGTACTGGCTGATGAAATCTCCGCTGGCCCTCACCAGGCGGATCATCGTATGCGCGTGCTGTGCGACGTGATCTTTGGGCCGCCATAGAATGCGCTGGCCTTTTTCGCCGACATAGAACTCCGGGCCGGGGTTGAACGCCGAGGCACTTCCAATCCAGTCGGGATACCGGGCGCTAAGGTACAGGCTCATGTAGCCGCCCATGCTCAGTCCCGCCGTAGCGCGATGGCGGCGATCCGTCAATGTCCGGTACGAATGGTCAATCAGGTTGACCAGCTCTAAGAAATAGGGTCCAAAATCGTGATCGCCCCCTTCTTTCCGAAGGTCCCAGGGATCGCCGCCATAGAAACCCGTGTACTCGGAGGCGATGTACCCATCCACGCAAACGATAATCACAGGGTGAGCGGCCGCGTAGGCCACCATCTTGGGAACGGTGTCCTTGCCTTGGTCGTAATCCTCCACCGTGTAGCGGTCCGAGTGGCCGTGGAAGTAGTAGATTACGGGATAGCGTTCGTTCCCGCTGCTCCGGTAGGTTGGAGGCAGAATAATCCGGTAGTGGCGCGTCTCGTGGAAGACTTTCGAATCATAGGTGCGATCGATGTAAGACTGGCAGCTTAGTATCTGCGCACCGCAGAGCAAAACGCCCAGAAAAGCGACAAACCGGAATAGGCGCGATTCTATCCGCATAGAGGGAGAACCAGTTTCATCGGAGGTGTTAGAAAGCAAGCTTTACCGCCTGTCAATTGGTACCCAGATCCAGGGTGGAAGTGGAGCAGAGGATTGCGGTCTTGGCGCGCCCCCGGGTGGTGTCGTGGATCGCGCAACATGTTTCCGTGCCAGCAAATAAGCATGCTTCACTTCTTCTGGCATCGTTGCTATCTGTGCTTCGACATCATCGGATATTGCCTTGACAATATCAGGGTGTTCTTTTGCCACGTCATAGCTTTCGCTAGGGTCGAATGCCAGATTATACAATTCAGGGCGCGGCAGCCAATAGCTTGAATGTCCGCTGGTGGAGTCGTTAATGTACATCTCGCCGTCAATTTGCGCTAACCGCAACTTCCAATCCCCTTTGCGGGCACAGTGAATGTCCGCGTTGTTTGAGCTGAGAGGAGTGAAGTATAAAACCGACTTGCGCGGAAAATCATCCTGCTCCTTGCGCAGAATCCCAGTTATATCAATTCCATCCAGCGGATTTGGAGATGCTTCCAGGTCGCAGAGCGCCGCAAGAGTTGGCAGAATATCCAGGTTAGTCGCCCAGGCATTCTGGACATACCCTGCCTGAACCCCCGCCGGCCAGTGCGCGAGCAGAGGCACGCGAACGCCGCCTTCAAAGGCGGTGCCTTTTCTCCCCCGCAATCCGCCTGGATTTCCCTGGTACCAGGGACCATGATCGCTGGTAAACAAAAGCAGCGTATCTTCCAGAATGCCGCTGCTCTCCAGGCAGTGGACGATTTCACCTACGCTCCAATCAATCTCCTGCACGGCGTCGCCATAATCTCCCATTCCCGACGCACCTTGAAATCGGGCAGAAGCTCGCGCCGGATCGTGTGGATAGGAGAAGGCAAGATAGAGAAAGAAGGGCTGGCGCGCGTTTTCTCCCAGAAAACGCAGAGCATCCTCCGTATAACGTGGAGTCAGTAGATCCCGGTCTGTGTCTGCCTCAAGAATCGCGGCATCGCGAATCATGGGCAACGGCTGCATATCGTCACTATAGGGAACGCCATAGAAGGAATCGAATCCGCGTTTTGTAGGCAGGTATTCAGGAGCATCGCCAAGATGCCATTTTCCAATGGCGTGTGTTTTGTATCCACGGTTCTGAAAGAGATTTGCCAGCGTAATTTCCTGAAGAGACATTCCTGTCTTGGCGTTCGGAAAGAAGGCCCCAACGGTATGGCTCCGCTGTGCATAACGCCCGGTAAGCAGTGCTGCCCGTGATGCGGAACAGAGGGGATGGGCCGCATTGAAGTGCGTAAAGCGCATACCTTCCGATGCAAGCTTGTCGAGGTGCGGGGTCTTCAACTTCGACCCATAACAACCCAAATCCCCGTAGCCGAGGTCGTCGCAGATGATTAAAACAACATTCTTAGGGCGCCGTGTCAGTTCTGGCTTTACGCGATTCTTCTCCAACGCAATGCTGTATTTTCCTGCGGCCATCGCCTCCCTGTGGAGTCCAGGAACGATCGCTGAAGCGGCTATGGATTTGATGAATTCTCTTCTATCGTTATTCATTGCGTTTTTCGCTTTTTCGCCGAATGCGCCCGCACGGCACAGTGGTACGGATTATACAATCACTTCGTCGCCGCGCTCCATCTCCGGTATTCTATGCGCTACGCAAAGCAATGACGAAAACCACTGATAACCTCACCCCCATGGCCCACGTCCCCGGCAACCGCTGCTTCGGCTGCGGCCCGGCAAACACCAGCGGTCTGAAGCTCGAATTCCTTCTCGCCGAGGACAGATCGGTCGTCTGCCTTGTGACGGTTCCGGATGCATTCGAAGGCCACCCCGGCTATCTGCACGGCGGCATCATCGCCACATTGCTCGACGAAATCATGAGCAAGTCCGTCCGCGCACTGGGTTTTACTTCCATGACCCGCCACATCGAGGTCGACTACCGCCGCCCTGTTCCCTCCTGCGCGCCCATTCGCCTGGAGGGCCGCGTAGTCCGCAGCGAGGGCCGCAAACACTGGACCGAAGCAAAGATTATTGACGCTGAAGGGTCCGCACTGGCTCGGGGCAAGGGACTCTTTATCGACGTAACTGTCCGGTAACCGACAGCCTCTTCCTGCAAACCCGACCAGCCACGACGTCGGTAACCTGCGATTCATTTTCTAAGTTCGACTGCCACCACCTGCCCATCGACTGTCTTGTCGGAGCTCTCAGTAAATTGCACCCGCGCATTCCTTCCTTCAATGCCTTTGCAGGGATTCAACGCGCCCTCCAGCATGAATCCCAACGTTGAATACTCAAGCTTGTAATAGTTGTTGCTGTAAAGGGAAACCGTCTTCTTTGCGCTTTCCACTTTGAACTCAATCACGGCGGGGTAGCTGCACTGCACTCCTCGAATCACACCCAGAGCCTCATGTCTGAGGCCGTCGGCCGGTTCAGTCGGATGCTTTGGAACCACATCCACCATACCTGTGGTTACCACCGTTTCCTTCTCGCGCAGCGCATCCATCTGTGTCTTTGAGTCGGCGGCAAACTGCGCACGCGCGGTTTTCACCTCCTGAATCTGCGCCATCATCCGGTGCCCCATCGCGCCATCCCCGGGATCGGTGGTGCTTTTTAGCAGGGTTTGCAGCAACGCCTCCGCATCGTCGAATTGCTCTCTGGTCATTAAAAACGAAGCCAATTGTTCATAGGCCGGCGCAAAACGAGGGTTTAGCCGGACCGCGGTACGCAAACTGGATTCAATATCTTTGCTCTGTTCTGAACTCATCTGGCCTATCGATAACGTGGCGAAATTGAAGTAAACAAAATAGTTCTGCGAACCCTGCTTGATTGCCTCCGCATACCATTTCCGCGCTGCGTCCATATTCCTGTCTTGAAATTCGAGATACCCCATGGTCTCGCGCGCCTGCAGGTTTTCCGGGTCAGCTTTGAGCACCGCATCCAAAAGTTCGCGCGCATCTTTGACGCGGCCAACACCTGTCAAAACATCCGCGCGAACCGCGTCCGATTCGGCTTGCTTCAGGGTCCTGACTTTATACGTCGACTCATCGATCGCGGCCGCGGCGCTCGATAATGTAAATTGCATATAATTACTCTGCTGAATGTAATCTTGCAGGGTTTTTTGAAGCTGTCTTAAATTCCCAAATACTTTCTCCGCGGCGGTCAGCGGATCCTCCCCCTTACTGAGCAACGTCATATAGTCGCCCACTTTGTTCGTGCCCTTTTGCTTGTCCGTCACATAAAGATAGTGGGTCAGCGCCCACACTTCAGCATAGAAAATTGATCCCTTGTCTTCTTCGTGGTAATACGGCGACTTGTCATCCACCTTGAACAGTACTTCCAGAGGAATGAGATTCTGTTGCCTCAGATAGAGAATGTTATTTACGCTGGCCTCTCCAACTACCACGTCCTTGTCGCGAATCTCCGTATTCTGAAAAAATTCCGCCAATCCCTCATTGAGCCAGACCGGCATCCATTGGCTGAAATCCTTGAATTGCAGATGAGTATATTCGTGAAAAACAGGTTCATACGGGTGTTCAAACTCAGCATCCAGGCGCAGCAGAATGTAATTCTTGTCAACTCTATTCATGAAGAGCCCGCTGATATTCATTTGGCCCTTGGCCAGGAAGGTCTCCGGCTCAATCGTCTGAAAGACCTTTCTATTCTTGGCTGCCACCACCACAATGGGCTGGACCGGATCTACATTCACCTTGGGGAATATAGTTTGAAACATCCAGCGCATCCGTTCAAACTGATCGAGAATGTGACGACCCTGTTTCTCGTTCACGTCTGTAATGACCGTAAAATGCGGGCTGCGCACCTCAATCCATTGATCTGTCGAAGCATAGGCATATCCGCACAATGCGGCCAGTAAAATTGCGAGACTAGCAAGTTTAGTGAACATAATTTGGGGATAAGTCTAACAGAGAATCAGCCCTGTCACTCGTGCGTGATTTGATTGCCGCCCCAAAAGATGCCCCACCCGCAGCGCATGGGCCACGCAGAAAAGTGGGGCATTCTGTATTTCTCCGTCTAGCCTGAAACTTCAGGCTTAGTGAACCATATTGATCGTGTCCTGGGTAACAGTGTCAAAGGTGGTAATCGACTTCGCGTTGGCTTCAAAGGCACGCTGGGCGATGATCAGGTCAGAGAACTCGGCCGAGATGTTCACGTTGGATTCCTCCAGTGACGAGTCTTCAATTGTGCCCAATCCGTCGGTTCCCGATACGCCGATCAATGCTGTTCCGCTGGCCTGTGTGGTTGCATAGTTCCCGTTTCCCTGCAATGAAAGCCCCTGCATGTTGGTCACATTGGCCAGCGCGAGTTGACCGACGGCCTGCGACTGACCGTTTGAATAGGTAGCCGTAACAGTGCCGTCCGAGCCGATCGTGAATCCCTGGTAAACGCCCGCGGCGTAACCATTGGCGGGAGCCGCCGAAAGCCCTGAGGCCGAATCCTCCTGGCTGATGGTGGATGCGCCGTTCGCGCCCAGAATATTCCACGTCATGTTAAGATTTGCCGCCCCGTCCGACAATCCGCTGAATGTGATGCCAGTGATATCTGCTGCCGGGCTTACCAGGTTGCCGCTGGAGTTAAAGGTCAATGAACCGCTGGCGTTGTCTGAAGCCAGCGCATCCTGTACTACCTTGCCGGAGGTCGATACGTTGGCGCCGACAATGGAGAGCCCGCCGCCGGCCATAAACGTTGTCGTGTTCGCTGTTGTATCCACGCTCGAAGACGATGTCAGGTTAGCGGTCCACGTTGCCGGAACCGCCATTTGCGCCTCCGCGGCGATGGCCATGGTTGTCGCAGTCGGCGTAGACGCCGGCACCGTCATAGTCGTTGCCGCAGCATTCGAAGTTGGGGCCGCCGTCACGGTATCGGGTACCGTAATGTCGTAGGACCAAGTGTTAGTCCCTGTCTTGGTATAGTTCACTGTCGCTTGGTAACTCACTCCCAGCGAATCGAAAAGCGTGATCGGTGCGGGAAAGGTGGTGCCGGTAGGCGATGCTGAATCCAGGTTAGCGGTCATGCTGAAGGTGGTGGTCGCCTCCGGCTGCTGCACCTGCCCGCTCAGCGGAATATTGATCGCTGTTAACGACGAATCGGTGTTCACTGTGCCGTTCACCGCCGGGTAGCCCATTACCGTCATCCCATCGGAGGTGATTAGGTTACCGCTCGAGTCCTGCGTAAAGTCCCCGGCGCGGGTATAGAGGTTGCCGCTGCCGTTGCTCACCACAAAAAATCCGCTGCCGTTCAGTGCCACGTCAGAGCTGGTAGTGCCGCTGGTGTCGTAGGACCCTTGCGCAAAGTTGGTTTCATTTGCGGCTACCTGCACCCCCTCACCTACCTGGATCTCGTTGCCCGAGCCGCTTGATCCAACTTGCTGGTAAAACAGATCGGAAAAATTGGCCGTCTGGCCCTTGTAGGCGGTGGTATTCATGTTGGATAGATCGTTTGCAATCGTGTTCAACGCGGTCGAATCGGCGTTGAGGCCGGTAAGCGGAATAAAGAAACTTGCCATCGTAGCTCTCCTCCTGATGTTTTCAACTGTTTGCGCTCGCCCTTTGTGGGCCGGCGGATAATCATCGAGCTTCATTCAACTCAGGACCGCCCACTCAGCGACTGCGCAACGCGATTCGCAGCGGGGTTGGCCGCGGGTATGCCGAGATTGCCGGGAGCGACCGTGATCCCCGTAGCGCGTGACGGAGAGGCGCCCACCGATGCCGCGCCGGATGCAGCCGGTTGAACAGCAGCCGCGGCCTTTCCGTGGTGTCCCGCCGCTTGCGTGATTGCGGCAGTTGCGCTCTTGCCCGCCGCATTGGCCGTTGCGCCGCCGGCCTGGCTATTGGCTGTGGCGCCGCTTGCATCGGCAGACGGACTGAGATCTGAACTCAGCGTCTGATTAATCGAAATCAACTGCTCCAGGCTGTTCACCTGCACCAATTGGTTGATGTACTCGTTGGGATCGGTGTCCGCGGTCGGGTCCTGGTTCTGCATCTCTGTCACCAGGAGGGTAAGAAAGTCGTTGGCTGAGATGGTGGCCGAAGAACTTGTCGAATTCCCCGCGCTGCTCGAACCGCTGGCCGCCGCCGACGCACTTGCTTGAGGCGTCGCCGACTTCCCCGCAAGTGCCTGCCCCGCCGTCATTTGGTTTTGATGATGATGCAAAATTTCCGATAGGATTGACATTTTTCCCTCCTTGCTCTTTTCTGCCCCGCTTCTCTGCCGCTCGTTATTTCCTCTGTCCACTTCCTTCGGCCCACTTGCTTCGGCCCGTCTGCTTCCGTGCCTCAGGCCATCACCGAAATATGTGTGCCCTCTGGAATGAATGCCCGTGCTGTTGCTTCTGTTCTGCCTGAATTTGCTGAGACTTCCTGGCTAGCTGCCCCAGTCGAAACTGGCGCGCTTACCCGCGTACTGGATTGCTGGCTCGATGGGGCGCCCTGCCCCGTATTTTGTCCCGCCTCCTGGTTCATGCCTTGATGCCCACTCTGCTGACCGCCCTGCCCCATGCCTGAATTAGCAGACCGATCTTCAGGTGCGGCTAAAGTAATCGAATCTATGGGTGTGTGGTGCTCAGCCATATAGGAGTTCAACCCAGCCAGATGTCCACCAAGCGTCACCGCCGCCTCCGCTGAACCTGGAACCAGAGAGGCATGCACACCGCCGCCGCTCGCATCCGCCCGCACTCCAACCCAACCGAGTGTGGGATCCTGAAAACCTGCCTCCGCGCTCCGCGCTCCCGCATGAACCCAGGTCGTGGTTCCGGAGGAACTCCCCGCATCCAGCGCCGCAAAGGTGTCCCGTGCCGCCGGTTCGTTCTTGCTCATCGCACCGGCCGATTCCGCATCCAGACTTAACGCCGAGCGCACTGCGGAGGGGTCGCGCGAAAGAGCCGTGCTATTTGCCCCATCCTGTACCGTCTGCAAAGCCTGACCTTGCCGATCTCCACGCGCTCCCACTGCCGCATGAGAACTCCTCGAGCTGGACTGCACCGAGGTTGCCTTCGAGTTGCCAGTCGGACCAGCCTTGTCTGTTGTTGGAGCGGTATCCAAAACTGGCGCGGATTGAGAACTTGCGGCATTGCTCACCGCAGAGCTTCGATCCATAGCAACCTTGCCCACAGGGGCCGCAACAGTATCCACTTCCCGAATCGCAGGCTGAGCCTGTGGCCTTGGCTGGCTATATGTGAGCGCATGCGTCGAGTCTTCCGATTGTGGTCGCATCCGTCCCGAGGACGAAAGTTCTTCACGGGCTGTGGGCCTCGCCGATCCATTTGTGGCAGGAGATTTGACTTCTTCGATATTCCCGCCCCGCAGCCCGCCGTGCTCAGCAGTTGGAGAAGTCTTTGCGCGAACGACGGACGCTTTCTCATGCAATCCCGAAGCAACAGTTGTAGCCTCCTCACCCTCGCCGCTGTTTACGCTCTTCGCCGAGGTCGAAGTGACGGGATCGTAGGAGTGTGAGGATTGCGCACCTCTTCCATCGGCTACCATTTTTAATGGTCCCGCAGCATGATTCCCGGCCACAATCGTTCCTTCGGGCGCCATTTCCAGACCGCTCGGGAACGAGGAAGCCGATTGAATCGAGCCTGAGCTGAAAGCGGAAGACAATTCGTTGGATAAATCGGTAAGCGGGATTTGAAGAGGCGCGTCCATGATGCCCGAAGGCTGAACTTCGCCAGCCG
>Ga0187867_10001142_pt1 | contig 23042 bp, 21 predicted proteins | sample June2016WEW_13_1_FD_132976 | JGI IMG/M metagenome (GOLD analysis project Ga0187867, IMG submission 132976) | Peatland microbial communities from SPRUCE experiment site at the Marcell Experimental Forest, Minnesota, USA - June2016WEW_13_10 | ecosystem: Environmental > Terrestrial > Soil >...
AGTGACCAACGAATCGCCCAAGCCGTTCGTCTGGACCGCCAAGGCGACCGATATCCTCGAAAAAGTGAAGATCGCGCGAGAATCGCTTCATAAGTCTGTCACTGGCTGACGAGGTACACTAGGGATCATTTCCTCGGCGGCGCAAACGCCGACCAATGGCCTGCTCTACGGCGTCGGCTATGCCGACGGTGCCGACGGAGCCGTCTCGGGTTTGTCCTCCGGCCAGATCGAAGTGATGTACACCTTGCTCGGCGACGCCAACCTTGACGGCCTAGTCAATGGCTCTGACTTCAACATCCTGGCCGCGAACTTCAACCAGAGCATCACCGGCTGGGACCAGGGCGACTTCAACTACGACGGCCTTGTCAATGCCGCCGACTTCAACGACTTGGCGGCGAACTTCAACCAGGGCGCCAGCGGCGCGGCCTCGGCCGGCGACGTGGCGGCGCTGGACGCCTTCGCGGCGGCCAACGGATTGTCCTTGCCGACGTCCAGCGTGCCGGAGCCGGCAAGTGCGGTGATGATCGTCATGGCTGCAACGGGAATTCTCTGCCGGCGACGACACAGATAATCCGACAGCCGCCGACGAGGTCCGTCGGCCGAGGTTCATAGGGAACATCCCGACTGATCCCTACGTACCGATTTAGCTGCGGCTAGTTCAATTTGAAATCGCCACGCCGATCCTCCATCCTATACGGATATGCAATACGGACATTTTGACGACGCCGCCCGAGAGTACGTGATCGACCGGCCCGACACGCCGCGCCCATGGAGCAACTACCTGGGCGATCGGGGCTACGGCGGGATCATCACCAATAACGCCGGCGGATATTCGTTCACGCATTCACCGGCCCAGGGGCGCATCCTGCGCTTCCGTTACAACTCGGTGCCGCTCGACCAGCCGGGCCGATACTTCTATCTGCGTGATCGGGACAGCGGGGATTACTGGAGCGCGTCCTGGCAGCCGGTCGGCAAGCCGCTGGACGAGTACCAAAGCACCTGCCGCTTCGGCGCGGGATACGCGGTGATCGACAGCAACTACCGGGGCATCGCCACCACGGCCACCTATTTCATTCCGCTGGGTCGGCAGTTCGAGTATTGGGTGCTTCGGGTGGTCAACCGTGGCGAGCGGCCGCGATCGCTCAGCGTCTTCTCATTCTGCGAATTCACCAGCGAATGGAACCTGCTTCAGGACCTGTTGAACCTTCAGTACACGATGTTCATCGCCCAGGCCCGCTGGCAGGACGGGATGATCTCGGCGTCGAGCAACGCCCGCCTGCCGACCTATCCCGGCGCCTTCGCCCACGGCGAGCAGTCGCGCTGGTGGTGGATGACCCAATTGGGCGGAACCATCCGCGGCTATGACCTGGATCGCGAAGCCTTCGTCGGCGTCTACCAGGGTTTTGTGAACCCGGCGGCGGTTCAGCGCGGCGCCTGCGGAAACTCGACCGGTTTTTCGGACAACATCTGCGGCGCCATCCAAAGCGATCTGGTGCTTCAGCCGGGCGAGGCCCAGACCGTCGTCGTGTTGCTCGGCATCGGCAAGGCGGAAACGGAAGGCGCCGCCATCCGCGCTGAATTCGGCTCGCCGCGGCGCGCCGAGGCCGAATTGGAGAAGCTCAAAAATCACTGGCATGACAAGCTGGACAGCTTCCAGGTGAAGACTCCCGATGCCGACTTCGATCACATGGTCAACGTCTGGAATCCCTACAACGCTCTGACCACGCACGAGTGGTCGCGCTCGTTTTCGCTGATCTACACCGGCGAGCATCGCGACGGCTTCGGCTTCCGTGATACCGTGCAAGACCTGTTGGGCGTGCTCTACATGTTGCCCGACGTGGCTCGCCAGCGCCTGGTGTTGATGCTCAGCGGGCAGGACGGCAGCGGCGGGGCACAGCCGGAGATTCAGCCCTGGCGGCACGAGCCGGGAGCGATGCCGCCCACGCCCGAGGCCAACTACCGATCCGACGATTGCCTCTGGTTTTTCAACGTGATTCCCTCGTACATCGCCGAGACCGGCGACTTGGGCCTGCTGGACGAGGTCGTGCCGTACGCCGATGCCGGGCAGGCCACGGTGCTGGGTCATCTCCGCCGGGCCATCGAGTTCAACCTTCAGCGCAGCGGCGCCAATCAACTGCCGTGCGGGCTGAAGGCCGACTGGAACGATTGCCTGAAACTGGGCTACCGGGGCGAGAGCGTTTTCGTGGCGATGCAGCTTCGCCTGGCGCTGGGCGTTTATGCCGAGCTGGCCGAACGCCTGGGCCGGCGCGATGAATCGGCGTGGGCCTTGTCGCAGCGCGACCTGTTGGACGGCGCCATCCAGCGCGTCTGCTGGGACGGATCCTGGTTCATCTGGGCGATTGCCGAGGACGGTACGGTTTTCGGCACGCATCGGATGCCCGAGGGACAGGTCTATCTCAACACGCAGTGCTGGGCGATTCTGTCCGGCGTTGCCACCGAGCAGCAGGCGCAGACGGCGCTTCAGACGGTGCACGATCGGCTGGCGACGCCGTATGGATTGATGATATGCGATCCGCCGTTTGACCGGACGCCCGTCGCGGTCATGCGCGCGGTGCTGTTCAATCCGAGCAACAAGGAGAACGGTGGGATTTTCAGCCATACGCAAAGTTGGGCGGTGATCGCCCACGCCATGCGGGGAAATGGAAACCGAGCCTATGAGTATTACCGCGCCTACATGCCGGCGGCACAGAACGGCGCCGCCGAGGTGCGGCAGGTGGAACCGTACGTTCACTGCCAGAGCACGCACGGCACGCATTCGCCGCACTTCGGCGCGTCGCGCCTGCCCTGGCTCAGCGGCACGGCAAGCTGGAGTTGCTACACGGCGGCCCAATGGATCCTGGGCATTCGTCCCGAAGGCGACGGCCTGCGCATCGATCCCTGCATCCCCGCAAGTTGGCCGGGATTCACCGCGCGGCGCAGATTCCGTGGAAAAACCCTGGAAATCCGGGTGGACAACCCCCGCGGCGTGCAGCACGGCGTTGCCGAGCTGCGCCTCAATGGGAAGATCATCCCCGGCAACCTGATCCCCGCCGCCCAACTTGCCGCCGACAGCACGATCACCGTTGTCCTTGGCTGATCTCACGAAACTTCATGCCGGGTCCCCGGCCGGGTCGATATTCCCTTGCGGCAATACAAAAAGAGGGCGTCTCATGGACGGGATTTCCCGCTCGGCTGCCGAGGATCTGAACGGCAGGGACATTTCGCAAACTTTCGACCGCGTCGTGGTCGTGAACCTTGCTCGCCGGCGAGACCGGCTTGAGCGGTTCTGGCAGACGCTCGGAGCCTGGCCGTTCAAAACGCCCCGGCGCTTTGAGGCCATCGACGGCCAAGCCGTGGGGACCCCGTCTGGATGGGACAAAGGCCCTGGCGCCTGGGGATGTCTACTATCCCATCGCGCGGTGCTCGATTCGGCCATCGACGACGGCGTGCGCGCGCTGCTGGTGTTGGAGGACGATGCCTACCCCGTTGAGAATTTTCCATCGCTTGCCAGGGAGTTTATGGGGAAAGTTCCGGACGACTGGGATGGCCTGATGTTCGGCGCCGAGCACTTGCAGCCGCCCGAGACGATCTGTCCCGGCGTGGTGCGTTGCCGGGCCTCCAATCGCAGCCATGCCTACGCCGTTCGCGGCCGGCTGATGGGGGTTCTTTCCCAATTCTGGCGGAATACCACCAACGATCACTGCGACCTGGTGATCTCTTCGCTGATGCGGCATTTCAAGATGTACGCGCCCGATCCGCTGCTCATCGGTCAGGACGCCGGCCACAGCGACGTGACCGGCCGCAAGGAATGGCTGCGATTTCTGGCCCCGGAGCAGAAGGAAAAGATCGGCCGCTCTGATCCGCGGCATTCCATCCAACGGTTGGTGGTCACGATCTCGGCGAAACGCGCGGCGGCGTCTATTGTGCCGCAGCCTCTTGAAAGGCCTGGCGGAACCGCGAATTATCCGCGTTATCCAGATCGCCGCGCTGAATCAGCAGAATGTAAATCCGCCCCTTGACCGGGTCGATCCACGCCTGCGTTCCGTAAGCGCCGCCGTGCCCGAACGTGCCGGGCGAGAGCGTTGCGGTGATTCCCTTCGGTTCCCGCACGATGCCGAACCCCAGCCCCCAGCCGCTGCCCGGCACAAAACCCGCCTTCAGCCCGTCCGTCTGCACGCTCGTCATCTCGTGGATGCTCTTGGCGCTCAAATATGGCCGGCCTTCCAGCGTTCCGCCGTTCAGCAGCATCTGGCAGAACCGGCAATATTCTCCGGCCGTGCAGAACAATCCGCCGTTGGCGGCGGGAAAGTGATTGCGAATGCCGACCGGCCGATCGATCTGAATCCGTTCCAGCCGGCCCCTTTTCAAAACGTAACTCTGCGCCATCCGTTGGATTTGCGCTTCGCTCGGATAGAACGTCGCGTCCTTCATGCCCATCGGATCGAACAGCCGGCTTTGCAGGAAGTCCGTGTAGGATTCGCCCGAGACGATCTCGATGATCCGGCCCAGCGTGTTGATGCCGGATTGGCAATAATCCCATTTCTTCCCCGGCTCGAACGACGTCGGCCGATCCAGATAATACGGGATCAGTTCCCCCAGCGTGCGCGCCTTGAACAGTTCGTTCCGCGGCGCTTCCGCCAAACCGCTGGTATGCGTCAGAAGATGCCGCAGCGTCAGGTTCGCCGGCTTGCCGGAAGGAGTCTTCAGTCCGGCGAACTCCGGAATGTATTTTGACACCGGATCGTCAATCGAAAGCTCCCCCTCGTCCTGGAGCATCATGACCGCCGAGCAGGTCATGAGCTTGGTCATCGACGCGATCCAGAAGATCGTGTCGGTTCGCATGGGCAGACGGCGTTTGAGGTCGCGCTCCCCCACGGCCGAGAGATGGAGGATGCCTTGCCGATCCGCCACCAGCGTCACGGCCCCCGAAAGCTCGCCCCGATCGACGCAAGCCTGCATGGCCCGATCGATCCCGGCGATTTTCGGCCATTGGGCGGTTTCGGGCCGTTCCTTCACCGATGCGCATCCCTGGTTCAACATGGCAATAACCTCAATCAGCACAAGAAAACAGGCATTGAATCTCAAGGGCGAAACTATAACGGATCGGCTTGCAGTGGTGAAGAATTAGCTGTCTCGACGGCTTGGAAGTGTCTAAAATCGGATTGGAAGGCGCGATCATGGCGACAATGGAAATCCTCGAGCAGCAGAGCCGGCTGAAATCGCTGAAGGACATGCTGCACCAGCACGTGGCGCCGGCGGCGGAGGCGCTGATCCGGCGTGAGGCCGACGGCGCGGTCCGCTGCTTCGCCTGCGGGCACCGCTGCCTCGTCAAGCCCGGCCGCGACGGGGTCTGCCGCGTTCGCTTCAACGACAACGGAGTCCTGAAGGTTCCCTTCGGCTACGTCGGGGTGCTGGCCTGCGACCCGATCGAGAAGAAGCCGTTCTTCCATTGCCTGCCCGGCAGCGATGCGCTCACCTTCGGGATGCTGGGGTGCGATTTTCACTGCGGATATTGCCAGAACTGGGTGACCAGCCAGATGCTGCGCGATCCCAAGGCCTCGGCGCCGCCGCGACTGACCAATCCGAAACAACTGGTGGACGTGGCGATCCAGCACGGCGCTCCGGTGATCGCGTCGAGCTACAACGAGCCGCTCATCACCAGCGAATGGGCGGTCGCGGTGTTCCAGGAAGCCCGCACGCGAGGGCTGAAATGCGCGTACGTCTCCAACGGCAACGGCACGGAGCAGGTCGTCGATTTCCTCCGCCCACACGTCGATGCCTACAAGGTCGATCTCAAGACGTTCAACCCGCAACACTACCGCCAACTCGGCGGAGTTTTGGAAAACGTCACCGCCACCATCCGCATGCTCAAGGAACGCGGGTTCTGGGTGGAGATCGTCACCCTCGTCGTCCCCGGCTTCAGCGACGACCCGGAGGAACTGAAACGCATGGCCGATTTCCTGGCATCCGTCGATCCCCTCATGCCCTGGCACGTCACCGCCTTCCATCCCGATTACAAGATGACCGATGGCTACCGCCAAACCACCGCCGACGATCTGATGCGCATCGTGGAATACGGCCAACAAGCCGGCATCCGCTACATCTATCCCGGCAACCTTCCGGGCCAGGTCGGCGAATGGGAAAACACCCGCTGCCATAACTGCAACACAACGCTGATCCGGCGATATAGCTTCCTGGTGCGGGAGAACCGCGTCGGGGCGGATGGCAAATGCCCGAACTGCTCGACGCCGATTCCCGGCATCTGGGGCAAGCGCGGCGGGCACGGGGACGGGCGCGTGCGGCCGTTGATGTAAAGGACTGGCCGGCCATTTCTCGTTGATAGACTCCCAAGACGACGTTGCACACATTGCACACTTTTCAAGATACGACTTGGTGAATGCTAATGTATTGTTTGCATGTAACATCTTTATTGACATATAGTTGAGATTATAGCGGTCGAGTGACTGAATTTAACGCGCAAGAAAAGTGTGCAATTTATCAATAAATTGTCTTTTCGTCGAATTCGCTTGACAATTAGTTTGGTCTTTGTTAGGATATTTGATGCGAAATATCGCAGGGAATGAGGTATTCATGGCTGACATCGAGGCGGAAGAAACGGGAGAATTGGCGACCACGCGGGAGCAAAGGGGCGACGGGGAGAAGTTAGAGGAGAAACAGGAGGCGGCGCTGGACCTGCTGCGAATGGGAATAACGGTGGCGGAGACGGCCCGCACGACGGGGGTCTCGCGGCGGACGATCTATAACTGGCTGCGGCACGACCCGGTGTTTGGGGCGGCGTACAACCAATGGCACGACGAGATGGAGAAGAGCGCCCAATCCCGATTGCTGATGATGACGGAGAAGGCGATGGATGCGGTGGAGAAAGCCCTGGAAGCCGGCGACGCCCGGGCGGGGCTGCAATTGCTCAAGGGAATGGGAATGTTCCGCGAGCGTGTGGTCGGCCCGACGGACGCGGAGGAGCTGCGCCGAAGGAACGAAATGGAGCGCCAGGATCGAAAACTTGCGCTGGAGTGCGCTGGGGTCCTGCTGGGCATGAAAGACCCGAGGGCGGAAGAGGGGATTTGAAGAGAATGCCGATTGCCGAATGGAGGAATTTTAGCAGCCGCACTTGGGCGGCGTTCCCGGCCATCCTCTTGGCATTCCAGTCCTGTCCGCTGAGAATATCCCTTGAATGACCGCTGATGAATTCGTCGAGAAATGGGCCAACGTTGAGCTGCCCGAGCGGGCGGCCTCGCAGGAACACTTCATTGATTTGTGCCGTCTGATCGGCCAGCCCACTCCCGCCGAAGCCGATCCCACGGGGGATTCGTTCACGTTTGAGAAGGCGGTCAAGGTCGTCGGGGCCGCCTCCAAAGGTTCCAAAGGTGAGGGCGGGTTCGTCGACGTCTGGAAGAAAGGATTTTTTGGTTGGGAGTACAAGCGCAAGGGCAAATATAAAAATCTCGACGAAGCCTACCGGCAACTCTATCAATACCGCGACGCGCTGGACAATCCGCCGCTTTCAGTCGTCTGCGACATCCGCACGACCGAAATCCGCACGCACTTCTCCGGGTATCCGACGGCCAAGATCGTCGTGAAACTGGAAGAAATTCCCGGCCGGCTGGAAATCTTCCGCAGGCTTTTCACCAATCCCGATTCGTTCAGGCCATCCAAGACAACCGAAAAGGTCACGCTCGATCTGGCCAAAGAATTCGGCAAGCTGGCCGACCGGCTGATTGAGCGCTATCCGCCCAGTGACCTGGACCTATTCCAACGTGCCGGCGATCCGGTGGCGCATTTTCTGATGAAGGTGGTGTTCTGCCTGTTTGCGGAGGGCGTGGGACTTTTGCCAGGCAAGGCGTTCACGAAGATCGTGCTGCGATCGCAGGAAGACCCGGACAAATTCGCGGAGAGGGCGGCGAAATTATTTGCGGCGATGAGCACGGGCGGCGAGTACGGTAGCGACGACATCCCGTATTTCAACGGCGGATTGTTCGACGACAAGCCGCCGTTGCCGTTGACCCACGGCGACCTGACGATTTTGCGATGGGTGGCTGACCAGGATTGGGCGGGGGTCGAGCCGAGCATTTTCGGAACGCTGTTTGAACGGCTGCTCGATCCGAAGAAGCGGGCACAGATCGGCGCGCACTATACGAGCAAAGCCGACATCATGCTGGTCGTCGAGCCGGTGGTGATGATGCCGCTACGGCGGAAGTGGCAGGCCATGCGGGATGAGTTGACCGAAGCGCTGGCAACGCACGATGCCGAGGCGGATCGGAAGAAACGGGACGTGCTATCTGGGCCGATGCGAGCTCGGTTCGACGAGTTTCGGCGGCATCTGGGCGCGCAGCGCATCCTCGACCCCGCCTGCGGCTCGGGCAATTTCCTTTACGTCGCCCTCCAGCAACTGCTTGACCTGGACGATGAAGTCGTGCGGTTCACGACTGGCTGTTGGATGGTGCCGCCGTTCACGTCTCGATCGTTGGCTTCGACAATGGCCAGCAGCAGGAAAGGAAGTTGAATGGCGCGCCCGTTTCAGTGATTCACGCTGATCTATCGTCCGGGGTCGAAACCACCATCGCGCGGAAGCTGCTTGAGATGGAGCACATCCAACACGAAGCCGACAAGAAGGGAGGGCCGTTTGACATTGCGTGGGAAGTCGCCAGAAATGTTTTGGCTGAACCCAGTCCACACGGAGAGTCATCGCATGCGGTTTGCCGCCCTTGGGCGAATGGTCAGGACACAACCCAGAGAACGAGGGCGAAGTGGATAATCGACTTCCCGCCTGGAATGAATCTTAGCGAAGCGGCCTCCTTCGCAGCAGCGTTCAAATACGTGCAAACAAAGATCGCGCCTCAGTATGCGGCTAAACGAAAAACGTGGTGGATTCACGAAAGGCCGCGGCCGTCAATGCGCGCCGCCCTTGACCCATTGCGTCGCTATATCGGCACACCAATCCTGACAAAGCATCGCCTATTTGTTTGGCTGGACCATGACGTGCTTCCTGATCACCAACTCGTCGTGTTCGCGCGTAGTGATGACTATTTCTTCGGCGTGCTTCACTGCTCAATCCACGAACTTTGGGCTCGTCGTATGGGGACCCAGTTGCGGGAGGCAGAGTCGGGCTTTCGTTACACTCCGACGACGTGCTTTGAAACATTTCCGCTTCCGTGGCCGCCTGGGAGAGAGCCCTCACCCCAGCCCTCTCCCGGAGTACCGGGAGAGGGGAAGAAGGGGAAAGAGGACGTGGGAAAGGTCGGCCAACGCGAATTGTGGCAGCGGATCAGTGACGCGGCGCGAGAGTTGAACGAAAAGCGTGAGCGGTGGCTGAATCCGCCGGAGTGGATCGAGCAGGTGGCGGCGAAGGTGGATGCGGCGGATCGGTTCGAGGACGTGCCGGAGGCGGCGCGGGCGTTGATCCGGCAATCGGCGATCATGGCCGCTGCGGCGAAGGATTCCCTGCTCAAGAAACGGACGCTGACCAATCTTTACAATGAGCGGCCGACATGGTTGAAGCTGGCCCACGAGCAGTTGGACCGCGCTGTGTTGGCGGCGTACGCGGCGGTTGATCCGGCGGGGGGATGGAGTGAAGACTGGGCGGCGGTGTGGGTGGATAGCGGGGCGGGGCAAAATTTGGCGGAGGGCCATCCGCTGGCGTCGGAGCGGGGGCGCGTCGATGGGCTGGTGCTTGCGAACCTTTTGCGGCTGAATCAGCAGAGGGCGGGAGCGGGGGATTGATCGAGGGTTGGGGAGGGGAAGGCGCGTGGAATTTCTGAGGGTGGGCCGCTTCGAATATTGAAACGACTTGGATTGCCCAGGGAGTAAACTCCCTGGGCTTTGGGTTGGGAGGGTAAGCCATTACGAGGTTTCTGGGGGCCAGAAACGCGGGATGCAATCCCCATGGCGGTTTGACTCTAGGCGCCAACTCATGAGGCGATGGATTCCACTATCGGGCCGATGACCTGTTCAGGGCCGCGGCGGCGCGTATGAGTGTCTTGAAGGCGTCCTCATCTATTTTATCACCCTCATGGATATCGATAGCGCGCCTGGTGTTGCCTTCAAGGCTGGAGTTGAATAGTCGTGAAGGGTCCTTGAGCCTAGCGCCCTTGGAGAAAGTCAGCTTCACGACGCTCTTGTACGTCTCGCCGGTGCAGATCATTCCATCGTGAGACCAAACCGGAACGCCTCTCCACTTCCACTGCTCGACCACCTCGGGGTCAGCCTGTTTGATGACAGCGCGGACATGGGAGAGCGTCTTGCCCCTCCAGTCGTCGAGTTCCTTGATCCTCGCGTCGATCAGCCGGGAAGGGGATTCGCCCTTGGTCGTTGCGCTCTTTTTCATATTGTTTGCACCTCATTCGGCTGTTTGGGGCGAAGCCCTTACCGCAACTCGCTTCGGTTTTTCCGGTTGGTTGAATTATTGGCATCCCGTCGCCGGTTCGCAAGTTCGAGTTAGAGCATGTTCAGTTCACCTGTAGCGTCTGCGTCGCCGCCAATTGAGCCACAGGCTACCGCCCGCTTCGCTAGAGATCGCAGAGAACGCGGAGAAATACATGTTTGCCACAGATGAAGACCGATGGACACTGATAGGATGAAAGTTGCAACTTGCAACTCAAAACTTCCGCTTCTTATCCGTGTGCATCTGATTTTCATCGGTGGCAAATATCCTCCCTCTTTTCTCGGCGTTCTCCGCGATCTCCAGCGAAGCGGGCGGTGAATCCGAATTTTCCTTTGCAACCGGGCGTCGGGTTCGTCGGAGGGATCGGCATCTGCCGTGAGAGAGAAGAGCAAAGCCCCGGATTTGCATCCGGGGCTTGGAAGTTTGTCGAAATGGACGGCCGAGTTTTAGTGGCGGCGATTGCGGCGTTTCAGCAATAGGGCGCTACCGGCTGCCAGCAGGCCCATGACGGTCGGCTCGGGAACTGGAACTCCAGAGTTGATAGTATAGATTGCCCCGACGGTAGGGTCGGAAGGGACGCCTGGAGCATCGCTGGGGGCACCGACGGTGCTGTAGACCGCGATACCATTCACGTCCTCGTTGGTCGTTACCCCATCCCAATTCCCGACAATGGTAGACCAGTATGCTGGGTCGACGTCAGCCAAGTCACCATCGGTGTCGTTGCTGTAGAGGCTCATAATGCCCACTTCGCCGCCACCGTTTACGCTGAAGTTCTGGAAACTGACCAGGTCGGATTGGGTCTGTCCGTCCGAATCATAGATGCCGACCCACTGGGGAGTGTCCAAACCGGCATTAAGCACGAAAGGCAGAACGTAAAGGATTCCCTCGTTGGGGGCGACGTACACGTCCGCCGACAAAGCCCCCGATCCAACCACCGTATTGTCGCTGACCTGCGTTTCAACCCACGTCCCATTCCCATTTTCGTCGACGTTGATGGAATACACATCAGCGGTTTGTGCCTGGGCCGTGCGAGCGGAAAGGGCCGCCGCGCCGAACAGGGCTGTAAACATCCAGAACTATTTTCTCCGCATAACGCCTCCTTAACTATGACATGGGAAATAACCGTCAGAAACGGAGAGTCCCATTGTTTAACTCTTGCTTCTCCAAACTGGCCTTCGGGCCAGGGAAGCAGAATGTAGTCCGTTATCGGGCGGATGCAAGATAAATTTTCCGTTTTTTGCGAAATCGCTGTCTGAAAATAGGACACGAGGCTCTATTTTGGCCAATCCGCACCGATCCCGGCATTCAAAATAGACAGCTGCGTTCCGAAACGAAGGTCTTGAAGGGGCAGTGGGTTGTGATTCCCGACATTACGCATGGATGAATGGCGATATGTTTGGAAAGGCGGCGCCTTGCGGCGTTTTGCAGCACTGGAAAAGTATTTTGCAAAGCGGTCGATAACGGCGGTAGTTCGAGGAGCGAAATCCGGCGTTGGCGGGTGTGTTATCCTGATTCCAATGCTTCACCGGCATTTGAACCAGCAGGGATCGACCCTTGCGGCGATCGATGATTTGACCGCGGTCGGCGTGCGGATTACCCACCGCCCGCTTCGCTAGAGATCGCCGAGAACGCGGAGAAATAGATGTTTGCCACGGATGAAGACCGATGGACACTGATGAAATGCAAAGGATTTAGTTTTAGTTTTGATTTATCCGCGTGCATCTGATTTTCATCGGTGGCAAATATCCTCCCTCTTTTCTTGGCGTTCTCCGCGATCTCTAGCGAAGCGGGCGGTGAATCCGAATTTTCCTTTGCAACCGGGCATTGGGTTCGTCGGAAGGATCGGCATCTGCCGTGAGAGATAAGAGAAAAGCCCCGGATTTGCATCCGGGGCTTGGGGGTTTGTTCAGATGGACGGCCGAGGTTTCAGTGGCGGCGTTTCAGCAATAGGCCGGCGCTGCCGGCTAGCAAAAGGGCTATGACTGACGGCTCGGGAACTGGTCCACTGTCGAAATAATAGAACGCCTCGACGGTGGGGTGGGGAGCGGGGTCGCCTGGAATGCCGCCGGTGTCAATGAAGGTGCTCCAGAACGCAATGCCTTGCGGGTTCTCGGAGGTCGCAAACTGGCTACCAAAATTCGCGGAGATGGTGGACCAAAACGCGGGGCTGACGTCAGCCGCGTCGCCATCAGTGTCGTTGCTGTAGAAGTTCAGAACGCCGACGCCGCCCGGCCCGGTGTTCGCAAAATTGATCAGGTCGGATTGGGCCCCGTCCAGATCGGATATGCTCAACCACTGGTCAGAGTTTCCATTAATCGTAATGGGGTAAGGCAGGACGTAAGAAAGTCCATCTCCCGGCACGCCGTTGATGAGCGCCGGCGTCAAATTCCCGGCTTCAAGCACCGTTCCGCCGGGATACGGGGGCGTGTATTCAACGAAGGTCCCATTCCCGTTTTCATCGACGTTGATGACAAACAGGTCCTGAGTTTGAGCCTGTGCCGCGTGGGCTTGCAGCAGCATCCACGTTGCTGCCAGACACGAACACAAATAGGTAAGTTTCCGCATTTTGGTCTCCTCCAACATGAGCCGCTCGGCGAGCCGCAGGTCTTGGGGCATGCGGACTTTCGCCAGCGATCAACTCATGAAATGTAGTGCGTTATTATCTGGATGCAAGACATTTTTGCGGTCTTTGCGACATCGGGGGCGGGAAATAGGACAACAGAGCCGATTTTTGCTATTTTGGACTGGTCCGCGCGTTCAAATTGAGACGGTCTCATCCGGTTATAAGTAATAAAGCGACACTTGGTTATGATTGCTTGGGTTACGCATGGACGAATGGCGATATATTTAGAAAGAGGGGGGGTGCGGTATTATGTCGCAGGGGCAAGATTTTTTGGAAAAACCGGTGCGGATCCTGGCGCAAACTTGGGGGGAAATGAGTCAACCCGCGGATGGCCATCCGCGGGCTTTCGGGAGCGAAATTTAACCGCGGTTATGAAGAATGTCGGCCGCTGGATTGTGGCGTGGCCGATGCAAACTTGCCTCTTTTGCCAGCGGCATTTACGATGATTTTCTCGACTCGTCGGCGAGGAGATCGTTCATGATCCGAAGGTGGTGGCTGGGCGCTTTGGCGATCTGTTTGTTGGCCTCGGCGCTGCTGGCGCGACAGGGGATTCTGAGCACCACCGATGGCCGAGTCATGCAGGGGGATATCCAGACCAGCCCGGATGGAAAGACGATCAACGTGACCATGTACGGGTCAACGCTGACGTTGGACCGCGGCAGCGTGGCGTCCATTGACTATCCCGGCGATGCGGCGGGGGATTTCCAAAAGGGGCTCGGCGAACTGGACCCCAATGACGTCAAGGGGCGGCTGGACCTGAGCCGGTCGGAATTGAACGCGCGGCAATATGATTTGGCGGCCGAGGCGGCAAAGGACGCGGAGCGTTTGGACCCGCACAATCCGGAAGCGGCGATTCTGCTGGATACGATCCAGGGTGAGCGGGCGTTGGACGCCAAGCCGGCGGCGGCTTCGGCGGCCGGGGCGGCGGTCGCGCCGGCGACCCAGGCATCGTCGGGGAAATATCTGACGATGGACGACGTTTACGCCATCCGGCGGGCCGAGTTGATGCCGGACGATCAGGTCCGGGTTGAATTTTTCAACAACGTGCGCAAGCGTTATCTGGGTTCTGGGGGGGATGCGGGGGCTTTCAATGCGGAAAGCGAAACGCAGCAGGCGTTGGACATCATTCAAAGCGGAGACGCGAACCTGGCGAAGGACGTGCACGTGGTTTCGGACCCGCACGTCACGGCGGATTACCGGGTTTTGGTTCAGCGGCGGATTTTGGCCGGCTGCGCCGCGGCCGGTTGTCACAGCGGGGCGGGGGCGGGCGGGCTTGTCCTCTTTCCGGACGCCAGGGAAACGTTGCCCAGTTACACCAATTTTTACATCCTTCAGCAGGCCGGGCGAAAACTCACCGGCGGGGACACGATCGGCAGCGGGCCGGTCTACCGGCCGATGATCGACCGTCTGCACGCCCAATCGTCGTTGGTGCTGCAATTCGGGCTTCCCCGTTCGATGGCTGGGACGCCTCATCCCGAGGCAAAGGGTTTTAGGCCGACGTTCGCCAGCCCCGAGGACCCGAACTTTGCGGCGATCTCCCGTTGGATCGAGTCGATGAACCCGATCGTTCCCGATTACGGGATTAAAAGAATTGATAATTGACAATTGTCAGTTATCCATTGGCGCACATGACACCGTCGATGTACCTGATTTTGCTGCTGGCGATTTTGCTGGTCGTGGTGCTGGCAGGGGGGGGTTCGGAGTTTCGTTGCCGGCGACGACTGCGTGCGTGTGCGGGGCGATGGAACATGCACTTCGCGCCCGGGGACCGGCTGCGGCTGGCGCGGCGCATCGTGGGGCAATTTCCCGTGCCGGGCGCCGCCAGCATCAGCGTCCGCGATCTTCTGTACCGCACGGCGGACAACCGGCATCAATATCTGTTCACGGTGGATTACACGGTGGGGGTGATCCGGGGAAAAGTGGGGCGATCGCAGGTCGCCGGTTTCAGCGAGCCGGTCTCCCGCGGCGGCCGGGGCGAGACGGCAGCGCCGGTTTTGACGCTGGCGCCGCCTGATCTTAGCGGCGCGGCGGCGTACGAACATATTCTCCAAACCCTCCATTTTTCCCGCATTTAACGCGGCGATGGATGGGCTGGCGGGGCATGGGCGGTAAGATCGGTTTTCGCTTTTTCCTTTTTCCCGGTGCGGCTTTGATTTAGACTTCACGGCCGAGATGGCTTCCGAGCGATCGCAGAACCTCACTTCGGGCACGGGGCAGAACCGCATTTCCGGTCAGCGGGAGCAGTTCTCGGCCGAGGAGTTGGCCATCATCCTGTCGCATTTCGACGTGGGGGTGATCGACTCGATCGTGGAGTTTCCGCGCGGGTCGCGGAAGGCGCCGAAGCTTCTGATCGTCAGCGAGCAGGGCAAGTTCCTCCTGAAACGGCGGGCGCGCGGGAAGGACGATCCGTTCAAGGTGGCGTTCACGCATGCGCTTCAGCTTCATCTGGCGAACAAGCAGTTTCCGCTGCCGCATCTGATCGGGACGCGGAAGGAAAACAACTCGATGCTGCAATGGCGGAACGGGGTGTACGAGCTGTTCGAATACATTCCGGGGCAACCGTATCCGCAGACGCTGGAATCGACGTTCGATTCGGGACGAATCCTGGCGCTGTATCACAAGCTGCTGGAGGAATTCAAATCCGAATGGCAGCCGCCGAGCGGGAGCTACCACGCGGCGTCGGCGGTGGATTCGGGACTTCGCGCCATCGCCGCCGGGGTCGCCGATACCGCGGAGAACCGGGACGCGATCCAGCTCCTGCGGTTTCTGCTGGATTCGTATCGAAAGAGCACGGAGAAGGTGAATTCGCTCGGGATCGACAATTGGCCGAAGCAGATCGTGCATGCCGACTGGCATCCGGGAAACATGTTGTTCCGCGACAACCGTGTGGTGGCGGTGATCGACTACGACAGCGCGCGGCTGCTGCCGCGGATCATCGACGTGGCCAACGGCGCGCTTCAGTTTTCGATCATCGGGGGGGACGACGACGTTTCCAAATGGCCGGATTATCTGGACGAATCGCGCTTCAAGCGGTTTTTGCGGGGATACGATGAAGTGATGCTGATCTCCCAGGCCGAGATTCGGGCGATTCCGTTTCTGATGATCGAGGCGCTGATCGCGGAGGCGGTTTTCCCGATCGCGCAGACGGGGTCGTTCGGAAAGGTCGACGGAATGCCGTTTTTGCAGATGGTGCAACGAAAGATCGGCTGGATTCAAAAGAGTTACGACCGGCTCGTCGAATTAGCCGATGGTTAAACCTCGTGAATAGTTTTTTCTTGTGTCATCGCCGGAAGCTTAGCGGCCCCACGGCGGCGCCGTGGGCGTTCGGGTTTGCGCTGATTTTGGCGCTTGCGTCGGCCGGGGGGGCCAATCCGCCCAGGCTGCAATCCCTGATCGTTCAGCTTGGCAGCGATAATCCGCGGCTGCGGCAGGACGCGCTGAGCCAACTGATGGACTTGAAAAAACAAGACCTTCGTGCCCTGCGAGCCGCGGCGCTGGCGCAAAGCCCGTTGCTTCCCGGCCAGATCGCCGCCCTCCACCAGGCGGTCCGGCAGATATTCCTCGCCGCCGAAAGATACCACGTCGATCCGCAAGTTCCCGGCGGATTCCTCGGTCTGCACTGGCCCGCCCCACTCGACCCATCCGCCGAGGGCGTCTCCGTCGATGAGCGAATCCCCGGGTTTCCCGCGTATCGGCTGATTCAGCCCGGCGACGTCATCGTGCAGATCCTGGACTGTCCCGGGGTCCGGTTTCACGGCAACGCCGAACTCGTGCAGATCGCGCATCGCATGTGGCCAGGCCAGGTGATGCATCTGAAACTTCTGCGTCTTGGCCAGCCGATCAACGTCGCGGTGGTCCTGGATTTTATTCCCATCGAACTGAACGGAAACAACGCCGACGCCTGGATTCAAGACCGCAACCAAAAGGCCGAGGACTATTGGAATCGGGAGTTTTCCGCGGTCGATCCGTCCATCGGGCCAGGTTCCACGCAGGCATCAACCGTGGGACCCCCATGAACGAATCGCATCGGCGGATGCTCGAATCACTTTCTTCGTGCCGGCGCGTGCTGATCACGACGCACGTTCGGCCGGACGGGGATGCCCTGGGCACGGCGGCGGCGATGGCGCTGGGGTTGCGCCGGCGACATATCGAAAGCCGGGTGCTGCTGCTCAGCCGGCTGCCGGCGAAATACGCCTTCGTGCTGAAGGAAAACGCGATCGGCTATGACGAAGTGGATGCCGGTTGGCCAAAGGATTTTTCCGCCGAACCTTACGATGCGCTGCTGGTGGTGGACACGGGGACGTGGTCGCAATTGCCGGGATTGCGCGAGCGGCTCGAGGGCTGGAAGAAGCCGCGGCTGGTGCTGGATCACCATCTGACGCAGGAAAGCTGGGCGGACGTGAAGCTGGTGGAAACGGAAGCGGCCGCCGCCGGCGAAATCGCCGCCGAACTCCTGGCGAATTGGAACGTTCCGGTCGATCTGCCCATCGCCACGGCGCTTTTCCTGGCCATCGCCAGCGACACGGGTTGGTTCCAGTTCAGCAACACCCGCCCGGCGACGCTGCGGCTGGCGGCCGACCTCATGGAAGCGGGCGTCGATACCGACAAGATGTACCAGCATCTCTATCAGAACGAACGGGCCGAACGGTTGGCGCTGCAAACCCGGGCGCAGGATTCATTGGAGCTTGTGCACGAGGGCGCGCTGGCGGTGATGTCCGTGCGAAGGAGCGATTTCGAGCACACGGGCGCCGCGATGTCCGACACGGAAAACCTGATCAACGTGCCGCTGCAAATCCGCTCGGTGGAGGTGTCGATCCTGATGGCCGAGCCGCCGGACGGTTCGGCCATCCGCGTCAGCCTGCGCAGCAAGGGTCGGGTGGACGTGGCGCGATTCGCCGAGCAGTTCGGCGGCGGCGGCCACGCCCGGGCGGCCGGGCTGAAACTCCCCGGCCCGTTCGACCACGTTCACACCCTGGTGAGGTCTGAAATGGTCAAGACCCTGGCCAACATTCTCCCCTCCGCGCCTTGAAACTTTCGCCCCGGCGAGGCATCTAATAGATAATTGGCTTCGGTTTGCACCTCGTTTTGCCCCGGAGGCTTCTATGATCCGCTGGCTCGCCACGTCCATCGTAACCCTGGCCGGCGTCGCAATGGCGTCGGATTCCCCTTCGCCGACCCCGACGCCGACGACTCAACCGAGCGTGGCCGCTATTGGCGGGCAAGCCTTCGATTTCGCCAAGCAGCGACTTCAGATCGAGCGGCAGCTTGACGAGATGCAGTTGCAACTGGGCCGGCTCCCGGACTTGCCGGAGTTTCATTTTGCCGTGCGAGCCGCGCCTTACGACGTCAAACCCTACGGCCGGCCGTTCCGGTTCAACGGATTGACGGTGTACGTCGAGCCGATCACTATGGCCGCGACCGGGCCGATCACGCCGATGGGGAAATGAAACGGACGCCGGGACAGAGGCCGCTTCAGCATTGCGGGTCTCTCGTCCGGGATTTTGCCGGAGGTCATCGCTCATGTTCAAGCGGATCGAGACCGGGAGCCGAGAAGCGTTTACGCTCGTGGAGCTTCTGGTGGTGATCGGGATCATTGCGGTGCTGATCGCCATTCTGCTGCCCGCCCTGGCGAAGGCCCGGGGGCAGGCGATGACGGTGCAATGCGCCAGCAACCTGCGGCAAGTGGGGGCCGCGATGTTGATGTACATCGATCAAAACAGCGGATATCTGTTTCCCGACAATATGGGGTGGGGCAACGGAAACGTGTATCTCAATTCGCCCAACGACGGCAGCCTGGTATTTGACGGCACCGATGCGGTGCTCAAGTATCCGGATCAATGGAGTTCCTATCATTACAATGTTTGGACCACGGTGGCGTTTGGCGGCGTGTGGAACCCGCCGATCATGCTTTGCCCGACGGATAACACCGATCCGCCGCCCAACGCCCGGCACACCTATATTCTCAACGCGCACCTGATCGAGTTGGGCCAGAAATACGGCCGGCCGCTGCCGAATCACCTTTCGCCGTCGGACGTGATCTTGATGGGGGAAAAGATTTCGGCCTGGGGGGATTACTATATGAACACGGGGGATTACGAGATGGGCAAGGTGGATGAATTTCGGCATGGCCTGCAAGTGGGATCGAATTACCTGATGCTCGATTTGCACGTGGACACGAAAATCATCACCGCGGCGACCGCCGAGGACTTGCTGGACCCGTGGGATTTCAACGGCGCGATTCCGACCAGCCAGCCGGATCAGTGATTGGGGATTGCCGAATGCCGATTGCCAATTGCCGAATGGAAGAGGGGAGGGTCCGTGGCTTGCAAGGACGGATTCGGAGATTGACGATTTGCTGAAGCTGATTGATTGAGAATCGCCGTCGGTCTGATCTCCAAAAACGCCAAAAACGGGACAAACGCCAAAAACGGGACAGGTCCAATTATGCCTGCTCACGCATTATTGGACCTGTCCCGTTTTCGGAGATTAACGAACTGGCTACCGATCCTTTTGCTTCGATGGACGTCCGCGGGGGCGCAGCGGGGGCAATCCCAGTTTGGATTCCATGGCTGCCGTCCAAGATTCCGAGCCAAAGGGCCGGCTGTATTTCAAGGATCTCTGCAGCATCTGTTCCTCACTGGATGTTTGCGGCTGGTTCACCCAGTCCACCCAATCCGATCGCCTTGCGACGGGCCACCGGCAGATCGGGACGCGAGGGGCTTGTGGCGACGGAGTGTTCGACAGGCTCGACCAACGCCACTGTTCGGCGCGTTTCACCAACTGGGCGCGCAGCGGATTCCGCTCGACATACCGAAGCAACGTAGTGAAGTGAGCGTCATCCTGCACCGGGAATGATTTGTAACGTCCCTGATACACGCTGCCCAACCCCACCCGATGCCGATGCTCCAGCCATCTGCGCACGTGGGTGATCGTCAGTCTCTGCATGAATATTGAAAGCTCCCCATCCTTCTGTGGCCAAACCACCAGATGCCAGTGAGTGGGCATCAAGCAGTATCCACAAACGCGGATGGGTGTGCGCTCGAGGGTCTCGACCAACACACGCTGAAAGGCCGCGTAATCGGCGTCGTGCCGGAACAATTCCATTTTTCCGGCCGCGCGATTCAGCACATGATAGATGACATCACCGGGAGCGTATCGGGCTTGCCTAGGCATGGCGTCAATAATAACTTAAAAGCCGGAAGAAAAAAACGGGACGGGTCCAATTACGCCCCATTCCAATATTGGACCTGTCCCGTTTTCTGTGGCCGTCCCGTTTTCTGTGGCCAGTTCGTCATGTTTGGGAGCTTGAGGAATTGGTGCATTTGCTCGATTAGCTGCGGCACGGCTAACGCTTCGATATGCCCCGATATATCATCGTCAAGCCAACAACAATCGGTCCGTACCAAATCAGATAGGCGCCGCCTCGCGGCATACTGGAAGCAGCAGCGTAAGTACCGGCAACTATGGCCGCGCCCACTATAACAAGGAACAGCCCAGCCAAGATCTCTTTCGCACCTGACCCCCTACGCGACTTATCTAATCGCTTTTGCTCGCACTCCATTGCCCGTTTAGCCGCTTCTTCGTAATTGGCTTCCACGGGTTCAAAGGCATCAACACCGATCTTGGCTTGACAGGAGGGGCATCTGCCATCGCTCATTGGCAGGACAACTGTACGGCATTGCGGACACCGAAGGAGCATTCCCCTTGCCCTCTTGTTGACAACGCCACGTATCCCGAGCCGCGATGATATCGAAGTGAGCAAAATTAAAGAAATAATATCAGACTGACCCACTACCCGTTTTGCCTCCAAATTGACCAAATCCCGCGAATCCGTATAATTCGTGGTTTTGGCCAGTTCCCGGCGGATAGAGGATTTATGGCTCGCGTCGATCTCGAAAACGTCAGCAAGGTCTTTCCCGGCGGGGTCAAAGCGGTCGATTCGGTCGATCTTCGCATTGCCGACCGGGAATTCATCGTGCTAGTCGGTCCGTCGGGGTGCGGGAAATCGACCACGCTGCGCATGATCGCGGGGCTGGAGGAAATCACCGAGGGAATCATCCGCATCGGGGATCGGATCGTGAACGGGGTGCCGCCCAAGAGCCGGGACATCGCGATGGTTTTCCAGAACTATGCGCTGTATCCGCACATGACGGTCTACAAGAACATGGCGTTCGCGCTGAAGCTTCGCGGGATGCGGCGGGCGGAGATCAACCGGCGGGTTTCCGAGGCGGCGAAAATCCTGGAAATCGAACATTTGCTGGACCGCAAGCCCAAGCAGCTTTCGGGCGGCCAGCGGCAGCGCGTGGCGGTGGGGCGGGCCATCGTGCGGGAGCCGGCGGCGTTTTTGTTCGATGAGCCGTTGTCCAATCTTGACGCCAAGCTGCGGGTGACGACGCGAGCCGAGCTCAAGCGGCTTCATCAGCGTCTGCGGACGACGACGATTTACGTCACGCACGATCAGGAGGAGGCGATGACGCTGGGGGACCGGATCGTGGTGATGAAAGACGGGCTGATCCAGCAATCCGATTCGCCGCTGCACACCTATAATGGCCCGGTGAATCGGTTTGTGGCGGGTTTCATTGGGATGCCGCCGATGAACTTTTTTGACGGCGCGATTCGCAACGCCAATGGGCGGATCACGTTCGAGGAAGGGAAATTGAGGGGAGCGGGCGTGGCGTCGGGCAATGGGGGAGGGCACGATCGGCTGACGGCCGGCGAGTTGACCTTCCCGCCGAACGGGTTTACGCTTGGATTGGATGATTTGTCCCCGGCGGTGAAAAATCGCCTGGCGGCGCGTGCCGGCGCACACGTGGTGCTGGGGATTCGTCCCGAGCATTTGCATCTGAGTCCGATCACGGGATCGTCGGGGAGCATGAAGGTTCGGCTGAACGTGATCGAACCGCTGGGCAACGACATGGACGTGTACATGAGCACGGCATTGCACGAGCAGGTAGTGGGCCGGCTGGAGGCCCGGATGGGATTGCAAGCCGGCGCCGAATCGACGGTGTACGTCGATCTTCGGAAGGCGCATTTTTTTGAACCCGGAGAGACCGGGATGAACCTGAGTCTGGAGACATCGTCTCCCACAAACGAGCCGGCCCATGCACTTGCTTAAGCAAATGCACGGACCGAGGGTTTCGGCGTTACCGCCGGCGATCCGGATTTGGGCCGGATAGGCGGCGAGGTGCTTTGGCGCGGAAAGGGCGTCGCCCTCCGCGAGCGACACTCGCGCACGAGGCTGCGGGCCGCCGAATTCGGTTGGCCTTTTTTGTTGGGTTTTGCCGGTATGGGATTTTTTGTTAGTGAGATGCCATGAATCAGCAGGAACTGATCCGGATCGTTGATGGAATCGCTCGAGACAAGAACATCGAGCGGGACCAGATTTACAACGACATCGAACAGGCGGTGGCCTCGGGATTGCGCAAGCAGTTCAACACGGAGGACACGAGCGAGTTCACGGTGAAGCTGGACAGGCAATCCGGGGTGATCTCGGCGCAGCGGCAGGGGGTGGAGGTTCCGCTGTCGGTGGTGGGGCGAATCGGCGCGCAGACGGTGAAGCAAGTGATGATCCAGCTCATCCGCCAGGACGAGCGGGGCAGCATCTACGAGGAGTACAAGGACCGGGTGGGGACGATCATCACGGGCACGGTGGCGCGGTTTGAAAAGGACACGATGATCGTGACGCTGCTGCGGAGCATCGAGGGCATCATGCCGCGGAGCGAGCAGATCCCCGGCGAGGCGCACGAGGTGGGCGAGCGGGTGCAGGCGCTGATCCTGGAAGTGCGGGACACGCCCAGTTCGGTGAAGATCATCCTCAGCCGCAGCCACCCGGAACTCATCCGCCGGTTGTTCGAGCGCGAGGTGCCGGAGGTGGGGGAGCGAACCATCGAGATCAAGGCGTTGGCCAGGGAACCGGGGCATCGGACGAAGATCGCGGTCAGTTCGATCGACAGCAAGGTGGACGCGGTGGGGGCTTGCGTGGGGGTGCGCGGCAGCCGGATCAAGAACATCGTCGATGAA
>Ga0187867_10001144_pt1 | contig 23036 bp, 18 predicted proteins | sample June2016WEW_13_1_FD_132976 | JGI IMG/M metagenome (GOLD analysis project Ga0187867, IMG submission 132976) | Peatland microbial communities from SPRUCE experiment site at the Marcell Experimental Forest, Minnesota, USA - June2016WEW_13_10 | ecosystem: Environmental > Terrestrial > Soil >...
AAGAGCACGCGCGGCAGAGCCTCCCGGCGATTCCGCGATCGCGCGGTGCGTTTAATAAACGCGCCGCGCGCTCTAAGCGCTTTCTGCGTTCGGCTCTTCTGCAATCTCCGCTTTCGGCTGCAATCCGTGCAGGAAAGCGGCGGCACGCTCGGCGTGAGCGGCTGCCGTGAAAATCGCCCGCTTGTCGTTCTTGAGCACGCGCAGCCATGTTTCGATATAGCTGGCGTGATCCCCGCGCGGCTCGGGCGTCAAACCAAGGTCGGCGGACAAAAAAGCGCTTCCAAGTTCTGCAATGACCTCTTCCATCGAATATGCATGGCTGCCGAAACGGCCAGAAAGATCGCGGTCGAGGCGCGATTTTGCGCCACTCCAGTGAACTGCTTCGTGCGCAAGCGTCCCGTAAAAACTTTCGGCATCGCGGAAAGCTTCGAACGGCGGCATCTGAATACGATCAGGACCTGGCGCATAAAATGCGCGGTCGCCGCCATGCTTGATTACGGCGCCTGTCGCCTTGAAATACGCTTCCGCCTGCTCGATCCGCTGCACGGGGTCGAGCGTGGGCGCTGCCGGTGCTGTGAAGTGAGACGGCAAGCCGTCGATCTGCTCGGCATTAAAAACCGTATAGCCTTTAAGAAAAGAAATGTCGCGCGCGATCTCTTCGCCTGTCTCGGTGGCTTCGGTGCGGCTGATCTTGCTGGCAAAGACGACCAGCTCACCCTTTTCTCCTTTGCGCACCTGCGCGCCAAGGTCCTGGGCTTGTTTGTAGGTCAGCCAAATCGGGCAGACGTAACCGCTCGCGGTCGCCGCCATCCAGAGATTGAGAATATTGATTCCACGATAGGGCGCGCCGCTGTGACGCAAGGGCCGGGTAATTCTCCCGGCCGCGTGTTCGGCGTTCCAAGGTTTGAGCCACGGGCGGCAGCCCTTCTCAAGCTCGGCGACAATGCGGTTCGTAATCCGTGTGTAGAGGTCCTGTTTTTCCATGATCTGCTTCCCTTTCTCGCTGAGGTTCAGCGCAGCGCTGCGCTGCAACCTCTGCCACTCGGCGAGAGCGGGGTGTGCAAACGGCAGGCAAAATCGATGCGGTCTTGGTGCGGGCGCAAGGAGCGCAGCGACTGAGCCACGGCCGCGTCGCATTTTGCTTGCCGTGCGCTGAGGGGCTGGTCCCCTAAGGAACCCGCCTTGCGGGTTCACGAGGGCCGCGTCTGCGGCCAGAGAGAAACTTGCGCGAAGGATCGTCACCGAAGGCCGAGACCCGTTCGGGGCTCGGGGAGCCCTTGGATCGTTCGTGCACAGTTGCGTGAAATGCGTTACTCTCAGCAGCAAAAGATACGAATATGAAGGAATGAATCGCTGCTAAGAGCCGCAAACAGGTTTCGCGGCGGAATTATGATGGATGCATGTCGGAATGCTACCCCAAAGACTTGGCCAGCCATGTCCAGTCGGCGTTAACTGCAAATCGCAAAAGGGCTCCGGCCTTGGCAGTTTTAGTCAGCCTTTTTGAGGTCTTGTATTTCGCGAGTCTGAAGACCGAAGAGGGACAAGGCATTTCGTGCCGAGTCGCTTTCATAAAACGGACGCGCCCAGACCCTAATCGCCCTAAGCGCATCGTCGCGGACCGCTGGCAGCATTTCGCATTCGAGTCTGAAATACCTTGTTCCGTGAGGAACCTCGTCAAGCTGTCAAAAGCGGCTGATCCATGGGTCTCGACCATCGCGGTAGATCAGGGTTCTGATGGAGAGCTAGCGATTTGGGGACTGATAGATCAAAGTGTTCATTACAGCACCGCAGTAATGAATGAAACGGAATCGTGGGGACAAATGCCCGGCCTCTTTCAGGCAGCGATTCAGGGAACCGGAGAAATAGGCGTCTACGACGGCTACACGTTCCTCGGCAGCCTTCGGCAAGGAGTGCTCGTTACAAGAGAAAGCGGAGTGCTCCAACATGGGCCTATTCGTGAAAGGCTGCTTCCCGCAATATCCGCATTTCGTAATCGTGTCGCCACAAATGTCGGAAAATCCGCATATGAGATCCGACCTCATTGGGATGGGTCCCTCGAACATAGCTGGATTTCCACGCTCAGCAGGGTCTTGATCGGAATTCGACGTTATGGCCACGGAGGGGCCCTGCTTCTCACAGACGAGACGGGCGGTTTGAGAGTGAAATACCCTCTTCGCTACACACGACTCAGTGAAGCGCTGGTGAGACAAGGAACCCTCCGTGTCCAACACACAAATTACTCGGACACCTTGATGGAAGAATTCATCGAAAAGCGCTTCCGCACGGTTCCTACGGAGCTTCATCTTGATGAATCCGTTACTGCCTCAGAGCTGGAGGATACCAATAATGAGATTACCGGATGCGTTCGCTTCTTGAGTTCACTCTCACGTGTAGACGGGCTTGTCTGGTTGAAGAGCGATCTCACTCTTCAGGGTTTTGGCGTGGAAATAACCTCGAAGAAGGACCCGGTGTCGATTTTTGGAGCCAGTACCGCAACGGCGAAGAACTTGAAGGAGATAGACATAGATGATTTCGGAACCAGGCATCGCTCCATGATGCGACATTGCGCAGCCTACCCGGATAGCGTGGGCTTTGTCGTATCGCAGGATGGGGACGTGCGCGCGATCGCGCGCGTTGGAGAGCAGATCGTGCTATGGGACAATATCCGCTTATATTCCACCCACAATATCAGCACGAGCCGTCTACGAGCATATAGAGTCGGACGGAGCAGCATTAAATGACCTTTCCTCGAACGATAAATAGACGATGTTCCATCCCAGCACATACTCAATGCCCAAGTGGACATTTATAACCTCCACGGCGTTCTGACGGAGGTATCGCAGTCTGAACATGAAAGCAGCCATCTGGAGCGCCCTTGCCGCTGGATTTGGTGCGGTCGCGGCATTCGTCAGCTCGATGATGTGATTACGTTCCCGCTACTCTCTGAACGCACGGCCCCGGCCAGTCGCTGCTCGTTATTGGCTGAAGCTTGGTGCGAATTTCCCTGGGAGCCTTGGCGGCGGAATCGGCTGCTGGACGATCTCGCTTGGAGTATCGTTGTCATCCTCGTCCTCCTGAGCGACCTGATGATCGTTCTTGTCGAGATCGAGCAGCGCGTTCAGTTGCGCCTGGCGCGCGATCAAGTCTTTGATTCGCGCCTCATGCTCGAAAGGCTTACTGGCCTGGGCCTGATAGTCGGCCAGGTTCTTTTCCAGCCGCAGCTTGTGGTCCTGCTCCTGATCCGCGAGCTTATCGAGCGAGCGCAGCGCATATTCGATGCTTTGGATCGTGCCGAGCGGGCTTTCTGAGCTGAAATGAGCGCTGTAAAGCCCTTCTCCCTTAACGAAGAGATCGGGCACCGGCTCGCCGTCGAGAGCAAGCCCCGTGAGCTGCTTGCCACGGCTCAGAACCTGAAAGCCTCGAAAGTAGGCGCGCGGCTGCATGGTGAAGTCTTCGCGGCCAAGCAACGCCGCATAGGCAAGAGCGTGGGCGGCTTCCTCGCGCGCGCCCTTGCCGCTATAGACCTTATCGCCGACGGTCATCCTGAATTCCTCGTCGGCGTCCGCATCGCGCAAGGCGATGTCCTGGGTGAGACACGCCAGTGTCTCTTCGGCCTCGGCAATCCTTTTGGGAAGCTCGCGAAGCTGCGAGCGGATCGTGTATTGCTGGTTCAGGTGTGCGGCGCGGAGCTGGTCGAACTTGCGCAGTTCGGCATCGACCTTCACCTTCTCCATCACGGCGGGATTGCCCGAGGCGATGGCCTTGATTTCCGCGTAGGTGAGCGCGCCGCCTTCGAGGTCTTCGGCCACGCGCACCGAGGTCTGCCCGCTCATCACCTGCTGGATGAAGCGGGCCTTGGTTTCAAGCGTCTGCCACATATAGGCGTCGAACGATCCTTCCGTAACGTAACGGTGGATTTCGATTTCCTCGTTCATGTTGCCCTGGCGGAGAATCCTTCCTTCGCGCTGCTCGATGTCGCGGGGCCGCCAGGGCGCGTCGAGATGGTGGAGCGCAATCAGACGCTTTTGGACGTTGGTGCCCGCTCCCATCTTTTCCGTGGAGCCCATGAGAATGCGCACGCGGCCCGCATTCACGTCGGTGAACAGCTTCATCTTCGCCGCGTCGGTCTCGGCGTCGTGGATAAAGGCGATTTCCCGCTCTGGGACGCCGTGAGCTATAAGACGGTCGCGCAGCTCGTGATAGACGTTAAAGCGGTGCGGGTCGGGCGTCGAAAGATCGCAGAACACAAGCTGGGTCAGGCGCGTGTCCCTGGTAGCGTCCCATTTGGCCGTAATGCGGTGAGCCGCCCGTAAGATCTTGGCATCGGGGGTGTGGTGGCTCAAGGAATCGATGATGCGCATGTCGAGAGCGGCTTTGCGGCCGTCGCCCGTGATCTTCAGCATGTTGTCCACGGACGGATCGACCCGCTCGCGGCGTAGTTTCTCGGCGCGTTCGATCAATGTCTTGATATAACGCTTAAGGTCGTCTCCGGCTGGGGAAGCGGCCACCTGGGGCTTGCCGCCCGCGATCTTCGGGCGCGGGAGGTTGAGCATGTCCGCCGTCTGCACGTCGGAGAAGGTGTGGAACATGGAGAGCAGTTCGGGGAGGTTGATGAATCTTGCAAAGCGCGTGTGCATCCGGTAGCCGGAGCCGTCCGGAGCCAACTCCAGGGCCGTGACGGATTCCGCGAAATTGGCGGCCCAGGCGTCGAAATGTTCGACGCCGCGCTCACTCAGCAGATTGGGCGCCAGGTAGCGCTGCATCGTGTACATCTCGGCCATAGTGTTAGAGATCGGCGTGCCGGTCGCGAAGACGACGCCGCGTCCGCCGTTCAATTCGCGGATATAGCGGGTCTTCATGTACATATCGAAGGCGCGGTTGCTGTCGCTGTTGGGCAGGCCCGCGATGCGGCTCATCTTCGTGGTGAAGAAAAGGTTCTTGTAGAGATCGGCTTCATCGACGAAGAGTTGATCGACGCCGAGTTCCTCGAAAGTCAGCGCATCGTCCTTGCGCTCGCGGTCGGCGCGGTTCTTGAGCTTGGCTGACAGGCGCTTCTTCGCCTTTTCCAGCTCCTTCACGATGCGCCGGTCGTTGCCGCTCTCCGCCTTGGCTTCGAGAATCGCATTTTCGAGTTCCCGCAGCTCCTGGCCGACGAAGCGCTCGAAGAGCTTGTCCGATACGGGCAAGAACTCGAACGAGCGGTGCGAGACGATCACCGCGTCATAATTGCCGGTAGCGATGCGGGCCATGGCGCGCTGGCGGTTGCCGGTGGCGAAGTAGTCTTTGGTGGCGATGAAGAGTCTGGCCTGCGGATAGAGCTGGAGAAAGGCCGCGCCCCATTGCTCGACGAGATGGTTGGGCACGACGAACATCGGCTTTTTGGCCAGACCCATGCGGCGCATTTCCATGGCCGCCGCCGTCATGGTCCAGGTCTTGCCCGCGCCCACGACGTGAGCCAGCAGCGTGCTGCCGCTTTGCAGCACTCGCCAGACCGCGTTCTTCTGATGAGCGCCCAGATCGCGGTCGCGCAGCAATTCGCGCGCCATGCCGGGCAGCGTAAGGTGCGAGCCGTCGAATTTCCGCAGCCGCAAATTGTTGAAGCGGTCGTTATAGTCCCGCGCCAGGCGCTGCGCGCGGGAATCGTCCTCCCAGATCCATTCCCGGAAGCGGTCCTTGATCTGCTGCTGCTTTTCCCGCGCGGCGATCGTTTCCTGCTGGTTGATCGTACGGGTTCCATCGGACTGCTCGTCATAGACGGTGGGCGTGCGCCCGTTCATCGCCTGCTCGATGAGGCTGGATGCCGGCGCGCGGAGCGTGCCGTAAGTCGTGGTGTTGCCGACGCTGGATTTGACGCCGTAATCGAGTTCGACCGTCCAGGTCGCGATGGCTTGGGCGTGGCCGATTTTCACATTACGGCCCGGAACGTCGAGCAGCGTGGCTACAAAATCGCGGATGTCGCTCGTGGGAATCCAGGATGAGCCGAGACGCGCCTCGATGTCGCCTGGCTCAAGATCGGCAGGCTGCACCGCCTCCAGCGCCCCGACGTTCCGCTCATAGCCGGGATCAAGCGCTGAGGCGCTGCGCGCAACCGCGAGTTTGGCGCGGACATTGCCGCTCAGATAGCAGTCGGCGGTTTCCCATTCCCCGCCTTCGGGATTGCGGTAAACAAGAGTTCCAAGTTCGCGCTGGAGCTGCTTGGCGTTGCTGCCGGTCATCTGCTCCATGCGCGGCCAATTGATCGCGCCGGTTTCGTTCAGCGAAACGGCAAGCGCCTCGGCCGCCGTCTCCGCATGTTCGACGGGGCGGTAGCGTTCGAGCGTGCGGTGCTCGAATACAGCGGTCTTGGCCGCCCGTTTGGTCTCCGGGTCGTAGGTTTCGAGCGAGAGCAGGAGCGGATGATCGGGATCGCCTGCGAAGGCTTTGACGTTCTCTTTCGAGGACAGTGGCCCATGTCGCCAGACGAACGTGTCATAGATGCGGTTAAGATTTCGGCGGGCCGCAACAATCTGGTCCTCGGGTTCGTCGTCGAGCTGGGTCCGGAAGACCAGGCGCACAGCATCGCGGACGCCGAGCATTCCGCGCACACGCGCAGCCACGGATTCGGACAGAGCGATGGATTCGAACTGCGATCCAACGCGCACGACAATTGCGCCGTCGCGCTCGGCGAAAGCTCCGTCCTTGACGGCATCGAAAAAGGTACTGTCCGCCGCTGCGAACTCGCGCGGCGGCGGGCGCTCATGCATGTGCGGATAAATGTCGGCGGGGAGCGAAGACAGGGCGGATGCCAGAGCCTCCGGCGAGAGTTCGCCCGCAAGCGTCGGCTCGCGCGCATTGTAAGCGCCGCGCTCAAGGCGCATTTGGCCCAGCATCATCTCCGGATGGCGCACGAAATACTCGTTGACCATAATCGGGCCGTCTTGCGTCGCAATGGGCGCCAGATCCTGCCAGGACTCTCCGTGCGCCTGCGCTCCTGACGCGTGCTTTTGCAGAAAAATAATGTCGGTCGTGACTTCGGTTCCGGCGTTGGCTTTGAATGCCGTATCGGGGAGGCGGATCGCGCCCAGAAAATCGGCGCGATCCGCCAGATAGCGCCGGACCGCCGAATCCTGCTTGTCCATGGTGTAGCGGCTGGTGATGAGGGCGAGCACGCCGCCCACCTGCACCTTATCGAGCGACTTCGCGAAGAAATAATCGTGAATGGCGCGGGTCAGAACCGGGGTGCGCCGATAGGCAGGATCGTGGACGGCATAATTGCCGAACGGAATATTGCCGATGACGGCGTCGAAGAAGTTATCCGGGAGTTGAGTTTCCTCGAAGCCTTTGGCGAGAACGGTCGAATCCGGATAGAGGCAATTCGCAATGCGGGCGGTGACGGAATCGAGTTCGACGCCCGTCCTTCTGGTGCCCGGCAGCAGCGCCTCCGGCATCAGGCCGAAAAAATGTCCCACTCCCATCGAGGGTTCAAGAATCTGCGCGCCAGGGCGCAAGCCGAAGCGCTGCATGGCTTGCCAGATGGAAGCGATGACGATGGGTGAGGTGTAGTGGGCATTGGGGGTCGAGGCGCGGGCGGAGTCGTATTCCGCATCGGTCAGAAGCTCGCGGAGTTCATGCGCGGTCGCTTTCCACTCTTCAGGAGGATAGGGTTTGAACACATTCGCCAATGCGCCCCAGCCGGTATATTTCGCGAGCAGGAATTTCTCCGGGCCAGTCGCCGGGCGGCTTTCGGCTTCGATGCGCTTCAGCGCTCGGATGGCTTCGATATTGTCGAAAGCCTTCTCGCGCAGGCTGCCCTCGCCGATGCGGTGGGCGTCTTCTATCCGGAAGTCGCGCGAGGGGGCTGGCTCCCGTTCTGGCTCCGGCTCGCGGATGAAGGAGGGAGGCCTTCCTCCGGCAGGCACGCCCAATCCTTCGTCGCCAACTCCCAGGCCGCCAGATAATCCATCTTCTGAACTACGACCAGAGTGTGAAGAAGGTCGCCCGTCTGCTCCTGAGCCTGGCGGAGGACGCGCTCCAACTGGTGCGCCTTCTCCAGCTCCTCCACCATCCGGGGCCGGTGAGTCGTCCAGTGTTTCAGGATCATCGAGCCCAAGCGGTTCCTGTCGTCCATCTGTTTCCTCCAGTTCATTGAGTAGCAGCGGCGAAGCCACCGCAATGATCGCTTCTTCGGGAATATTTGCGAAGAGGTCAAGCTGCGAATAATCCGGCGCAGGTTTGCGGAGCAGTCCGTTCCTTTTGATTCTGAACGCCATCGTGCGTCTCTCAAAGTTCGCGTTCTCTCTGTGCTCGCAAGTGCTCGCACAAATGGGTGTAAGTGTCCGGAGCAAGCGGACTGTGAGCGGAACCGCTGATGCTCCGGACGTGCCGATTATGACGGGAAGGATTTCAGGAATGGTTAGAGGAGCGGTTGCGCGGGTATGGCATCGGCATTTGTTTTCTCTGGCGGTGCGCACAATCGCGACGGGCCGATTCACGCCGCCACAAAAAAGTGGCGGGTGTTCTGTTCTCTAGGCTCGCGATGCCATTTATTGGCTCTTCGCTCACTGCGTTCGCGTAACTGGGTGGACCGCGCTGGCGGGAAGGATAGAGGCCTGAATGCCCTGATATGTCACGATAATTTATTTTGTTTTGTTAACGATTTATTAATACTTCGGCCATAGGTTAACAAATCGTTGTGGTTATGAAACGTGTTGTGGAGGGTGCAATGAGCCAGTCGTTGGGAAGCATAGTGAAGTGCCTGATTGGGCGGATCGACGGTGTCTCGGCCATAGTTCTGAACGGGAGGATCGGCGGCGTCGAGGCTGGACTCGATGAGGATGCGGAAGTCGATGTGACCGTCACCCTGTCCGCAATCGTCCGCCGCCGCGCTCCGGCACGAACCCTCGGTTTATAGGAGGCCGCCATGATGAAGAAATACGAATTGCTTGCCAGCGATTGTTTGAGCGCGGGAGACCGGACGGTGTATCGCATCCGGGCGCTGAGAGACTTCGGCGATGTGAGGCGCGGCGATTTGGGTGGGTATATCGAGAGCGAGGACAATCTATGTCACGCAGGAAATGCGTGGGTTTACGATGCGGCGCAAGTTTACGGGCCGTTCGCGGTGGTGCGGGACAATGGGCGGGTTAGAGGCTGCGCGTGGGTGATGGGTTGCGTCGAGGACGATGCGCAGGTAGATGATCTGGCGATCGTGGCGGAGGGTGCCCGTGTGGGCGGTCGGGAGATTTTGCTCTATGACGAGATCGCAAGAGCGCGACCGGCGGCGCGGACGCTGCGGCCGGTCCGTGCGGGGGTTCTGGCAGCGGCGGTGATGCCTGTTAAGTGTCAGACGCTTTAGAGACTGTATGCGGCGAGCGCGGGGCGGAAGCTCTCGTGCCAGCCGATACTCACGCCGTGGCACCCTCTAACGCACGCGTATCCTCGTCATTTATCTCCTCCATCGCCTCCCAATCGTCTGCTGGCGCGCCTTGTGGCTCGGAAGTGATCGCCAGCTCGGTGCGAAGTTTTGCCCGCAAGATTTCCTTCCGTTGACGGTGGAATTCTTTGAACCGAGCGAACTCTAGGCCAACACCCTCGGGAAAGTAGTTGTCCCTACGAAAGGCTGCTCGCTCCGCTTCTGGCATACTCGCCATCCAGTCGAATAATGGCGTGTCGTTCTTCCTCACGTTCTCCCGGCCTTGCAGCAACTGGAGATTCGGAACGGCGTCGCGGCATTCCAGCCACTGCGCCTGCTCCTCCTTTGTGAGTCCCAGTTCCGTGAACTGGTCCGCACGGAATTGTGAGAAGGGATGAACATGATCCTGATGAAAGACCTGGTCCTGAAAGCGAAGATGCGGATAAAGCAGGCACAGCACAGCGAACGCGTCCGGCCCCTTCTTCCTCGCCAAGAACAACTCGATCTCCGCCTCCGAGACAGCCAGCGACTTGCGGCTCGGCAGCCCAGCGGTCAGCAGGTCATTAAAACAGAACGCAGGCCTTCTTAGGCGGTACGCCTTCGCGCCGAACTCCGTCGCCGCCGACTCCTCGCGGAGCGAGTTCCTCAAAGATGCCAGAAGCTGGTCCTGCGAACTGCTAAAGATGCGGGTCAGCAATGCGTGGATCAGGTACTTGCGGATGTCCTCCTTCGACGCTTTTCCTAAGTCCCCTCCCTTGTAGATGTGGTACGCGATGATAATGGTTGCGTTCTGTGAGGTCAGGAGGCTTCCGTTGAAGCCTAACTCAGCTAGCAATCCAACGGTTTTCCTTACTGCGTCGGCAATCTTGGGCCACTCCGTCTGAACCCTCTGCACGTTTTCGGTCTTGAACGAATTCACCTTGTAGACGACGGGCGCGTCGGTCAGCATGAGGCAGCAGCGCATCAGGTACTCGTTCGTGAAATTGAACGTGTCGCCCTTGGAGTTGATCTCCTGGAGTAGTTTTTCGATTTCCTCGCGGCCATCGTCCCATGTCGCCACGATGGTCGAAAACAGGAGGTCGGTCTTGCCTAGGATCGTCCCACCGCTGTTCACGCGAATGAAAATCTTCAGGATGTCCTCCAGATCATCCTTCGCGATTTCAAAGTAGTTCAGAAGCGGCTCGCTACAGATTCGCTTATGGAGGGTACCGAGCCCCTTCCTGATCACTCGCTTGTTATCGCGAATTGCTTGCCGCTGCGTCTCGCTCGTGCACCGATCCGCGAAGTCTTCCACAGACTGGTCTAGGTCCGGATCGGCGTCCCAATTGAGCACATCGCCCACTTTCAACCAGAAGACAGGTTCCACTCGCTCACTCGCCGGTACTCCGTCCTCTTCCACCCTCAATCTTCGCGAGTTTTGCTGCCCTGCCTCAGTCGGCGGCAGAAAACGAAACTCGAAATTTCGGTCCTCATGCATATCGATGCTTCCTTGATCCTTGATCACGTACGGCAAGGAGAGCAGGTTCAGGTACAGACACATCTTCTCGTACGCAGCATCGTTCCACGATCGTTTGTAGGGAGCCTTCTCCGCATGGGTGCCCATCAGGCCGATGTACAGCGAACTAAGTCGTTGCTGCCCGTCGAGTACGCCGTAAATCTCCTCATGGGTAAATGCCCCGGTCTTTCGCCGGTTGTACGGCCTGCGCTGGTCGTATTCCTTGAGAAATTCGTAGAAAACGTAGTCATCCGCCTTTTTCCTACTCAGCTTCCAGAAGAGGAAGGTGCCGATTGGGTAATTCCGCATCAGCGAATCGAACAGAAGTTGGATCTGATGCTTGCCCCAAACGAACTTCCGCTGCAGCGCGGGCAGGTACAGCTTATTGTGATCAATGTCCTCGATCGCTTGCTGAATGGTCTTGCTCTTGTAGCTCATACGAGGCAACTCTCCCTTGCGAGATATCGGGCATCCCAGCAATAGCTATTTTCTCTCATTGTGTGCCTTCGGCGTCGATCTGGACAATATTCGAGACGAGGACCATTGATCTTTCACTCAAGGTTTTTCCTTGGGCGCATTTTCGTACGACCAAAGCTGTTGTGAAGATGAACGCCGCGACGGCCTACTCAAAAGGCAGACGCGTCGTTCGGCTCTTCGTGCCAAAGCGCCGCCTCACTTCCGCCTCTATATCTGGCGAGACTGTTATGGGTAATGCTCGTACCCCATGGTCGCGAAGCCAGGCGAAGCGATGCCGACCGTCGCTGAAGACAATGTAACCATCATCAGCAAGTCCCATGTGGGGCATCCATATCGGGTGTCCTTCGGCAATCCATTTGCCGAATTTCTTATACCTCGATGGAGAACCGTTTCCCGGTCCGATAGCATTTTTCCCAACGTAATAGGGAGTGTCGTGCCTCCAGGAGGCGTCCAGCTTTACAACGCTGATCCAGACGACAGGATCTGGATACATCGGAATCCATTCGATGATGCGGGTTCTCGCCATTTATGATAATGACCTGCACCCTGGATTTGAGTCATTCGGCAACAGAATCTAATGGCTTTGTAACCTAACGCCTGCTTGGGTGCAAGCGCCGGGCGGGGCGACCGCAACCAATCTGCAACTGGACTTCGGCGTTGGACCTGCAGGATAATGAGTCAGAGGGGATCAAGGAATGCCGCAGCAGGAAGTTTTCTTCGAGCAGACGACTGGGGAACGGCGAGTCGAGGTTTTGAAAACCTATGACCAAGGCTATGCGCGCGAGGCTTTCGAGAATATGGACGAACTCGCTCAGGCGCATCTCTGGAAATCGCTTGAGATAGATGAAAACTACGAGCCCTCGGATGTCCCGCCGATCCACACCCACGAAAGCGACGACTTTCTGTGGGGGGAGCTGCTGGATTCGGCCCGTGAGAACGGCAACCTCCTTTCCTTTTTTGTGGTGAACGAGGCGAAGGGCTTTCGCTCCGAAAGCCTGTACGTTGCCCCGGACTGGCCAAGCGCCGAGGCCTTTGCAAAGCGCCGTCTCGCCGACGCGCGGGCTTGAGGCGGTTTCCCAGGGACAATGCATCACAAAGACTTTGCGGTTTCCGGCGGACCATAAGCGCCTTCAAAATTCCTTCGAATCGCCCTTGCGCGCAACATGTCAAAAATAGACAAAGGATCCGGCACTGCCTGACTCACCAATGATCTTTGTGTCATTTCTGAGGGACAACATAGGGAGGCAAACGCGCCGGCCGCGGCGTCGACTTGCCAAGATATCTTTCGAAAATGTCGTTGATTTCGCACCCAGCCGCTTGGTCCCTAATCAATTGCCAGCGATAAGGGACTGAATCCGGATCGCCGATATCAGTCCAGCCCCGCGGCATTCCCATTTCCTCCTCTGCGTCTTCGATGCTTTTTCCAGTTGATGCAAAATACTCCGCGGTGTATCTCTGTTGCGCATCAATCAAAGGCCCAAACGCGATGTAGCAATCGAAAATGACCGCAAGGATTGTGCGAAAGTACCGTCCACACGCAGTTACCACATCCTCGCTTGGGACAATCTGGACGTCGAGGGATGGGGCAAACCAGTACAAAACCGGCTGGCCGGGTCCGCTCGCGCCTCCGCCAACGAGATTGTCGCCGATATGCTGATTCACTGTGCGAAAACTGTGGAAGAATCTGGCTGTTGGATCGCTCCGTAGAGCATTTCGGTGTCTGGAATACCACTCTGCAAATCCCTCTCCATTACCAAGAACCGCCTGAAGTGAAAATGTGATGGAACGAGTTGAAGCGATAAAAGCCGCTACGAAACATTGCAAGGAGAAGAAGTCGAATCGGCACTCATCAAGCTTTTGTAGAAAGAATTCGGCCTCAGCTACCTTGTGATCAACCAGACTGAAGGACCTGTGCGACATTGACCCATCCGTTTGAAGGTTTGCCGCCCTTGAACCATGTCATCCGACTTTCTTACGGCCTAACAGTTCAATGACGCGGCTAACTCGCCGTGTCCGGTTTTCGAGATCGTGCTCCCAGATACGAATTACTTCGACGCCTTCGCGGCGCAAGGCGCGAGCGACTTTGCGGTCGCGCTTGCGGTTTCGTTCGATTTTTTCCGCCCAGAAGGCCGCGTTTTGTCGCGGCGCTTGAAAGCACTTCGGGCAACCGTGCCAAAAACATCCGTCGACGAAGACGGCTATTCGCCGTTTCGGGAAATAGAAGTCCGGTTTTCCGGTCACAGTGCTCTGGTGCAGCTTCCATCCCGAAATTCTGTGGCACCTGAGCAAGCCGGCGAAAGTCCCTTCGGTGCTGCGGTTGCCCCGATGTCGAATCGCCGCCATCACCGATGATCGCTTCGCTTTTGTGAAAATGTCCAAGTCGAATTTCCAAAGCAATCACGGTTTGTCGGAAAGCAACATCACACCCTGCCGGGCGGCTTGATATGACGCCCAGAATTGCATGTCTGCGAGTAGCTGGGGCCGGACCCGGGCGGTCGCCCGCAGCTGTTTCACCGCCTTGGGTTCTGCCGCGATCACATAACGGGAGTCCACGTAGAGGTTGTATGCGCCAGGAGGCGTACCCTCGCCGTCAAGATAGAACGGCCCGGTGGGTTTCAAGAAATCCGCTTTTTTGACCAGCTTTTTGTGCTCGTGCGGAAGCACAAAACCGATAATCACCCTGGAGAGGCCCATCTTGTCTTGGGCGTAGTCGCAGGCTGGCGTGATTTCGATTCCGCATTGCCTTCCATGCCGGATTACAAGTTCAAGATTTCCTTGTTGGGCGGCCTCGTCCCCGTTAATTGAATTGCGCAGCATGTCCTTGAACGCAGGAAAGATGGACGGCCGCCGCCCTGCCGGGATATACAGGTTGCCGGGGCTGAATTTGTCCAGGTCGTTTGACGCCAAGTGCAGCATGGAATTCACTTTGGCCCGTCGCTCGATTGCAGAACTCCCCGTCGATCCCATTATCTGGTCGATATGCCGAAACAGCTCACGCGAGCCCTCTTTGACAAGAGCGTCCATCCGGTCGGAATGAAGCGGATTCAAGGCCAGAAACAGTGACGGAATGCAGTTCTCACGCGTATGGTGGGCCTCGGCCTGTGCGCGGCTGATGACCAGCAACAGTTTGAGCGTCTCGTCATGCCATTGCCGTTTCCACTGGTCCAGATTGTCGGCGGTCGATTTTGAGAGCTCCGCCAGGGTGTTTGTGACGTTCGTGGCCGCGCGAAATGCCGATCCCTCCCAGACTTGCATGAATTCAAGCGGCGATGTTTCGGCAAGCACTTTGACCACTTCGGTGGAAAGCTTGTTGATAGAAAAGCGCCTTTTCGCGGCGCCGGACCCGACAATGAAATCCGCCTTTTTGAGCATTACCACAAACACCGGCTTCGGCAGCTCGGAGCGTTCAAACATGAAGCGGGCGAATGTTTCCTTTTGGTCCGGGTGTTTCGTCCAGATCAACACCCCGAATGGACCATTGTCGGTACGAATGATTCTAGCCAGCGTTTGCAACATGGTCGATGCCATGTTCTCCGGAGGGCCTCCGAAGCCGAGATCCATGTCGAGAATCGCCAGTCTGATCCCCCGGAGCTTGTCCCTGTTCCTCGGTGTTTGGCCGGGTCTTCCGTCGAAATATGCGACAGGCACACCGACCTTGGAAAAAGCCTTGATAATGGGCAACGCCTCGCCCGGCTCGTCGTCGAGCAAGAGAACGCGGGCGGCGTTCAAACCTTTCATTTCCGCTCCTTAAAGGAGAGCGCCACGACCGCTCCGTCAAATTCCTTGGGAAGGTCGATATCCCCCCTGTCCGGGAAGACCAGTTCACCCCCTTGCGCCTTCATCACCTCGCTCGCAATATGCAGGCCCAATCCCATGCCGTCGGGCTTCCGGCTGACGAACGGCTCGATAAGGAAATCGGGCGGATCGATAAATCCGGGGCCGTTATCGGCGACGACAATGGCGCGGTGTCCGCCGAGATCCTCCACCTGCTCAACCAGAATCTTCTTTTTGCCTGCGGCCTCTCCCCATTTGTTGTCGAGCCACCAAATGGAATTGTCGATCAGGTTCATGATCGTCGAAATTATCAACCGCCTGCTGCACTTCACATGAAAATCGCGCAGTCCGGCGCGTTTCACCAATTCGATCTTGTGAACCCGCAGGCGCAGTTCCAGGTTGAACAGCGCCTGAGAGATTAGAGAGTTCGCACGCTCCGTGCCCACGCCGGACCGCCGGACCAGGGCGCCATAGCCTTCGATCAGTTCGGAAAGGTGTTTGGCGAGCGCCTTAACCCGGTTTGTCGCTTTGTCACCTTCCACTGCCAGCAGCAGTTCGGCGATGCCTTTCTCCACTTCGTGGATCACGACCGACAGACTCAGTCCGGCCGTGGCGCTGGTCAGCAATCGGTCTCTCACAGCCAGGAAATCTGTTTCGATGCGGTCGAGGTACGGGCCAATTTCTCCTGTCAGCCTTCTTTTTTCGACGATCTCCCTGAGTTCTGTCAGGTCTTCGAGCACCGGCTCCCGCAGCTTTGAATCGGCATAGGCGTTTCTGATGCGCCGCTTGTCCATATTGCGTTCGACTTCTATGCTCTGGATCGCATAGACGACAGCATCCCTGAAAGCCTCATAGTCTCCGCTCTCGACAAAACCCTCCCGATTCGTCTTTTCGATAAGGCCCCTGTTGAGTTTCAAGTCCACCGATTTCTTGATGTCCAACGAGACCGCGCCCACGAGCAGGTTATTGCTGAGACGTTTTGTGGGGACGTTGACCCTCCTGCCGCCCAGATCCAGCCAATCGTTCCCGCGTTCGCCATAGTCATAGACCCGGATTCCGCCGCGATAAACGCGCACTCCGCCGGATTCATTGAGAAATTCCTTGAGCCCTTTTTTGTCGTTCACTTCCCCCAATTTCAGGACCTTTGCGTCTTGGTCGAATACATAGAGCCGGATCTCCACGGGGCCGATGTTGTGGTCGTCCAGGTTGATCAAATGCTTTGGGCCGCCCAGGATCAGACTGTGGGTGACCTTGCGCGCTTCGACCCGATCCATGCCCGGAAATGGTGTGAATTTGTACTCGTACGTCAGCTTCGACCCCTTTATGAGGCATTTCGCTTGGTAGAGCGAGAATTTCAGCACATCGCGGATATCGAGCAGGCCTTCGAGCCATTCTCCGTGGTCTTTCAGCACAAGCTTCGTCTTGAAATCCCCGACGCCGCTGAAAGGCGAAGAGATTGCATTCACCGCCCTCGCGAGATCGCGGACCATCCCCCGCGACCAGACATCCCGGAGCTGCGTTATTTCAAGTCGCGTCCCTGTCTTTCGTCCCGTAAAAAACTCGGGGGTTCTTTCCACGACCCTGATCGCAACCTCTTCGAGGTAACGCTTCTGCTTGAAGTCGTTCTCCCAATCAATCTCCACCACAACTTCCGGCGAGTGCGCACTGCGCGTGATCAAGCGGATTTTGTTCCCGAGCTTGTGCGCCGCAAATCTTCCGACGCCCTTCTCGCCTATCGGGATGCGCCCATACCTCGTCGTGGGCTCGCCCCTCTCCTTCTGTCGGATCCGATAGTCGGTACCGGGCTCAAGCCAGACGGTCGCTACCGTCTCCCCGCTCATGCCGACACCGCTGTCTTCTACGATGATTTGTCCGCGGGAGGGGTCGTCCAAACGCGACATTGTGACCGTCGCGCCCGGCGAGTCGGCGTCGAAAGCATTCTTCACCAGCTCGAACACGGCGACGCCTGGGTCCCTGATCAGTTGATCCCCCAGGAGGAGGAGCAGGCGTGCGCGCGGCTTGAATCCGACGTTACGAGTTTTCATGTCTGCCCTTGGGGCTGGTTAGCGTCCGGATCACTGCGGCCATTACAGGCGGACAAACCGCATTGCCCAGCAATTTGATCTTTTCGCGGCGTGTTCCGTGTTTCAAAACATATTCTGCGGGAAAACCCATTGCCGCCCGTATCTCGGGGACCTGTAGCATCCGCATTTCGTGTCCGTTTCTTGTAGGTCTGACCAATGCAAACCGATCCAGTGTGGTCAGCGTCCGAAGCGGGACATCAAGCCGCTGCCAGCCTCCTGCCGCGTCGGAACCATAGTAGACCAGCAAGAACGGCTTGCTGCTGCCGACAGTCTCAAACGCGCGCTCGGCGCGTTGCAGGGTCGCCGCAGCCCTGTTTGCAGAACGCAACTCGGAGAATTTGAAAAGCCCGTTCCGGTTCACGACTGAAGCTGCGGTCCTTCTTCGGCCTGCGCTGGCTTTGACCTCCGAAGGGGCCTGATCGCGATCACACATCACAAAAAGCCGTCGGCGTGCCTGGGGGACTCCATGATCGGCGGCGTTTATTACTTGGTCTCTGAGATTGTAGCCGAGATCTTCAAGCTGCCGCCGCCAAGTTTCGTATGATTTCCAGCTGCGCATATGGACCACGTTCTCTACAACAATCCAGCGTGGCTTGAATTCTTTGGCGAACCGCACGACCTGAAAAGCGGTACGGCGACTCATTTCCGATCTCGGAGCATTGCCCTTGGCGCACGTATGGCTCGTGCATTCCGGCGAAGCGATAATCAAGTCCACAGCCCCCACTTCTTTCTTTAATAGGCGCAGCTTGACGTTTTCGCAGCTCTCCAGAAGAAATTTGACTTCGGGAAAATTCGTCTTAAACGTGTCCCTCGCAAGCGTCCAACGATCTATGGCCGCCACGACCTTGATGCCCGCACTCGTCGCGCCACAACTGCTCCCGCCCGCCCCGGCAAACAGGTCGATACACCGGATTTGTCGTTTTTCTTTATTCATTGTTCTGAATGTCCGGGACAGCGCCAGCAGGGGCAAACCAGAACGATTCTTCCAGAATGCGGCTTGGGGAAAGGTGGGTAGAGTTTTGGAGGTACCAATCGGTTTCCCGTTCAAGGAGATCCGAAAGACGGACTCTCTCTTGAGTGAGCACCTCAAAAAGTACCCTAGCAAGCCGTTGTCCATTTATTAGGACAACCGGGTATCTGTCCTCGGCCAATTCGAGTTGCGCCGCCCGCGAAAACATGCCGGTTGTGACAAAAACGCCGATCCAGCCCCTTTGCAGTCGAGCCACAATACGGGCCAAAGCATATCCCCCAATGGCGGTATTCAATGCGACACACTTGGCCTGTCCGAGGACCACGGCGGGAGTAAAACACAACCTATTGGCACGCTCACCAACGTCAAGTCGGCACACAAAATCCACGCCCCCATCGCCTGAGCGTTTCGTAACCCAGCCACGTCTGCATTGACTTCCCAAAACTCTTTGCGCAACAAAAGACGCCAAGCCTTCAAATGCGTGCTTCTTTTTCCGGTAGTACTCGAGAACGCCCTCCAGTATTTTGAGTTCCTCCTTGTTTATTTCCCGCTGTTCGGACAGATCCACGACTGTCTTTCGGGCCACGATCCGTCTGCAACTCTCAACTGCCAGTTCACCCTCGTTAACCCATTTTTTCCATGAGGCCGGAGAAGCACCAAGAGCAATATTGGCATCAACCGATTCATCCCGGCGAAGGTCAATCCAGGTCCAGTCGAATGATTCATTTTCTTGCTCCAGTCGGAACAACACAAGCTCTATCACCAGATTCGTGAAGTACCCACCCTCCATCTTTTTCTGTGTTGCAAGAGCATGGCGAACGGGGACCCCGAAGCCGCAGAATCGTCTATATCCACGCCGGTTTCCGTTGTATTCTGCCTGCTCGAACACGATCACAGGTGGCGCGAACTTTCGCAGGACCGGATCGGCGTAGAAATGCAGAACCTGGGTGAACTTTGCATTGCCGCGTGAACCGATAGGTGATTCGCCGGCTCTTCGGTTATCTCCGTGGAACAGGCAATAACCGGCGTCGGGCTCGACTATGTCCACCCAGGGCGTGTCTTCTGCGCCCTTTTTAAACGGGTTGGAGTGAAAGATAAACGCAGGCATCCTGCGAAATGTCCGACCTGGCTCTCTGATCTGTTGGTAGAAGAACATGCCCTTTTGAGTATCCGCGGATTTGGCGTGCACGCCGCGCGTAAGGTCCTGATAGTTCATCAGGCCGGTCGCGCCGTTCCGTTGACCGCGATAGGGCACCCTAAAGACTTGGCCTACTTTGATCGTGGAAGAATTTAGCATTTTGTCGATCCGCCTCGTGCTAGGTTACGGAAAACACACCGTTTACACAAGCCCATTGGACGCCGCCTCGGTACCACGACTGTAGTCAATCTGAAGCGGCCGTCGCCGCCTCAATACATGGTGAATTGGGGCCTGAAACGGTCCGGGTGGGCCGCCAGAATCAGCGGCTAGGCCATGTATTGATCGTCCACGATCTTCATACATCTGTTGCGCAGTTCAACTCAAAAATCGCCCCAACCGCGTCTTCACCTGCATCGGTTCCTTCAATTCGCATTCCCAAATCACCTCTGCACGCCAACCGTTCGCTTCGAGCGCCGCAATATTCGCGGCGTCTCTCAGGCTGTTCCGAGCGATCTTCGTGCGCCAATATTGGGCATTTGCCTTCGGTGCACGAGCCCCCCTTGTGCAACCGTGCCCATGCCAGAAACATCCGTTGACGAAGACCGCCTTGTGCAGCCTTGGAAAGACAATGTCTGGCTTTCCTGGGAGGTCTTTTCGATGGAGCCGGAACCGAAAGCCCATCCCATGGACCAAGCGGCGCACCATCATCTCCGGCGCGGTGTTTTCTCCTTTGACCGCCCGCATGATCCGGCTCCGCTGTTCCTGCGTCTCCGTCATCGTCGCAACTCGATCTTCAAGCTCGGATCAGTCTCAAACTCTTCGACGACTTCGTTATATCGATCCACCATATCCGTCACCGCCGTTTTGCGGCCGTCAGCGCCGAACTTCCCAAGCTCATAGAGATTCAGCGCCACAAATTGCTCAATCTCAAACATGTCAATGCGATCGCCGAGACCCACGTTTGTCGCGAGTCCTTCCGCCACCGTAAGTCCGTGTTGCAGCGTTACCAGCATCGGGCGATAGCCGTCGTTCAGATTGTCCCGGCACTTTTCAATCACAGCTTCACCGGGCGATGTCGTGACATGAATCACGACGTCTCCGATGAAAAAATCCCCTGCGCGTCCGCTGGGCGCGTCGGCCGTCGAAAAGCTGTTGTGTTCGAATTTCCCTTTGCCGAGGGCGCAATCCAGCTTCGCGCCGACCAAATGTTGAAGCACGGCGCCAGCGTAGTACATGCCAGGCGCGCTTTTCTGACGCTCCACCGCTTGCGCGATGACATCGCGCACAACCGTGCGAAGGCTCCTGGAAGCGTCAAGCTTGATCTTGAATGGCTTGCCCGCAAAAAACTCGTTAACGCGCTCGATCCAGAACCCCTCAATCGAATCCAGGTCGGCCTTGCCTTTCAGGGCGTTCAAAAAAGCGACATATTCGCGCATATTGTTCAGGCTGCCGCGCGAAGTGCGCCCGCCTTCGGAAGCAAGCACGCGCGCGATGCCGTGCCGCTTGAGAATCGCCTGGACAGCCCCCTTGCCAAGGCCGAGCACTTGCCCGCCGCCTTCGGTGAGCAGCTTTTCAGGATCGAGGGGAAGCCCCAACTTCCTGGCGTGTTGCGTCACCACCAGCGCAACCGATAACGGCCCCTTCCCCCGAAAGGAATGGGTCGCCACAAATTCCGCCAATTCATGCTGCTGCGAGCCGGTCATGCCTTACGCCGCTTCCTTTCCGCTCTGCGTGTCTCTGCCAAGCAGTGATTCCAAGATGTTCGCCGCCAGAAATCGGACAACGGGAACGACAAGGCCGTCTCCGACAAGGTGATAAGCCTCGTTGTACCTCTCCGGCAGCTTATAGCTCTCCGGCAGCCCCATCAGCCTAGCCGCTTCGCGGGGCGCCAACAGCCGTGAGCGAACTTTGCTCCCTTCCACGATCATGATGGATTGCCGACTCGAACCGCCAACCGGCGTGCGAAGACAGCCCGCCACGTCGTCGAAGCGAATTTCGGCGCGCTGCGCCCGCTTGCCTTCTTCGTCCACGCGCGTGCGCTTGTAGACGCCGCCGACAATGCGTCTCCGCATCCTCTTGGCCCGGTCAACTTTTTCCAGATTGATCGAACTCATCAAGGAAAGGAGCCGGCGGGTTTCGGCGGGAGTGTGCCAGTCGACGCCCTTCGGCTCGTCATCGACAAGATCCCCAAACGTTGCGCTCCGCGACGGAGGCGCCGGAAGGCTCCACCAGAGCCAGCTTTTCTTCAACCGCTGCGGCAGCTTCTCGTAAGCGCCGACAAGGTGCGCCGGATGCCAGAGCGGATCGAATTCGGTCCCCGTCAGAGTCTCCGGAATCGTCTGATCCTCGCGCACCGCAATAATGAAAAGACGGGGACGGGATTGCGGCACGAACCGGACGGCATCCATAACTACGGCGCCGAAGCGGTAGCCGCCGCCGGCGAGAGCGGCGCCAATCGCTGCAAAGTCCTTCCCGTCGTGCGAAGTCAGGGCTCCGCAAACGTTCTCAAGCACGATCACGGACGGCGCGCGCCGTTCTTCGACGAGGGCCTTCATAAGCCGCCAGAACAGCCAGAAGGTTCCCGAGCGTTTGCCTCGGAGCCCGGCATAGTCGCCCGCCAAGGACAAGTCCTGGCATGGAAACGAGGCCCAGGCCAAATCCGCATGTCCCGGCAAGTCACCCGTCGTCAGCTCGCCAACATCCTCAATCTTCAGATCCCGGCTTCCCCAGTTCAACGCGTAGCTGGCGGCCTTCTTTTCATCGACATCGTTCGCGAAAAGGCACTCCCACTTCTTGCCCAGGCCAGCGCGCGCCATGCCGCCGCCCGCGAAGAATTCGTAAAAAGATGGCATTCCTTTACCTCTGTCCCTTCAAGAGCAGCCGCTTGTCCGCCACACACTCTGCTGCCGTCCCACGCACGACTTGCACCGGCAGTGCTTTCTCTTTTGTCCTCATCACTTTACACCACGACGGCGACCGGAAGGCAAGCATCCCGCAAGGCTTCCGGAGATCCTGATGCGACCGTCTGCGTGTCTCCGATTCACTTTCCTTTCGGGATGCATTCAGTGTAGTCCCGCATGGCCAGGGAATGTTCCTGGCCCAGCAGCAGGAACTCCCGGAGCTTCCCGCCGTGAAAGCGCACCGCCGGGAGCGCACCAGTAGTAAGGATTGAATCGCGATTTATTGAGTGAAAGAGCCGGGCCGAGGCCCGGAGTAAGGTAGGCGGTCATTCCGCTTACCCGAAAGGCGGGATTACTGCACCGTGAACTCTGAAGCCTTCCTGTGCTCTCTAATGTTGTCGTAGCTGACAGCGAGCCGCGAACCGAGTTGAAGTTTCCCTGCGTAGTCTAAGAGTGGTTCACTGTCGAGCTCTCCGAAGACGACCTTCTTGCCATCGTCGGAGGAGTCTATGCGCACCCACATCCACTCGCTCTCGCCCGTCCGGTCATCTCGAAATTCCGCTTTGATGTAATCGCCCTGATTGTATATGGCCATTTCCAATTCCCCTTCGGACGAAGCGCTCTGAACGTGCGAATAGTTTACTCGTTCGTGGATCAGCCGAGCAAGGCGAAGCCAGATTTGTTTTCCCCCATTTCCCTCATATCAGGAAAACGGGGCCTTCTTCAGCGACCATCCGCAGCGGTCAAGGGCGCGTGGCGCGTTCATCGAAGACCCTTTACGGCGAGGACGGGCCGCGTGCGCTGGCGTGC
>Ga0187867_10001146_pt1 | contig 23007 bp, 19 predicted proteins | sample June2016WEW_13_1_FD_132976 | JGI IMG/M metagenome (GOLD analysis project Ga0187867, IMG submission 132976) | Peatland microbial communities from SPRUCE experiment site at the Marcell Experimental Forest, Minnesota, USA - June2016WEW_13_10 | ecosystem: Environmental > Terrestrial > Soil >...
AATAAAAGAAGTATGAAAAAATACGTTTTATTAGTATTCATGGCTTTTCTCATTTCAGTGCCATTAGGGTGCACAAGTGCGCCAGTTGCGACACAGACTTCGAGCCCGACTGTGACATCATCCATAATCTCGAGCACAACTTTGTCCGCTACAACCACTATAGGTATGCCCACTATCATTGTGGCGCCCGGTCCGGTTATTTCAGGGGAGCCATTTACCATAAAAGGGTATAATTTTTCCCACAACGCAACAATATTGCCAGGCGGAATAACATGCGATGATGTGACTTTCTCAGGCACTGCCCAATATGATGTGAACGCTTCAGGCGGATTCTGGCTTACTATTTATCAAGGGGCATTAAAGGAATCTGATATCACCACCACTAATGTTGCCTTTGCGCCGGGCACATACACTATATCAGTCACAGACGATAAAGGGACAACGGCCTCAACCACATTTACGGTAGTGGTACCGGCAACAAATACACAGACCACAACTACACCCTGATATTTTCGCTGTGTTCAGTGCTATAGTCATAGTTTTGTTTCTGACCGTTTTGGGCTAATGCAAATACATCTCAACTAAGGTTAACGGCACCTTCAGATGCGGCTTTCGGAAGATTTCGACTGCGGGCCCAACAATGAAAAAGAGCGATGATATACAGGCAGGGAGATATTCTCGGCTGCACTCGAGTACCTTCCCCTCCGGCTGCACTCATGGTGTACTATTCAAGATTTTGTCCCCTTTTGTGAAACCCCTCACTCTACACTTTTTGCTTCGTTGTATGTCTACCGAAGCAAAGTACCTTCGGCTCTCTCCCGCTTCGTGGGGCGAGAAGAGACGAACGGGTTGACTTGGAAAATCGAGGGAAATCGGGATATGAATCATATTTCGTGGTTAGTATCAATGACAGGTTTGTTTGATAGATTCCTGCCTTCGCAGGAACGACAAGAGAGGTATCCCTCGCAATGGAAAACGCGGGGCAGAGAATGATTATCGCAGTAATTTTTCGATTTCAGGCACGAAGTGTTGACAAGTCGTTTAGAGACATGTTATAATAATAAAAGTTAGACATTGAGAAGCAACCAAGGGTTTTGACCCGAAGAAATGCTTCTCTTTTCTTTTTATGGGGTTAAATAATTTCCCCTTTTTTACCAACTTCTTTTTTAATTACGGCCTTGATTCGGGTAATCAGCGGTGGCAGTTCGATGGTAACGGTTTCCCAGACAAGGTCGTTATTGACATCAAAATAGCCGTGAATCAGGCGGTTGCGCATGCCGGACATCTGCCGCCAGGCAATTTCCGGGTACTTTCGGCGTAACTCTTCAGAGATACCCCAGGCGGCTTCCCCGATTATCTCCAGTAAACGAATGAGCCCCAATACCAACAGCTCATCGTTATCGAGGTCGGCGCGTTTCCGGGTTTTAGTGTACCTGACGGCTTTTTGCGCGGCTTCAAGAATATGCCGCATACGGGAAACGTCATCAATTACGGGCATAGCACTTTTGCCTCCGTCAGGACGCGTTCACGGAAATGCCGGCTCAAATCCTGCGGGGTGCGCAGGTCAACCTTACGTCCACCTATCAAGTTGGATAATTCTTCCTCCATGCCGGCCATTTTCAGGAATCCTGGTGTTTTCCCTGGTTGGAATTCCACCAGCACATCAATGTCACTCTCCGGTTTGAAATCATCGCGCAGGACAGACCCGAACAGCGATAACTTTTGAATGTGATTCAGCTGGCAAAATCCGGCCAATTTCGGCCGGTTTATTTTCAGGCGGCGGTCAAACGGATCGGTAGATTCCGGACGTGTTCCGGTTGGAGGGGCGGGCAGATGAGACAACAGCGCCCGGATATCCTTAAACAGCGGCGATTTCCGGTCGGCCCGATAATATTTTTGCCGGCCTTCAGTAATTGAGACCAGCAAGCCGGCCTGCTCCATGCGTCCAAGTTCGCGGCTGACATTGGTGGAATCCTCCCCGATTGCGGCCGCCAGCTGACGCACAAAATAACGTTCACCGGGGTGGGTAAAAAGCTGTCCCAGAACCTTCAGCCTCAATCTTGACCCGAATAATGTTTCCAGCATCTGAACCTCTTGTTTTTGCAGTGTCAATTACTGCATACATAGTGTATTATACTGCAATATGGGGGAAAGATAAAGGGGCGGAAAGATTAACCGAGCAATCAGCGGTCAGCTTTCAGCTGATAGCAATAATCACTCTCCTTTAATCCCTCTCCCGTTCGTACCTCCGAGACCTCCAGCTTCGCTTACGGCCTGAGAGGGAGGGAGAAGCGACCAACACCGGGAGGTGTTTATCGCTTTTTTACGGCCCGCACTCTCCCGCTTCGTGGGGAGAGAAGAAGGAGTCGGGCCATGAATCGTATTTCGTGGTTAGTATCGATGACAGGCTTGTTTGATAGATTCCTGCTTTCGCAGGAACGACAAAGGGGGATTCATCCCTGTAAACTCGGTGCTTTGCGAGGAAACTGAGATAGGTTAATCGCGTCTTCTTCCTCCAAATGTGCAAACGGGATGATGGGTTACATTTTAAACCGGGGTGACAGGTAACACTTTTTCATTGGTTTTTCGGATTTAGGATTTATTGGATTACAGGAAATGGATTCCTGTACATACACTTCGTTCAGTATTTCGACTGCGGTCTCAACTGTGCGCGGGAATGACGAGGTTTTGAAAGTTATGTGCTGACGGCAGACCGCTCTGGTATAATGAAGCCATGCCAGAAAAACCTTTATTAGTGCTCTTCGACGGCAACGGGTTGATTCACCGGGCTTTTCATGCCCTGCCACCGTTCACGGTGCGCAAGACCGGCGAAATGGTGGGGGCGGTTTACGGCTTCACTTCCATTTTATTGAAGGCCATCAACGACCTGAAACCAACCAATTATGCCGTCGCGTTCGACCGCAAAGCACCGACCTTCCGGCACCTGATGTACGCCGATTACAAGGCGACGCGGCCGGAAACCCCGGCGGAACTGGCGGGGCAATTCGGACGGGTGCGGGAACTGGTACGGGCGTTCGACATCCCGATTTTTGAAATGGACGGCTTCGAGGCCGACGATATCCTGGGCACGCTGAGCAAACAGGCGGCCGCGCAGGGCATGGATACCGTCATCGTGACCGGCGACGCCGACATGATGCAGCTGGTGACCGACAAGACCAAAGTGTTCTACCCCAAGCCGCGCGGCACCTTCGGCGATGCCGACCTTTACGACGCCGCGGCGGTGCTGGCAAAATATGAAATCGGGCCAGAGCACATCGCCGATTACAAAGCTTTAAAAGGCGACCCTTCGGACAACATCCCCGGTGTCAAAGGCATCGGGGAAAAAACGGCCGTGAAACTGATTCAGCAATTCGGCGGCATCGAGCAGATTTATCAACATCTGGATGAAGTAAAGCCGCCGAAACTGCAGGCTTTGCTGCGGGAAAACACGGAAATTGCCCGCCAGAGCAAAATCCTGACCACGATTGTGACCGACGCCCCGGTGACGCTCAACATGGAGGCAACTCAGGCCAGCCATTTCAATCGCAACAAGGTTGTCGAACTTTTCCGGGAACTGGAATTTTCCAGCCTGCTGAACAAACTGCCGGAAACGGGCGAACCCACGCCGGCAATAATACCGGCCGCGACAAATGAAACCGCACCGATAGTAAACATAAATTATCATATGGTAAATACCGCCGAGGCACTGGAATCTTTGATTTCACGCCTACTGGAAGTTAAATCATTTACGTTTGATACCGAAACCACCGGCACCAGGCCGATGATGGACCAACTGGTGGGGATTTCAGTCTCACCCGCCCCCGGCGAAGCGTATTACGTGCCGGTTGGACACACCGGCATGATGCAGTCGCCGCAATTACCGCTGAATACGGTAGTCGAGCGGCTGAAACCGATTTTCAGCGATAACAGTAAAGCGAAAATCGCCCACAACGGCAAGTTCGACATGGAAGTGCTGGAAGGAGCCGGGATTACCGTAACGAACCTGGTTTCGGACACAATGATTGCCGCCTCCCTGCTCAGCGAACCGGCGCTCGACCTGAAGTCATTGGCCTTCAGTCGCTTGAATGTGGAAATGACGCCGATTACCGGTCTCATCGGCACCGGCAGCAAACAGATTCCGATGTCGCAAGTGGAAATTGAAAAAGCCTCCGATTATTCCTGCACCGACGCGGATCTGACCGGCCGCCTGAACGACATTTTGACGAAAGAATTGCAGGCTCAGGATTTGTGGCAGCTTTATGACGAAACCGAAATGCCTTTGGTGCCGGTGCTGCTGGCAATGGAAGAAAACGGCATTGCCGTGGATACGAAAATCATGGCCGCGATGTCCCGCGACCTGGGCGAAAAAATCAGGAAGCTGGAAACCACGATTTGCGACTGCGCGGGACAGGTGTTCAATATCAATTCCCCGGCGCAGCTGGGAATGATACTGGGCGACAAAATGCACATGGACGCCGTGAAAAAGAAAAGCGGCGGCTATTCGACGGCAGCGGACATCCTGGAAGGGCTGCGCGGCGTCGATCCGATTATCGGACATATCCTGGAATTCCGGCAGTTGAGCAAACTGAAATCAACCTATGTTGACGCTTTGCCGATGCTGGTAAATCCGAAGACCGGCCGCATCCACACCAGTTTCAATCAGACCCGCACTAGTACCGGGCGGCTTTCCTCCAGCGACCCCAACCTGCAGAACATACCCATCCGCGACGAAGTGGGCAGGCGCATCCGCGAGGCGTTTATCGCCCCGGCCGGTTCAATGTTAATGGGCGTGGATTATTCGCAGATTGACCTGCGCGCGCTGGCGCACCTTTCCCAGGACGAGAATTTATTGAATGCTTTCCGCCATGACGAAGACATCCATACGGCCACAGCCGCACAGCTTTACAACGTGCCGCCGGCGGAAGTGACATCAAACATGCGCCGCCTGGCCAAGACGGTGAATTTCGGAGTAATTTACGGCATGAGCGGGTACGGGCTGGAGCAGGCCACCGAACTCTCCCGGGAAGACGCCGGAAAATTCATCACGGCCTATTTTGAAAAATATCCCGGCGTCAAAAAATACCTGGAAGCGACCAAAGAGCAGGCGCGCCGGACGGGTTACGTGCAGACAATCCTGGGACGGAAACGCGTGATTCAAGATATTAACTCTTCCAACCGCCAGGTGCGGGAAGCCGCCGAACGGATGGCGATCAACATGCCGGTACAGGGAACTTCCGCCGACATCATCAAGAAAGCGATGATCAACCTGCACCGCGAAATGCTATCCCGCCAATTGAAAAGCAAGATGCTGCTGCAGGTGCACGACGAGCTGGTTTTTGAAGTGCCGGAGGACGAAATGGCGGAAATGCGGCAACTGGTGCCGGAGATGATGGTCAACGCCATCAAACTCAGCATCCCGCTCAAAGTGGAAACCAAAACGGGCAAAAACTGGGGAGAAATGGAGAAATAAATGCCTGAACTGCCAGAAGTCGAAACCGTTAAAAACCAACTGGCGCCGAAGATTACGGGGCGCACGATAACGGATGTAACTTTGCTCTGGGAAAAGATGGTCAAGGGGCAGGACCCCGCCGAATTTCTCAGATTAGTGAAAGGGCACAAAATCCTGGAATTGGGCCGTCACGGCAAATACCTCATCGTGCATTTGAGCAGCGGCAACAAGATGATTATCCACCTGAAAATGACCGGTTCGCTGCTGCTGGGCAAAAAAGGCGACGAGGTGCCGCAATACACCCGCGCGGTGATTCACCTGGATGACGGACAGGAAATCTTTTTCCGCGACCCGCGCAAGTTCGGGGTGCTGAAACTGCTGAAAAATACGGCCGAAATCGATGCCAAACTGGGGCCGGAACCGCTGGATAAAGACTTTACGCTGCAATATTTCAGCGAGGGGCTGGCGAAACGCACGGCGCCGGTCAAGGCATTTATCCTGGAACAGAAGTTTATCGCCGGCATCGGGAACATGTACGCCGATGAAGCGTTGTTTGCGGCCCGGATTGACCCGCGGCGGCCGGCTGATTCGCTGAAAAAGGCTGAAATCAAACGCCTCTACGACGCCATCCGTGAGGTGATTACGGCGGGCATCAAGTACGGCGGCGCCAGCGTGGTGACCTATTTTCACCCGGACGGGACGGTGGGCACGGCGCACCAGCATTTTAACGTGGCGCACAACCAGAAGAAGATTTGCGCAGTCTGCGGCGGCCCGGTGGAACGGATTGTGGTGCGCGGAAGAGGGACTTATTACTGTCCCAAATGCCAAAAGTAAAGTTCCAAAAGCCAATAGGCAAATTCCGATAAAATACTAATATAATGATAAAAGAAAACTCCAGTATTTTTTCCCTTTCAAGTTATAGCTAAAATACTTATACGATGGTTGCTTAACTCCAATTAAAACCTCCCCCCTCTCCATACATGGGGAGGGGGGAGGTTACTGAGAGGGGCTGAGCCCCTCTAACACAAGCCTTGCCTAAAACAAGTATATTTGCATAGTGCCTTAAAAAGAGGGAGAATTCGGGAACAACATTAGCGTGCGGGGAGCAGAAAAATGGACGAATCAAAACCAAACCAGATTAACGATGACGAACAACACTGGAAAAACGGGATATACAACAACCCCGACGACCCCCGGGTCTGGGTACCGAAACGTTACGGCGTCGGCTATACCCTCAATATCGGGGCCCGCAAGGGTAAGCGCTTTTTCTACGGCACATTAATTGCCGTAGGGATTATCCTTTTAGCAGTAATATCGATGTTTTTACTGCCCCTCTTCAATCCATTCAAACTATCCATTGGCACAGATAACGTCACCATACAATCACCATTCTACGCAACCGGTTTCCCGTTATCCGGAATCCGTGAAGTGAAACTGATAGATACTCTGCCCGGCGGAACACGAACTAACGGTATCTCTACCGGAACATACAACCTGGGTAATTTCACCCTGAACGGATATGGAAAATCCAAAATGTATGTCTACGACGCAGACCAACCTTTCCTCGTAATCATTCTGGATAACCTGACAGTTTTTTATAACAGCAAAAATCCCGAGCAGACACAGTTAATTTACTCACAACTTTTAAAAGATCTCAAATAGGCGAGATTACTATAAGTCTTTATAACGCCGGGAAATTACTGTTTCCGCTACGCCTTTTTTGGGCTTGATTTCATGTGATTGACAGAGTAGAATTCTTTACTTAGCACATAACAAAGATGTGCTGAGTTCTGTCGAGAGGGAAGCATGACCACCAACGGCAGCGCTGACACCGGCGGGAAACAGGAATTACGGCGGGACGTGACGGTCTGGGGCTCCTACACCTGGGGCTATGCCGACGTGGGCGCCGATATCTACGCCGCGCTGGGGCTGGTGATTGCCGCCGCCGAAGGACTGGCGCCGCTGGCTTTTGCCCTGGCCGGGGTGATTTACATCCTGATCGGGCTGGGTTATACAGAGCTTTCTTCGACTTATCCGGTGGCAGGAGGCGGCCATTATTTCGCCTTGCGCGGTCTGGGCGATTTCTGGGGATTCGTGGCCGGCGCGGCGCTGTTACTGGACTATACCATCGACATCGCGCTCTTTGCCGTCGCTTCCGCCGGTTATATCAACTTTTTCCTACCGCTCCTTTTTCACGGGCTGAACATCGGGATGGCGGTGGCCATCGGGCCGCTGCACGATATCAAGATTTTCTGGCTGATTGAAACGATGGTGCTGATTTTCTCGCTGATGTACCTGAACATCCGCGGCGTGCGCCATTCTTCCCGTCTTAATGAAATCCTGGGGGCGATGGACCTGATACTGGAAACCACCGTCGTGATGCTGGGATTCATTCTGGCCTGGCACCCGCAGATGCTGGCCAGTCAGTGGAACGCAGCGCTGCATTCCCTGCCGTTGAGCAAATTTATGTACGGGTCGAGCCTGGCGATTATTTCGTTTGTGGGGCTGGAATCGATTTCCCAGGCTGCGCAGGAAACCCGGCGCCCGGCGACGATTATTCCGCGTACCAGCATCGCGCTGATTTTTACGGTTTTCATATTCGCGGTGGGTTTTTCCACCGTGGGTTTGGGCATCCTGCCGTGGCAGCAGTTTTCTTCCAATGTCAGCGACCCGGTGGCGCAAATCGCTAAATCCATCCCTTACCTGGGATTTATCGCCGGGCCGTTTACAGCTGTGCTCGGGGCAACCATATTACTCATCAGTGCCAATACCGGCGTGATGGGCGCCTCCCGCCTGACCCTGTCCATGAGTCAGCTGCACCTGGTGACGGGATGGCTGGATAAAATTCACCCGCGTTTCCACACTCCTGTCCGGACAATTGTCATTTTCTCGATGATGGGGGCGCTGGAAGCATTGCTGGCGTTCCTTACCCCAAGCGCAATGGACACCCTCGGCAATATGTATGCCTTCGGAGCGACACTGGGGTACATGATTGTTTTTGTTTCCCTGATTGTTTTGCGGTACCGCGACCCGTATTCACCGCGGCCGTATAAAATGCCGGTCAACGTTAAAATCAAATCGGGTGGCAATACCGTGGACTTCCCGATATTCGGCATCCTGGGTTTCATCGGCGTCAGTTTTATTTTGTTTGAAGTGATCTTTACGCACAAAATCGGGCGGATTGCCGGACCGTCCTGGGTGATTTTATGCCTGATTTATTATGTTATCTGGAGGAAACGCAACCATCTGCCGATATTCGGCAGCGTGAAGCACAACTGGGAAAAGGAACAAATCGACGTACTAACCAGCGCCGAGGAGTACGACCTGGTAGAAGCGTATAAGAATGCGCTGGCACAAAGGGATAAGAAGGTGAAACGGGATGTTTCGAAAGCTGCCCCCACCGACAAAATTCACGATAACCGATAAATACAAGCTGCTGCTGGGCGCCATCGCGCTGATCCTTGGCGCGGTGATTTTGTGGCGCGCCATCGCCGTGGCGATTTCGGTGCCGGCGGTGCTGGTCAGCCTCGCGTTTTTCGGCTTTGGAAGTTACCGACTCTGGCTCGGGTATACGCGACTCAAACAGCTGAAAGCCAACAGGGAGAAAACAAATGGTGCAGATTGAGCCGCTGGGCATTTTGCTGGCGGCATTGTTTGTCATTTCGGTGGGGGGACTGCTGATATGGATGTTCCGCGTACCGAAAGGCTCGACGATGTCGGCCGCCCGGGCATACAGTTCGCTGAGCGCCGTGCATAAGGTATTGGTGGCAATCACCGACGCTTTTCCTTCGGAACGGGCCATCGGGCTGGGGTGCCGACTGGGACAGGAACAGGGCGCCGAAATGCTGCTGCTGAACGTCATCCTGATGCCGTATTCGATGGCGCTGGACGACCCGGCGCCGGAGGAAGAGAAGAAAGCCGAGAACGCGCTTGACATGGGCGCGGCCATCGCCCAGCGGTACGGTTATAAAGTTACCAAGCGCACGGTGCGGAACCGCAGCATCCCGGATGCCATCCTGCATATCGCCGAGGAGGAAGACGTGGACGCGATTATTCTGGGCGTGGGCGTTAAATCCCGGGCCTCGAGTCAATGGGGTAAAACCAGCCTGGAAATCATGCGGCGGGCAAACTGCGAGGTCATCGTGGATAAGGTGCCGCTGGAAGAGGAACCGATGGCGGCGGATGAAAAACCAGATATTTCACCCTCATCCTGACCTTCTCCCCTCAAGGGAGAAGGGGCAAAACGCCTGGAATTGTTTTCATGTTGACACCTCGAAAAATGCGCTTGAAAAGGCAAAGAAAAAATGAAAACGAAAAGAGCCTGGTTTCACGACATATTAATATGGGCGGGCGGATTGTATATCATCGGCAGCACGGTCGTTTTCCTGTATCACATCAATTCGTTTTGGGTGCCGGCCGGGTTGGGCTGCATCTTTATTTTTGCGGTGATCGTTTATTTTGTGTGGGGAGGATTCACCGTATGATAATTCACGCACAAAACAGCCCTTTCCAATTGAAAGAAACCGAGGTCCTATCTTTTTTACCCCCTTAGACTGAAAGCGAGGAACATGGGCGGTCAGGGTTTTAAACCTGACCCTATAACGGCAGACATCAGCCGTACCCAGCATTATTGACAGAATATAGAGATGGGAGTACAATCCACAGACGTAGTAAAAAAACTGCGCATTAGAGAGACAGACAGATGAAAAAAATAGTAATCATGGGATGCGGACGGACCGGAGGGCGGCTGGCGGGGATGCTCGATGCCGATGGGAACACCGTGACCGTCATCGATATCGACGCCTACAGTTTCCGGCGGCTGCCGCCGGCATTTAAAGGTAAGGCAATAGTCGGCAACGGCATGGACCAGGAAGTGCTGAAGAAAGCCGGCGTCGAACAGGCAGAAATCTTTATCGCGATGACGCAGGGCGATAACAGGAACATCATGGCAGCGCAGATGGCCAAGCATATTTTTAATGTGCCGCGGGTAATTTGCCGCATCTACGACCCGCTACGGCAGGAGATTTATCAAACACTAGGACTGGAAACAATCAGCCCGACAACCATTTTCGCCGATATGCTGAAAAAACGAGTCGAGGACTGAGGAGAGAATATGTACATCGTAATTGTCGGCGGGGGACGCGTCGGTTATTATCTGGCCAAAGCTTTACTGGAAGAGGGCCATGAAGTCCTAATTATCGAACAGAACCATATTATCTGTGAGACCATTAACCATGAGATGGGGAGTATTTGCCACCGCGGCGACGGCTGCGAGGTCAGCACGCTGGCGGACGCCGGCACCGGGCGGGCCGCGATGTTCGTGGCGGTGACCGGGGAAGACCAGCACAACCTGGTAGCCTGCCAGATTGCCAAGACGAAATTTAAAGTGCCGCGCACTATCGCGCGGATTAAAAATCCCAAAAATGAAGGGCTTTTCAAGAAACTGGGCATTGATGTGACGATTTGCAGTACCAACGTCATTCTGGAGCACATCACCGAAGAAGTCCCCACGCACCCGCTGACTCACCTGATGGAAATCCCGGAAGGTGGACTGGAAGTGGTGGAAGTGAGAATACCGGCGGGTTCGGCCAGCGCCGGCAAGTCGGTGAAAGACCTCTCGTTACCGGCCGGTAGTATGCTGTCATTGATTATCCGGAAAGACCAGAAGCCGATTGTGCCCGTGGCGGCGATGGTGCTGCTGGCAGGGGACCAGGTGATTGCGGTGACGCCCTCCGCTTCGGAAGAGGCATTGAGGGCGGCATTAACGGCGAAATAAGGACTCATTCCCATTCTTTTTATTTTAAAAACACCAGATTTTTTAGTGTTTCCGCTGCTAATGTATACACAACACCCCATCTCTTACTTAGGATGGATTCCTGTACATTAACTTCGTTCAATATTTCGACTGCAGTCTCAACCTTCCGCAGGAATGACAATGGGGGATGAGTCGAACAGCCTCCGGCTTATAGAAATATTCACTCTCCTTTCATTCCTCCCTGAGAGGGAGGAAGATTTAGAACCCACACAACGGGCGGACAGGTTATAAACCTGTCCCTACAAGACAACAAACTTATCCCCTATCCTGTACACAAAATCCTTGAGTAATATACAGATAAAAGTTGGGACGCAAACGGCATCTTCTCAAACTGCACGGATTGGATTGAGGCAAAGCAATCTGATGGATTCGTGGCTACCGGAATGAAACGGGTGTTATGGCGTCTGGATTCCCGATCAGGTCGGGAATGACAAGTTGCAATGGGTATATATAAAATCATCCTTTTGGACCCACATATTGACAATTTCCTACCAATAATATTATTATATTAGCGATTCTTTCATATTTGCTTTTTATTGCGGGAGGATAATGTGGCGGAGACCAGGAAGAAACAATTCTGGATAGTCGCTTTTATTATCCTCGTTACGGCCATCGTGGTGACCGCGTCCATTGCCTGGACGCGGTACCGTCCCAGCCTGCCCATCGAGATTACGCTGCCGCCGCCGCAGACCATCAGCGGCAATATTTACGTCGGGGGTGCGGTGACCAATCCCGGCATTTACACGTTTTCCGGGGACGACACCGTGGCTTCACTGCTGCAGGCGGCCGGGGGCGTCACCGCGGACGGTAATTCCGGCAGTCTGGAGCTCAACATCGCCGAGGCCAATGTCACCGCCGCGCCGCAGAAAATCAACATCAATACCGCCGAAGAGTGGCTGCTGGACGCCCTGCCGGGCATCGGGACGACCAAAGCGCAAGCCATCATCGATTACCGCACGAAAAACGGTTTTTTCCGCAACATCGACGAACTGACCAAGGTAAAAGGCATCAGCGCATCCGTACTGGCAAAAATCCGGCCGTTCATAACCGTGGCAGAATAAACAGGACGAAATTATTTGTTACTGATTTCTCTCAGCGGCGCCTGGATTGCCGGGATTTTGCTGGGCACAAAACTCAGCATCGCCCCGGTCTGGCTGGCGGTGCCGGCGCTGCCGCTGCCGTTTATTTTTATCTTCCGGCAGCATAAAAAGCTGCTTTTCACAGCGGCATTGCTGATGCTGGCGCTGCTGGGCGGGATTGTGCGGTATCAAGCCGCTGTTACTGTTGTCAACGTAAATTCCGTGCAATTCTACAATGATAAAACCGCGGTGGAACTGAAAGGGACGGTCAGCCAGGCGCCGGACGTACGGGATAAAAGCACGCACCTCTACCTTTCCGGCATCGAAATGAAGACCGCCGGCGGCTGGCAAAAACTGAATGGCGAAGTCCTGATTTTCGTGCCGCGGTTTCCGGTTTACAATTACGGCGATGAACTGCTGGTGAAGGGCAAACTGGAGACACCACAGACCCTCGACAATTTCGATTACCCGGGCTACCTGGCGAACCAGGGGATTTACTCGACGATGCTTTCCCCGCAGACGTACTTAATCGGCACGGGGAAAGGGTTCCGGCCGCTGGCCTGGGTTTACGCGTTGAGAAGTAGGTTATCAGAGGCGATGGCAGCGACCATCCCCGAACCGCAAGCATCCATGGCGCAGGGGATGATACTGGGCATCCGCAGCAATATCACGGCAAGCCTGCAGAACAACTTCATCAGCAGCGGCATGATGTACATCCTAGTGATTTCCGGTTCGCAGTTCAATATCGTGGCGGGCATCCTGCTGGCGACGGGTATCTGGCTTTTCGGTAAAAGGCGGTTTTTCTACATCTGGCTGGCACTGGCGGCAATCTGGATTTACGCGCTGCTGACCGGCATGGGCCCGCCCGCTATGCGGGCGGCGGTGATGGTCAGCATTTTCCTATTTGCCGACTTGATGGGGAGACAAAAAAACGCGATGACGGCCATCGGGTTCGCGGCGGCGGTGATGACGGCAATCACGCCGAAAATCCTCGGGGATGCCTCTTTTCAACTGACGTTTTTATCGGTAGTGGGCATCGCTTTGATTACGCCGCGGCTGCAGACCTGGAGCAAAAATATCATCAATGACAAAATAGGTGAAGAAGGCTTTTTCGTAAAGACGGCGAACTGGGCTGCCGACAGCCTGTTCGTGACGCTGGGGGTGACAATTGCCATCTGGCCGCTACTGGTCTATTATTTCGGGATTTTCTCCATAATTTCACCGCTGTCCTCGCTGCTGGTGCTGCCGGCTTTGCCGTACTTGCTGGGCAGCGGCGCGCTGGCGGCAGTTTGCGGGATTTTCCTGTTACCCGTCGGGCAGATTATCGGCTGGCTGGCCTGGCTGACGGCCGGTTACATGCTGCTGGTGATTAACGGTTTCGCGCACCTGACTTTTGCCGCGATAAACGTGGGGACAATGAATCCCGCCTGGATCTGGGCCTACTTTGCGGGACTGGCGGCGGTTTTGTGGCTGATACCGCAGCGAAAAGCGGTCGGCGCTTTTTTCCGCCGGACGGTGTCAACGATAGATAAAATTCCGAAAAAATGGGCGGTTTCGACACTGCTGGTGGTCGCGATACTGCTGACATTGACTGCTTATTCGATGCCGGACGCACGGCTGCACGTCAGTTTCCTCGACGTGGGGCAGGGTGACGCCATCCTGATTCAGACGCCGAACCATCAGGACATCCTGGTGGACGGTGGCCCCAGCGCACAAGCCATTGATGAGCAACTAAGCAAACACCTGCCGTTCTGGGACCGGACCATCGAGCTGGTGGTGCTGACGCACCCGCACGAAGACCATTTGACCGGCCTGCTGGAAGTGCTGCAGCGGTACAAGGTGAAACAGGTGCTCTACCTGGACACGGATTACAACACTCCGGAGGCGGAGGAATGGCTCAATTTAATCCAGCAGAAACACATCAAATCGACGCTGGCGACGGCGGGACAGGAGATTGATTTAGGCACGAAAGACACCACGCTGGAAGTGGTCAACCCGACGCCCGGCTCGACGGTGCCGGCGATGGATAACGGGGTTGTACTGAAATTAAGCGATGAAAAAATCAGCTTCCTGTTGACCTCGGATATTTCGGCAGACGCAGAACACGACCTGATTACGCAGCGGGCGGATGTGAGCTGCACCGTTCTAAAAGTGGCGCACCACGGCTCGAATGATTCCAGCACGGCCGCATTTCTGGCCGTGGCCGACCCCAAACTGGCGGTGATTTCGGTGGGCGCAGATAACACCTTCGGGCACCCCGGCACGGACACGCTGCAGCGGCTGGCGGATGTCGTGGGGGCGGATAATATTTACCGGACGGACAAGAACGGCACGGTGGAATGCATCACGGACGGGACGAGGCTGTGGGTGAGGACGGAGAAGTGATTTAATCCTTTATGAATATTATTGATTGTTTTGACAAAGACGGCATCAAAGTTGTCTGTGATGAGGGCACATGGTATAATCACATATTAGCCGAACATCCTGAAATGACAGGTTGTGAAGAAATCATCAAAGCCACAATCAATAATCCTTGGAAATTTATCAAGATCGTATCGCCATCAACAAAAAGGCCATTTGCAAACCTTTTGTTCTCCCCAAACCTTTCCACACTTACTACCTCCGAATCGTAATTGAATATGACAAAAGCAAGTTCCGCGGGACCAAAGGTTATGTCAGGACGGCTTTTGCCTGCGTAAATAAGAAAAAGGGGGATATTTTATTATGGGAAAGCTCATTGTAGAAGATCATCCCCGTTTTGATGAAAAAACAATCGAGAATTTAAAATCAACAATTGCTAGTTATAATTCAGACGAAGACACTCTTTTCATCCGCCCGGAAATTCCCCGACCTGCCGTTTCTTATGATTTAAATGGGGAATTGTGGATCAGGTTTGACCCGGCAACGAAAGAAATTATCGGCCTGGAAATAGAGAATTTTGAATCTGTCTTTTTGAAAAAACACCCAGAAGCAGCTAAAGTATGGAAAACCGCGAAGCCGCACTGTACGCATAAAAAGACCCAGATTGCCGATGATGAAATATGTACATCATTTTTGCGGATATTATTAAGCTTTTTCAATGAATTATTCCAGAAAAACCTGCAACAAGCCGATTTCCGGTCTGTTAAACTTATTTTAACCATCAAGAGCTGACCAAATGTACCCTTAAACAATAACAGAACATCATTTCAGACGAATGTTAGTTTGTTGGATACCCGATACTTTTCCTCCGAATTGCTCCGGAAAGTACCTACAACTGCGGTCTACGGTCAGGTGGGGGAAGACAGTGAGGGGAAACGGAAAAGCTACAGGTGAGAAAGGCCAGTTTTATCATTATTTCATTTCTGCTATAATCCTATCAATTTAATTAAAGGAATTATCTGTAAATGAAAGTGATATTAGAATCATCTCTTGAAATCGAAGAATGTAAAAGAAGACTGAAAAATATTGTGGCAGTTCAAAATTTCCAGTAAAAAACTAAAACGAATTATGCCATATTTGTAGCTAATATTGGGAACAGGGGCAGTCTTTATATCCGTAAATATTTATTTCCCGGTGGTAGTGTTATAAATTCTCTTTTTCCTGCATGCAGCTATAAATTGAAAGAAAATGGGGGGAGAACAACCGTTTACATTAACATGGGGACGCATGCGTTTGGAATAGCATTAATATTAATAACAATTGGAGTTGGTATTTTCAGTATCGCGCAATTTATTACCGGAGAGATAAGCCTAACTTCATTTATTATATCAATCATTGCCGTCGCAGGAGGTTTAGCAATACTTCTTGCCGGAAGGATTAAGGATGCCCCCAATACTCTAATCAACTTTATGAAATCAACACTAGATATCAATGATTCCGATTAACATATATAGCTTTTTAGCCTTCATAACCCAAAAAGCCCCGGAACCATATCAAGTGATTCTAGGACTTTCTTATTATTTAGGCTAAATCAGCGGAATAACCGGGAAGGTTTTCCAGATGAGGTTATTTGGTAAAAACATACCTGTAATCGTATCAGACCTGCGATTTTGAACGAACCATGGTAAGTTGGATTCCCGCGTTCGCGGGAACGACAGTTAAGAGATAAAGGCGGCAATGGGGGGTCAGTCCAGCTTGAGCAATTTGAGCAGTTCGGCGGGGGTATATTTCCCGGGCTTTTCCTGATTAGCCGCCATTTCTGCCGTGATGCGCAAAAGGGCCTCGTTAATCGGAGCTTTAGTGCCGAGCTTCGCAGCCAGCCGCACGATTTCCCCGTTCAGAAAATCCGTTTCGACGGTGCCCTGCCCGCGCACCAGGCTCTGCCAGGTCGAGCCCAGCGGCACGCCGTACAAATCATTTTGCGGGCGTATAACGTCTTTTGGCGGACGGACAGCAATATTCTCAACCGCAACCCAGCGTATTCCGGCCCGGGCCAGAATGTCTTTACCCTCGTCCTGTACGGCGGCGGCGATACGGTTAGTCTCCCCGCCGGGAACATTGGTGACGGCGCCGACGGCGTTGGCCAGATTTTCCAGCAGCTTGCCCCATTTACAGGGCATGATTTCCGGCGTAACGAGGACGTCGTAACCTGCTTTGCGTAAATTCACCGCGGCGGATTCCGCCAGAGCGTCCTTACCTTCAGGGTAACACCCGATAACCAGCCGTCCGGGAGGTTTGCCGCGGCTTTCCACTTCACCTTCGCGAATGAAGACGGCGCCGGCTTTTACCATCACGCCGTAAACCCGGGGAAAATACCTAAAGGCAATTTCCTCATTGCGCACCCCGTTCTGGAAACAAAAAACCGGGATATCTTTAACAACAGCGGACAGGTCGTGCAAGGCTTGATCCGTATCCTGACTTTTAACACAGAGAAAAACAACGTCCTCCGGTCCGAACTCGATTTGATCCGGCGAAGTAACGGCCGGCAATTGAACGATCTGCGTCCCGTCCGGGGTCCGCAATTTGAGCCCGGATTCTCGGATGGCGTTGACATTATTCGGCCGGCCGATAAGGATGACAGGCGTGCCGGAAAGCGCCAGCAGGCCGCCGACCGCCCCGCCGACGGCGCCCGCGCCGTAAATGATGATTCTCATTTTATCCGTTAATTGCCCCTCAAATTAAGATTTAACGTTGCTGCCGTTTACCAGGATAATGACCACGGCCACGATACCCGCAAGCGGTGCGGCAACGCAGGCACCGGCGGCGCCCGCCAGGGCCATACTCCGACTTTTTCTTTTCAGCGTCAGCCAGCCCCCAACGATGCTCAGGACTATTCCGAGCAGAAAAATTAACGCCAGCAGCGAAGCCATCAAATTGTTGCCGCCGAACCCAACGTCCAGAATCAGGTAAGGGAAAGGTGAGATTACGGCGGTGGCACGCAGCAGCGCTTTGACATCCAGGACATGGGTAAAAACGCCGATGAGCCAAAAAACATTGAAAATACCGGCAATCAGCATCAATATCCCCGCAGCCGCCGGCACGCTTCGCTTTCCCATTGAATTCATTATACATGGTCTATAATGGTAGAGGATTAACATGATAGATACTGCAAACGTTAGTACCTGCGAAGCCCCTGATTAGATAGTCCTTTACGTCAGTACCTTCGTAACGCCGGGAAATTCGTGCCCGATGGTGAAATTCTACCTACGTAGATACGTATTGCCATGCGTGGGGATAAATAGGTATAATTTATGCAGAATCAGTAAAAACACGTAGGTAGTTTATTAACCACGGAAGGTGTTCATGAAGGTAGAAATCGACGGCACGACGTATCACACGACGCAAAACTACTACAGCCCGGACTGGTGGGACAAATGGTCAAAGAAAAATTTAAAGAAGAAACGCTGGATATTTTCCAGAACGGCCAAACGTCCGGTTTTTGTTCCCCGGACAGTAGTGAGCCTGCAATATATGGTGCTGGTTACCCTTGGTCTCATCTGAATTACAGTAAGTGATGTTCGAAAATTTAATTGGGAGTCCGCTTTGAACTTCTATGATTTTAGAAGGGTTGAAGTCGCGTCTAACTCAAAAAAATCAAGGCAATAATAAATCCACCATATACTAGACTGTTTGCAATTTCAATCGATTAATTAATTACTCCGGCGAAGTAAATAAGTCAACAACGCCCCATCTACATTTGCTTGGCTCAATACCATAGCCCACCGGTGGAGAACACCAACATCTAGCCTCAGTTCTTTTTCTTGTTAATATAAAAAGCCGATGGCTGACCGCTGTAAACTAATAGTTATACTACTTTTTCCAGTTTGGCCTCGGTGGTTTCGGCCAGCTGATGCAGGTCCTGCGGCACGGTTTTATCGTTTTGCAGGCGGGCAAAAGTCGCTTTCATCCGTTCGCGGCGCTGTTTGCGATCGATGGCTACCTGGCGGCTGCCGCCGAACTGTTCTTTGTAAATCCGCACCAGAAAATCCGAAATTTCTGCGATCGAATAGCCCTGTTTTTGCAAGATTTGCACTTCCCGGATAAACGCAGCATAAGCCTGTTCCAGCAAATCCGACATTTTTGTTTTCAGCCCGGCATCCTGCTGCTGCGCTGCGGCGATACCGGCATAACCCAGGGTTTTCAGCAAATCGCTATCCGATGGCAAGCCGAAGGGGAGAATACGGCTACCGAGGAATTCCTGGCCGTGGCCCGGTTTCACCCGGATAACACTGAAATGCCCCTTGAGCGCTTCCTTGACGGCCACATCCTGCTCCAGCACGGTCACGCCGTGCCAGCCGCGCCCTTTGAGCAGCCCCCGGATGCGGAACAAACCGCGGCGGAGGTAGAAGGAAAAACCCTTCATCTTGCGGTCGAAGAGGGGGCCGCGCATCAACCAGAGGTCACCCGAAAAAAGCAGGTCGTTATCCGGACGGTAACCTTTGGGCGCCGCGCTGTCCGGCTGGGCGTAATCCCGCACGGAATAAATGGCGACAATCTGGTCCCGCGTGTGGGAATCGGGGCTTTGAGGAACCGCCAGGACGTCCAGTTTTGCAACGCCGCCGAAGGAAAACGGCGCCAGCAGGCGGATGAAGTCCATGCCGAAAATCTTAACAACGCAGCCGCCTTTATCCGGCGAAAGGAATTCGATTTTGCATTCTTTCAGTTCTTTGGGGCTGCGCAGGCCGAGCAGATTGCGTTCCAAGATATTGCGTTCGTCTTCAATCGCGCCTTTGAAATTGGCGTGCACCAGGATTTTCGCCCCGGACTGCCTGGCAAGAATATGTGCCAGACCGTAATGATCGGGGTGGCTGTGGGTGATAATCATCGTTTCGATGGCTTTGGGGTCGATTTTGTTTTCCGCCAGGATAGACAGGATACTGTCGCGGTGGCGGCGGTCGCCGGTGTCGATTAACGTATGGCGGGCGGTGCCGTCTTTTTGGTAGCTGAAGATGTAAATATTGCCGCCGTAACGGAAGTAAATACTGGTTAACGCCACGCTGCCGCCAAGCTGCTCGCGGACAATTTTATATTGCGGAGTATCCATTTTTTACGCTTATTCCTTCTCGCACCGCTGCTGCATAGGCAGCCGCCTATGCAATTCCTGAAAAACCTTTAGCACCTGCGGGGAAAATGTCTTTCTTAATAAGAATCCCCTCTCCGATGAGGGGATAAAGTCTATTTGGGGCTAAATATACGAGGTACTTCCGCTACTTATTACCTACCCAACGACCCACCCTTAAACCCCGCCCGGTACATTTGGTTTTAAAAACCAAAGTATTTCGGCTTCCGAGCCTCAAGGCGGGGAAGATTAACGAGATTGAGGGCTTTCGCCCTCCATCTTCTGGAGCTGCTACCTACACCCAGGATACTAGCTTCTAAGTAAACATAAATAAAGGAAAGAATTTTAAATTAGGTGGTTTCCATATGGGCAACGGCCACGACGGTATCGCCTTCGTCCATACGCATCAGGCGCACGCCCTGGGTGCTCCTGTCGAGGATGCTGATTTCTTTCACCGGCGTGCGGGTCACAATGCCGTTGGCGGAGATGAACATGACCTGCTGCGACGGGGAGACAATCCTGGCATCCGCGAGTTCGCCTGTCTTGTCCACCAGTTTGATAGTGCGGACGCCGCTGCCGGCGCGGTGCTGCTTGGGATAGCGGTCAATCTGCGTCAGTTTGCCGTAACCCTGCGTGGAGACAACAAGAACGTAGGAACCCGGCGAGGCAATACCCATACCCACGACGGTATCGCCATCGAAGAGCTTGATGCCTTTGACGCCGCCGCTGGTGCGCTGGCTGGTGCGGATGCTTTCCACCGGGAAGCGGATAGACTGCCCTTTCTGGGTGACCATAACGACATCGTCCTGTTCCGTGGCGATGCGCGCCGAGGTCAGTTCATCGTCTTTTTCCACGTCCATACCGATGAGGCCGCTGCTGCGGACGGCGGTAAAGTGGTCCAGCGAGGTCTTTTTAATTTCGCCGTTGCGGGTGCCCATCAGCAGATACAGGTTCGGGTCGAAGTTGGTAATCACCACCATATCGGAGACTTTTTCTTCCGGCGGGATGGAGAAGAGGTTGACCACGGCCAACCCCTTGGCGACGCGGGAAGTGTCCGGCGGGACTTCATAACATTTCAGGCTGAAAACCCGGCCCCGGGTGGTGCACAATAACAGATAATCGTGCGTATCGGCGATGGCCAAAAGCCGCACGGCGTCCTCTTCACGGGTTACCATGCCGATGATGCCCTTGCCGCCGCGGTGCTGCGCTTTGTAAATCTGCGCCGGCACCCGCTTGATAAAGCCGCGGTTGCTCAGAATTACGGCCATTTCGGCGTGGGGAATCAGGTCTTCCTCGCGGAATTCCTTGATGCCTTCCTGATTGATTTCGGTGCGGCGGTCGTCGCCGAATTTTTCTTTCAGTTCCAGCGTTTCCTGTTTAATCACCGCCAGGACGCGGCTGGCGTTGCCGAGTAAATCTTCCAGGTAGGAGATGGTCTTCAACAATTCGGCCAGTTCATCCAGGATTTTCTTTCTTTCCAGTCCGGCCAGCCGGCGCAACGGCATTTCCAGGATGGCATCGGCCTGGGCCTTGCTCAAGCTGAAGCTGCCCATCAGGTTCTGCCGGGCGACGTCGGTGGTATCGGATTTGCGGATAATAGCAATCACTTTATCAATATTATCCAGCGCGATGCGCAAGCCTTCGAGGATGTGGGCACGGGCACGGGCACCCTTCAGTTCAAATTTGGTGCGGCGGGTAATCACTTCGCGGCGGAAATCGATGTATGCCTGGAGGGCTTCCCGAATATTGATGACCTTGGGCTGCCCGTCAATGAGCACCAGCATGTTTGCCGCAAAAGTGGACTGCATCGTAGTGTATTTGTAAAGGTTATTCAGCACCAGTTCCGGCTGGACATCCCGCTTCAATTCGATGACGATGCGCATGCCCTGCCGGTCGGACTCGTCGCGCAGATCCCCGATGCCGGTGATTTTCTTATCACTGACCAGTTCGGCGATTTTTTCAATTAAAGCGGCCTTGTTGACCTGGTACGGCAGCTCGTTAATGATAATCTGGCGGCGGGTGCCGTCGTGCATATCGCTGATGTAAGCCTTGGCGCGGACAATCATGCGGCCGCGGCCGGTGGCATAGGCGCTCTGGATGCCGTCTTCACCGAGAATGACGCCGCCGGTGGGGAAATCCGGCCCCTTGATAAACTGGGTCAGTTCTTCGATTGTGGCGTTCGGGTTATCAATGAGATGGGCGATGCCTTCACAGACCTCGGTGAGGTTGTGCGGCGGGATATTCGTGGCCATACCGACGGCGATACCGGAGCTGCCGTTGACCAGCAGGTTCGGCAGGCGGGACGGTAGAACTGTCGGCTCTTTGAGACTGTCATCGAAATTGGCCTGAAAGTTGACGGTGTCTTTTTCGATATCCAGCAGCATCTGCTCGGCGATTTCGGTGAGACGGGCCTCGGTGTAACGCATGGCAGCCGGCGGATCATCATCGACGCTGCCGAAGTTGCCCTGGCCGTCCACCAGCTGGTAGCGCATGGAAAAATCCTGCGCCATACGGACCATAGCGTCATAAACGGGGGCGTCGCCGTGGGGATGATATTTACCCAGCACTTCGCCGACGATACGGACGCTTTTCTTGAAAGCGGAATTATGAGTAAGCCCCAATTCGGACATGGCGTAGAGGATGCGACGGTGCACGGGTTTCAAGCCGTCCCGGACATCGGGGAGGGCGCGGGCGACAATGACGCTCATGGCATAATCGAGGTAGGAACTTCTCATTTCCTCTTCGATATTTACATTTTTTATTCTTTCAGTTGTCATTTTTTATAGACTCCGATTCGACATCAAGCTCATAGGATTAAGATACAAGCGCAACGATTTGTGCGTGCAGAGAACCTAAATAATAATAGCACATTTGGGGCTGTTTAGATACACTTAAAGGGAAATAAGCAAGAGTCGAGCATCAATACATCAAGTTGAACAATAGCGAACAAATGCGCGGCTTTTTAGAAAAGAAAGCAGCCGCGGCCGATAGACAAAGAAAAGAGGCTAAAAAGTCGAAATTATCCTGCTCTACGTTTGCTTTCGGCTTTTGGCCTCCAGCTTCAATCCCTCCTTGGGAAGGAGGGAGCTGTTCGCTTGTTAGCGACTATTCGTCGCCGGAGTCGTCGTCAAAATCGTCTTCATTCGGCGATTCGGCCAGGGCTTCCGGTTCTTCGCCGCCGACA
>Ga0187867_10001147_pt1 | contig 22996 bp, 23 predicted proteins | sample June2016WEW_13_1_FD_132976 | JGI IMG/M metagenome (GOLD analysis project Ga0187867, IMG submission 132976) | Peatland microbial communities from SPRUCE experiment site at the Marcell Experimental Forest, Minnesota, USA - June2016WEW_13_10 | ecosystem: Environmental > Terrestrial > Soil >...
ATGATGCGGCCGGCCGGCATGCCGCGGGAAATGTGGTTCGGGCGGACAGAATGCTTGTCGGACACATCGCGGTAGGCCTGGCCGCCAAACGCGTTACACCGCGCGTCTCGCTGGGGACGCTTGTGCTGGGAGCATTGCTCCCCGATTTGCTCTGGTGCATGTTTCTGCTGGCGGGCATCGAGCACGTGCAACTCAAACCGGGCCGCGGGGCCGTGAACTATCTCGCCGCTTCGGATATCGCGTTCAGCCACAGCCTTCTGATGGACGCCACATGGGGCGCATTGCTGGCCGCGGGTTATTTCTTCATGCGGCACTACGCGCCCGGCGCGTGGGTGCTGTTCGCAGCCGTGATGAGCCACTGGCTGCTGGATTTCTTGGCGCATCGGCCGGACATGGCGCTGGCGCCGGGAGCCCATCGGTATTTCGGATTGGGACTTTGGAATTCGGTCGCGGCAACCGTCGTCGTGGAAGGCGGAATGTGGGTCTTCGCAATCATTATTTACGTGCGCGCCACGCGCGCGAAAAACCGGACGGGCATTTACGCGTTTTGGATCGTCGCCGCTTTTCTGACGCTGGCGTGGCACGGCAACATCGCCGGACCGCCGCCGCCCAGCCCGCGTGCGATGGCGATCGGCAGCCTCATCTTCTTCTCGTGCGTAGTAGCTTGGGCTTATTGGATGAACCGCCTGCGCCCGGCCTGCTACAATTCGGTGTGATCCGCACCCTCGGTATCCTGCTCGCGGCCGGCTCCCTATGCCTGGCGGCCGATCTGAAGCCCGAGGCTGTTCAGACTTACGAAAAGTACACTCGCGATATGGAAGCGCGGCTAGCCGCGGCCAAACCGTTCTTGTGGGTGGACGCATCTGCGGAACGCCTGCGCATGGTCAAGCAGGGGCAGGTTGCCGTGGAACCCGCGAAAGGCGATGGCGACACCTTCGTCTCCGGCGCATCCATTCACGACTGGATCGGCGCGATTTTCATCCCGGGCGGCACGCTGGAAAAGACGCTGGCGGTATTGCAGGATTACGACCATCACAAGAACATCTACAAGGACGTGCCGGAGTCGAAACTGCTCTCGCACAGCGGCAACGATTTCAAGTATTACCGGCTGCGCTCGCTGCACAACGGCCCCGTCAACGGCGTGTTCCGCACCGACTTCGAGGCGAACTACCAGCAGATCGACGCCGCGCGCTGGGTTTGCCGGACGCATACCACGCGCGTTGTTGAAATCGAAGACTATGGCAAGCCCAAACAGCACGAACTGCAGCCGGGCCACGGCAGCGGCTATCTCTGGCGGCTGAATGGCTACTGGCGGCTGGAGCAGCGCGATGGCGGCGTCTATCTGGAGTGCGAAACCACGTCGCTGACGCGCGGCCTGCCGCCGATTATCGGCGCGCTGTTCGTTTCCTCAACCCACACCATTGAACGCGAGGGCTTGACGGCCACTTTGCAGGCCACTCGCGATGCCGCCCGTAAGTGAGCAAAGCCGTGACCCGCCTGGCGCTGATCGGATACGGGAATGTGGCGCGCGCGCTGGCGCGGCTGCTGCAGCAGCAGCACGCGCAGTTTCCGTTCCGCATCACCGGCATCCACACGGCGCGGCACGGCACGGCGGTATCGGCGCGCGGTGTGCCGGCCGAGCCGGTGTTCGGAGCGGCGGCGGCATCCGTCGACGAGTTCCTGGATGCCGCGCAGGCGGATATCGCCGTGGAGTTGACTACGCTGAATCCGGCCACCGGCGAGCCTGCCATTTCGCACATACGGGCCGCATTCGCGCGGAGCATGCACGTGGTCACGGCGAACAAAGGTCCCATCGCGCATGCCTACGCGGACTTGCGCGAAATGGCCGCCTGCCAGGGGGTCGAGTTCCGCTTCGAATCCACGGTGATGGATGGCGCGCCGGTATTCAATCTGGTGCGCCACAACCTGCCCGGCGTTACAGTGCAGGGGTTCACCGGCGCGCTCAATTCCACGTCGAAGCTGGTGATCGAAACCATGGAGCGGGGCGGCTCGTTCGAGGACGGGCTGGCGCTGGCGCGCGGCCTGGGAATAACGGAAGCGGACTCGAGCTTCGATGTGGAGGGCTGGGACTCGGCTGCCAAAACCGCCGCGCTGGCCAACGTCCTGATGGATGCGCGCACCACGCCGCAAGCCGTTTCCACGCGCGGCATCACGCGGCTGACACCGGAGCGCATCGCGGAACTGGCGCATGCGGGCAAGACCGTGCGCCTGATCAGCCGCGCCCGCCGCGGCGCGGGCGGCATCACACTACGGGTGCGCGCCGAGGTGTTGGACAAGACCGACCCCCTGGCGTGTGTCGGCGGTACGTCGAACCTGTTGCTGCTGCACACGGATTTGATGGGGACCATCGGGACGGTATCGATGTCGCCGGGGGTGGAGCAGACGGCCTATGGGGTATTTGGGGATTTGGTGGATGTGGCACGGGGAAGGAGTATCGACCCGTGATCCTGGACCGAGGTGTGCCCGCCACATTCACGCCCCCAGGATCGGCGAACACTCGTACTGCGATGGGGCCGGTCGTCAGACCACGCGCAGGCCGAGATACTTGGCAAATGGATCAAAGTCTCTATCGTTGTGCAGCAGGTCATAGCCGCTCTCGATGCATCTGGTAGCTATTACCGAATCGATGGTTTTGCGAACGCTCACGCCAAGCATGCGCAGCGTCCGGAAATTTCTCGCCGCTTGAATCGCGATTTCCTGCCCGCCCAAATCCACGACCTTTAACGAGGTCAGCATTTTCCTGGCTGCGTTGAAATCCCGTTCATCCGCGAAGCCTTGCAGGACCTCCGTCAGAATCAGGTCGCCGATCACCAAGGGTTCGCGACCTAGCAGACCGTCGAGTTTCTCGGTCTGAGGCGTGATCGCCCCCCTAAAGTGGTCGATCCACACACTGAAATCGACCAGAATCAAGCGTCACTCCTCATCGCGTCGAGGTCGCCCTGCCAGTCCAGCTTGCCGCGGAGCCGCCGAATACACGCCTGTTTACGCAAGCGCAGCAAGGTCCGCAAAGCCTCATCTACTGCCTCGCGCTTGGTCTTCAGGCCGGTTGCGCGGAGCGTCTCCCGCATCAGCCTGTCGTCAATCACGATGTTCGTCCGCATAGATGTGTATCTCAATAGATAGTTATACACATTGCAATCAAGTTCATTCTCGCAGCGGTCACATCGTCAACGTGACTTTCGTGATGGTGCGCGGCTTGTCCGGGTTGAGGCCCTTCTGTTCGGCCAGGCAGGCCACGAAGAGTTGCGCGGGGATGATGTACGGAATCGGCGTGTACAACTCCGGAAGTTTGTGCGGCAGACGGATTATGCGCGTAGCGCGCGCCGCCGCTTGGGTATTGCTGGCATCTGTGAATACCACGGTTTCAGCCTTGAGCGTGCGGAGCTTGTCCAGTGTTTCGGCGATGGAGTTCCAGGTGGGGCCGGAAGGAGCGAAGGCGAACACCGGGAAATCGGGGTCCACCAGGGCGATGGGGCCGTGCAGAAAGTCGGCCGAAGAAAACCGCTCGGCGACCACGTAGCAGGTCTCCATCATCTTCAGTGCGAATTCGAAGGCGGTGGAATAATTGAAGCCGCGGCCGACCACCACGGTATGATCCATGAAGCGATAGCGCCCGGAAAGCTCGGCGATGGAGGGCTCCAGATCCAGGGCCATTTGGGCGCGTTCCGGCAGGCGTTTCAGGTCGTCGATGCGGATGCGTCCACCGAGGGCGTAGGCCAGCAGATAGAGCATCAACACCTGGCCGGTATAGGTCTTGGTGGCAGCCACGCTTCGCTCTTTGCCGGCATGCACCAGAAAGGTGTGCTCGGCGAGGCGCGCCAGCGCGCTCGACCGCTCGTTGGTGATGCCGATGGTGAGCGCGCCCTGTTCGCGCGCGCGTTCGAGCACCAGGTTGGTGTCTGTGGATTCGCCGGATTGCGAGATGGCCACCACTAGGGCGTCCCGATAGTCGACGCGCGCGTTGTAGAGTGTGTGAATGGCGGGCGCGGCCAGCGAGACCGGAATGCCGGTGGTGACCTCCAACAAATAGCGCCCGAACTGCGCGGCGTTGTCGGAGGTGCCGCGCGCGGACAGCACGATCAGGCGCGGCCGGCGCTTGGCCATGCGTAGTTTGAAGCGCTCGATGCGGCGCAATTCGGAGGACAGCGTGCGCTCCAGGGCGCCGGGCTGTTGACGGATTTCTTCAAGCATGCGGGACATAAGTTAGCGGAATGCGCGTAGTTAAGGTGCTGCGCGCAACGATTTCTGAACCTGCGCGCGATACTCCTGGGCCTTCGCTTCGATCTGCGCGGCGTTGAGCGTCAGCGGCTGCGCATCCTTCACCAGCAGTTTGCCGTTTACCATCACGTCCTCCACGTCGCTGCCTTTCAGGGCGTACACGATTTGCGAGTAGACGTTGTAGAGCGGAACCGCGTTGGGACGGTCCAGCCGAATGGAGATCAGGTCTGCGCGCTTACCGGATTCGAGCGAGCCAATCTCTTTCTCCATACCCAGCGCGCGCGCACCACGGATGGTGGCCATTTCGACGGCCGCCTCTGCTGGCAGGTTGCGCGGATCGCCGGTGGTGACCTTCTGCAGCTTGGCCGCCAGATCCATCTCTTCAAACATATTGAAATCGTTGTTGCTGCCGGCGGGGCCGTCGGGGCCCAGGCCCACGGCCATGTCCAGGGCCAGCATGCGTGTGACCGGGGCGATGCCGCTGGCCAGCTTCATATTGCTGGATGGGCAGTGCGCGATCCCTACGCCGCGCGATTTCAAGATCGCAAGGTCGGCCTCATCCACCCATACGGCGTGCGCTGCGATGGTGCGGCCGTTCAAGACGCCCAGCGCATCGAGGGCATGCGTAGGGGTCATGTGACGCTTCGCCATGCACTCGTCGTTCTCGTGCTTGGTTTCCGACAGATGAATCACCAGCGGCGCATTGTGCCGGTTGGCGAGCGCGCGGCATGCTTGCAAGGTTTCGTCCGAGTTGGTGTAGATGGCGTGCGGCGCCACCGCGGGCACGATCAATGGATCGTCGTGAAAGCGGGTGAGGAAGCGGCCCGTGAAGGCCAGCGCGTCGTTGGGAGCCTTGGCGTCTGGGGACGGGAAGCCGATGATGGTTTCGCCCAACACTCCGCGCATGCCGGCCTCTTTGGTCGCTTCGGCCACCACATCTTCGAAATAGTACATGTCGGTGTAAGTGGTAGTGCCGGAGAGCATCATTTCCAGGCAGCCCAGGCGCGTGCCCCAGCGCACGAAATCGGGCGTCACGTTGCGCGCCTCCGCTGGGAAAATGTAGTGCTCCAGCCACTCCTGCAAGCGCAAGTCGTCGGCGATGCCGCGGAACAGCGACATGGCCGCGTGCGTGTGGGTGTCGATCAGGCCAGGTGCCAGGATGGCATCGGGCCGGTCGATGCGCTGGCGCGCCTGGTAGCGCTGCTCGATTTCGTATTTCGGGCCGGCGGCCAAAATGCGCTCGCCGCCGATGGCGATGGCGCCATTCTCGATCACGCGCCGTTGCGGGTCCATGGTGACCACATAGCGGCCGGTCCAGATCCAGTCGGCGGATTCGGCCGCCAGCGCCGAGATGAAAAACAGAAAGCTACAGAAAAGACGCATCGAAAGGCCTTGGCAAAAGATCCTTCAGGCGTAGGGTTTCGGTCTTGCCGTGCAGATTCGCAAGCACCAGTTCCGCATCGCCGCAGAACTCCCATAGTATCTGGCGGCATGCGCCGCAGGGCGGCGTCAGCGAATCGGTGTCGGCCACCACGGCCACGCGGCGGAACTGGCGTGCGCCTTCGGAGACCGCCTTGAAGACAGCCACGCGCTCGGCACAGAGGGTCAGGCCGTAGCTGGCGTTCTCCACGTTGCAACCGGTGTGGATGCGGCCCGTGGAATCTTCCAGCGCTGCGCCCACCAGGAAATGGGAGAACGGCGCGTGCGCGTTTTGGCGGGCTTCGAGGGCAGCTTCAACCAGAGGGTCCATCAAGTATCCATTCTAGGCAGCAGCGCGCGCAGGAATTTTACGAGCGTGCCGCGCACCATCTCGCCGGCCTCCAGCACTTCCGCATGGTTGATCTTTTGGGGTAGGATGCCGGCCGCCATATTCGTCACGCAAGAGACGCCCAGGGCGCTAATGCCCATGTGATTGGCTACGATGACTTCCGGCGCGGTGGACATTCCCACCAAGTCGGCGCCGATGGCCCGCAGGTAGCGGATTTCCGCGGGCGTCTCGTAGCTCGGTCCCAGCACGGCTGCGTAAACGCCTTCCGTGAGGCGGATCCCGATCTCGCTTCCCACCTCGTGCGCCAGCGCGCGCAGGCTGCGCGAGTACGCTTCCGACATGTCGGGAAACCGCGGACCGAGCGCGTCGTCGTTGGGACCGGCCAGGGGGTTCGATCCTTGCAGATTGATGTGATCGGAAATCAGCACCAGGCCGCCGCGCTCCAGCGCCAGGTTAATGCCGCCTGCCGCATTGGTGAATACGATTGAGTGCACGCCCAACGATCCCAGCACGCGCACGCCGAAGGTGACTTGCGCCGGAGTGTAGCCTTCGTAGAGATGCACGCGGCCCGCCATCGCGGCTACATCCAGCGCGCCGAGTTTGCCAAATACGAGCTTGCCCGCATGCCCAATAGCGGTCGAGCAGGGCCAGTCTGGAATCTCGGCGTAGGGAATCATGGTGCTGTCCGCGAGCTCGTCGGCGAGAGCGCCCAGACCGCTGCCCAAGACCACCGCCACGCGCGGACGCACCGCTGTGCGCGATTCCAGAAACTGCACGGCGTCGTTAATCATGGGCCATCACAGCAATATTCCCGCGATGCAGGCCGACATGAAGTTGGCCATGCTACCCGCGGCCACGGCCTTCAACCCCAGGCGCGCCAGATCGGATTTGCGATTTGGCGCGAGCGCGCCGATGCCGCCGATCTGGATGGCGATGGAACTGAAATTGGCGAAACCGCAAAGCGCGTAGGTGGCGATGGTGAACGAGCGCGGATCGAGTTGCGATTTGAGCGGGCCGAGCTGCAAGAACGCCACGAATTCGTTCAGCACCAGGCGCGTGCCCAGCAGGTTGCCGATGGTGGGCGCATCCTTCCACGATACGCCCATCAGCCAGGCCAGCGGCGCAAAAACGACTGCGAAGATCTGCTGCATGGTTCCGGGCAGCCAGCCCATGCCGGGCAGCGTGTGCACCCAGCCGAGAATGCCGTTCAGCATGGCGATTAACGCCAGAAACGCGATCAGCATGGCGCCGATGTTCAATGCCAGATGCAGGCCGTCGCCGGCGCCTTGTGCAGCCGCGTCGATCACATTGACCGCGGTCTTCTCGATGCGGACTTCCACGCGGCCGGCGGTGGCCGGCTTATCGACCTCCGGATAGAAGATCTTGGCGAGCATGATAGTGGCGGGCGCCGTCATGATCACGGCGGTAAGCAGATGTTCGATGCTGACGCCCGCGATCTTCACGTAAGCGGCCATTACGGCTCCCGAAACGTGCGCCATGCCGCTGGTCATGATGGTAAACAGCTCGGATTGCGTCATGCCGGCGATGAAGGGCTTGATGGTCAGGGGCGCTTCGGTCTGGCCCATGAAGATGCTAGCCGCCACATTGAGCGATTCTGCGCCGCTGGCCCCCATGACTTTTTGCATCACGATGGCCATGCCTTTTACCACGAATTGCATGGCACCCAGATAATACAGGATGGCGAAGAACGAGGCGATGAAAATGACGATGGGCAGAACTTGGAACGCGAACACCACGCCGAAGGGTCCGGACTTGACGCCCAAGGGTCCGAAAACGAAGTTGCTGCCCGCTTCGGCATAGTTCAGCATGGCGTTGACGCCCGCGCCGAGGGCCTGGAAGATCTTGCCGAAGTCGGTTTTCAGGACGAGCAGGGCGAAGGTGATTTGGAGGCCCATCCCCCAGAGAATCAGGCGCAGTTTAATGGCGCGTTTATGGGCGGAGAACAGCCAGGCAATGGCGAGAATCGTGGCGAGGCCCAGCAGCCCTGTGAAGCGCTGCATCAGCGGGCTCCGCGGCTACCCGAGAAGCCGGAGAGAATTTGAGCCGCCGATAAACGCCGATTCACGCCGATAAGACTCTTGGTTTTCATCGGCGTTAATCGGCGTTCATCGGCGGCCAAATGTGTCTTGCCTTTTCTTGGGGATGCCCGGCATCAGCTTACGACTTCCAGGATCAGTTCCCGGTCGTCGGGCCGCTGCGCCGAAATGCGGAAGGCGTCCTCGACCATTCCAGCCGCTTCTTCCACGCGATCTTCTTTCGTGTAGTAAAGGCGGCAGAGCACGGAACCCGCCTCCACCTTTTCCCCGACCTTCACTTCCAGGATCACGCCCACCGCCGGATCGACCCCGTCTTCCTTGCGGTCGCGGCCCGCCCCAATCATATTGGAGGCGAGACCAATATCCCGCGCGTTGATGACGCTGACATAGCCGCCGCGCGGCGATACCACCTCGCGCATGCCGGTAGCGTTAGGCAGCAGTTCAAACTTGTCGAGCGCCTGGGCATTGCCACCCTGCGCTTCGACCGCCTGCTTCAACTTCCGATAGCCGGAGCCATCCACCAGCAATTTCTCCGCGAGCCGGCGGGCTTCTTCGAGCGAAGGCACGATCTTGGCGACAAAGACCATGCGCGCCGCCAGTTCGATGCACAGGCGCGTGAGATCCGCCGGGCCGGCGTTCTGCAACGTCTGCGACGCTTCCATGACTTCCAAGGCGTTCCCCACCGCGTAACCCAGAGGCTGGTTCATGTCCGTGATCAGGGCTTGCACGCGCTTGTCCATGCGGCGCCCGATACCCACCATCACCTGCGCCAGCCGGCGCGCATCCACCTGCTTCTTCATGAACGCGCCATTGCCTACTTTGACGTCGAGCACCAACGCATCCACGCCCTCGGCAAGCTTCTTCGACATGATGGAAGAGGCGATCAGCGGAATGGATTCCACCGTGGCGGTCACATCGCGCAACGAATAGAGACGGCCATCGGCGGGGGCCAGTTCGGAGGTCTGGCTCAGGAAGCAGAGGCCGACGGTGGCGAGTTGCTCTTTGAGTTCGTCCACGCTGAGGTTCGTGCGCATGCCGGGAATGGATTCGAGCTTATCGACCGTACCGCCGGTATGCCCGAGACCGCGCCCGCCCATGGTGGGCACGATGACGCCCGCCGCCGCCGCAAGCGGCGCGACAATCAATGTAGTTTTGTCGCCCACGCCGCCAGTGGAATGCTTGTCCACTTTCACGCCCGGAATCCCGGAGAGATCGAGCATCTCGCCCGAGTGCATCATGGATTCGGTCAACCGGCTAACTTCCCGGTCTGTCATGTTGGCGAAGAAGACAGCCATGAGGAAGGCTGCCATCTGGTAGTCGGGAATATCTCCGCGAGTGTATCCGTCCACGAGGTACGAGATCTCTTCGGGGGATAGTTCGCCACCGTCGCGCTTTCTCTGGATCAAGTCAACTGTACGCATTATGAAGCACTTAGCGTACCATTTCGGAGAATGGAAAGTAAAGACACCGGAAAAGCGAACTTAAGCGGGGCAGTCAACCCTTCAAATCCTGGAAGGCTTCCTCAATCTCCCGCTTGGCTTCCGGCGTGGCGGGCGATAGCGGCAGACGCGGCGGGCCGCCATAGTAACCGTTGAGATCCATGGCGTGCTTCAAGCCAGGGATTCCGTACTTGGTGGTGACCAGCGCGGCGGCGCGCGCGATACGGTTCTGCCAGTCGCGGCCGGCCTCCTCTTCGCGCATGCGGTAAGCTTCCCAGATGGCGATGCAGGCATAGGGTGCGGCATTGGCGAATGCCAGGATCGCGCCGGTGGCGCCCATCAGCAGCGACGGCCACAGCGTGGGCGCCGATCCCACTGTTACTTGGAAACCGGGGCGCGACTCGCGCATGATCTGCATCACCTTCTCCATATTTCCGGAGCTTTCCTTGATGCCGATGATATTCGGGTGATGCGAAAGTTCGACTACGGCGGCGGCTGGAATATCGAGGGCGGTGGCTTGCGGGAAATTGTAAATGATCACGGGAATGCGCGCCTGGTCGGCCACCGCGCGGTAGTAAAGGGTCTGCGCATCGGCGCGGTTAAGCAGGTTCTTGTAATAGTGCGGTGTCTTCACCAGGGCTGCCTTGTAACCTAGCTCCGCTGCGCGGTTGGTGAGACACACGGTCTCGCGCACGCTTTCGACGCCGGTGCCTGCAATCAACAACTTCTCGGGCGCGGCGTAGCGCGCCACCATCTCCCAAAGCTCGACCTTCTCTTCGGCGGAGAGCAGAACGCTCTCGCCGGTGGATCCGGTAACGACGTAGCCGGCGAGCGTGGTGAGGTTCCACTTTTCGATATTGTGCTGGAGTTTGGCGGCGTAGATGTTGCCGGCGTGGTCGAAGGGGGTGGTAATGGGAGGGAAAATGCCTTGTAGTTTCATTAGGACACTCGATAGACGTAGCCGTCTTCAACCCAGCGATTGCCGAATTGTTGGCCGCCAATGCGCCTGCCTTCCACGGTCAGGCCTTTGACTTTCCCGAAGTATCGGCGGAGAGCGCGAACAGTGCTATCTGTGGTGGGCAGAATCAAGATCGCCGGAGTCTTTTCGACCGGAAAGTCCGCAGCAACCAGTGCATCAAAGACCAAGCTTGAGGCCTTGCCCGAGCCGGCCGCATCGAACTGCCGCGAGGACATGAGGAGGCGCCAGTCGCTGTACTCCTCCAAATTAACCCATAAGGCCACGTTCACTTTCACCCCGGCCTTCTCGACAATACGAAGGATTTCCGCACCAGTATCCAGATCGACGTTTACCAATAGTGCTTGAACCATTTTATTACTCCATGTCTTCTATCGCCGACCGCTTCGATCAGGTCCCGGGCGCTCTCCTGGGAATGCTCGACATAGCGGCTCAGCTCCGACCATTCTCGCACGTCATTCCAGTACTTTCGGAATAGCGTATCAGCCTTCGCCGCCGCCTGAAGTTCATCTTGCAATTCGGCGACCTTCACGAGTTCCCCGAGATCGTGAGTATGGCTGGCGTTGACTCTCTTCTTTTCCGGAAACTCATACCGCTGCGTCTCTTTGGCGATACATGCCTTCAACGCGCATTCGACGGCATAGCCGGCCAGATAATAAGCTCCGTCCGGAAGTCCCGCCTTCAGCAAGGCCCTGGCCTCCGAAAGCCGCACGCGGGACAGAGCCCGCAGGTCGTTCCGGTCCATCTGAGATTATGGTACCGAACGACGCACCCGTCCGTGCGAGAATGCCATTGAGCGCCGATGTTCTCCATAGAGATAGACTGCCCGCCGGAACAGACCGACATGCTGATCGCCGAGCTTTGGGCGGAAGGCTCGGCCGGCATCGTGGAACTCGATGGTGGCCGTTTACGCGCGTTCTTTGAAGACGGTGCCGACCGCGTTGAGCTGGCGGGGCGGTTTCACGCGGTGAGTCGGAGGCGGGAAGAGCAGCGCGACTGGGTGGCGATGTCGCGCGCGAACTGGGAACCGTTGCTGGTGGGCGAGCGATTCTTCCTGGTCCCTGAATGGCGGAGTGACCCTGCGCCCGAAGGGCGCCTCCGCATTGCAGTGAACCCCGGGATGGCCTTCGGCACGGGCATGCACGAAACCACGCAGTTGTGCCTGGAGGCGCTGGAGACGTACGTGCGCCCAGGCGTGTGTGTGTTGGACGTGGGCACGGGCTCCGGCATCCTGGCGCATGCGGCGGCCCTGTTGGGCGCGGGGCCGGTTTGGGCCTGCGACATCGACCCGGAGGCAGTGGAGATCGCGCGAGGCAATGCTGGGCCCAACCTGTTCATCGGATCGGTGGATGCAGTGCGCGCGGGCGCGACCGGGCTGATCGCCGCCAATATCAGTCCCGAGACAATCGCGCGTCTCGCGCCGGAGTTGCTGCGCTCTCTTCGTGCGGAAGGTGTGGCGCTGTTGAGCGGATTTGAGCGGCGCGAAACGCCGGCCGTCGAGGCCGAGTTGGAGCGGGTGGGCGGCACGATCTGCGAGGCTCGCGACAAAGGGAGTTGGGCGCTGCTGGTGGCTAGAAATAAGCGCTGGAGGTAAACTCGTGGGGGGAGTTTAGCATGTCCACGACCAGACGGCAGTTTCTTAGCGCGTCCGCGGCGCAGCGTTCGGTCTCCGCCAACGATCGCATCCAGCTTGGCGCGATCGGGCTGGGCGGCCGCGGCACGGCGGATGTGCGCGTGGCGCTGGACGAAGTGGGCGGCACCGCGCTGGTGGCGGTTTCCGATCTCTATACGGGCCGGCGCACGCGGGCACGGGAGGTTTTTGGAAAGGACCTTTTCGTGACGCCGGATTATAGAGAGCTGCTGGCGCGCAAGGATATCGACGCCGTGATTGTAGCGACGCCCGACCATTGGCACGCGCAGGCATCCATTGACGCCATGCACGCCGGCAAGGATGTGTATTGCGAAAAACCCATGGTGCACTCCATTGAAGAGGGCCACGCGGTGATCGCGGCCGAACGGCAGACCGGGCGGATCGTTCAGGTGGGTAGCCAGCGGGTCAGTTCCATTATTTATCGGAAGGCAAAGGATCTGATCCGGGACGGCGCCATCGGCAAGCTGAATCTGATCGAAGCCTGGTGGGAGCGTCCGGTGGACAGCGACGAACTGGTGTTCCGCAATTCGATCCCGCCGGATGCTTCGCCCGCGACGATCGACTGGGACCGCTTTGTGGCCCACACGCCGCGGCGGCCCTTCGACGCGCAGCGGTTTTTCTGGTGGCACAACTATCGGGATTACGGCACCGGCATACCGGGCGATCTGTTTGTACACCTCTTTTCGGGCGTGCATTTCGTGCTCGATTCGGAAGGGCCGGCGCGGATGATGGCCACTGGCGGCACACGGTATTGGAATGACGGCCGGGAGATACCGGACCTGATGCTGGGGCTGGCGGATTATGCCGAGGGGGTGCACCATCCGGCGTTTAATCTGGTGCTGCGCGTGAATTTCGAGCAGGGGTCCGAGGAGACGTCGGGGTTCCGATTCGTGGGCGAGAAAGGCGTCCTGCATATTGGCGGCGATGGGGTCCGGCTGGCCCGGCACAACCGCCCTCCGGAGCCGGGCTACAATATCGAGACCTTCGCGGAGGCTACGCAGCGGGAATATCTGCGGGAATACAGGAAGAAATATCCGGCCCGGCCGAGCACGCCGGAAGGCATGCGCCTGGAGCCGATGGAGGAATTCCTGGCGCCCGAAGACTACAGCGATCACGCCGCGCATATGGGCAATTTCTTTGCGGCGGTGCGCAGCCGCAAACCGGTGGTGGAGGATGCGGCATTCGGCCTGCGCGCGGCCGGTCCGGCGCTGTTGGCTAACGCCAGCCACTACGAGCGGAAGTTCTGTGGTTGGGATCCGGAAGCCATGGAGCGGGTATGAAAGCGGAACAAATTACGCGGCGTGGGCTGCTGATGGCGGGAGCCGCGGCGTTAACTGCGCGGGGAAGCGCGGCGGAAAGCAAGCCGCGCGCGGTGCGCTTCGGTGTGCGCACTCCGCTCCCCAAAGTGGGCCTGCACGAGAGGGCCATGTTGGCCGGCCGCCTGGGCTACGACGGCATTGAGCTGGGCCACGAGTGGCTGAACCAGCCGGTGGAGGCGATCCAAGAGCAGCTTGCGGGCACTGGCGTGGTGGTCAGCGCGATAGTCGGATCGATTCAGCTCTTGGATACGGATCCGCAGAAGCGCGCCGAAGGCGTGGAGTTGGACCGGCGGCGGCTGCGGATGGCGAAAGACCTGGGCGCCGATTGCGTGATCGAGGTTCCGGTCTTCGGGGCCAACAAGTTTCAGGATATTTCTCCGTTGATGACTGCGCGGGAGATCGAGGAGAAGCTGCTGATCGCCGGATTGAAGCAGCTTACGGAGGACGTGCAGCGCACCGGGATCACGATGTTGTTGGAGCCCTGCAACCACAAAGAGACGCACTTCATGAACCGGCAGAGCCAGGCTGCTGAAATCATTGAGGCGGTGGGCGCGCCGGGCTTCCGCATACTCAGCGACTTTTATCACATGCAGTTAGAGGAGGCGGATATCGGCGAGACCCTGGGCCGCTATGGCAAATATACGGCGTATGTACACCTGGCCGATGGCGCGGCGCGCACGGAACCGGGGTCGCTGCCGTTCGACTATCGGCCCGGTTTTCGGGCACTGAAGAAGTGGGGCTATGCGGGATGGCTGACGGTTGAATCCGGCGCCACCGATAACCCGGAGGGCGCGCTCACCCGGGCCTTGACTTACCTTAAGCGCCAGTGGAGCGAGGCGTAGCGCAATCGAGAATCGCGGGCGGCTCGGGCCGCGGCGTGCCTACGCCGCCCGCACGGAGACATCTACATGCTTTTGCGCTTCCGGCGGCGGGCCACCAGCAACACCAACACCACGGCGGCGGCAAGCCATAGGACTGCCTGAAATATCGTGTTATTCACTGTGCGGTTCCTCCTTTCTCATTGAATCCCCTTCATCATAGGGAACAAGTATTTGAAAACCTGCAAAATGCCGGGTCCGGCCGCCACCACCATGATGGACGGCAGGATGAAGAAGAAGATCGGGAATACCAACTTCACCCCCACTTTGGCGGCCCTTTCTTCCGCCTCCTGGCGGCGGCGGATACGCATGAACTCGGAATGCGTGCGCAGCGCTTCGGCCATGCTCGTGCCGAAGCGGTCCGATTGGATCAGAATGGCGGTCAGTTTCCTCAACTCGGATTCGCCGGTGCGCTGCGCTAGATTGCGTAATGCCTCGGCCCGGCGCTTGCCTGCGCGCATCTCTAGATTGACCAGGCTCAACTCGTCGCTGAGCTCGGGATGCGCAACGGCCAGTTCGCGGCCGACGTTTTGGATCGCCTGGTCCAGCCCCAAGCCTGCTTCCACCGAGACGACCATCAAATCCAATCCATCGGGCAACGAAAGACGCAATCGCTCCTGACGTTTGGACACTTTGCGCTCCAATAGAAAGCCGGGAATCCAATATCCGGCTCCGGTAGCCGCCACTGGAAGCACGATGCGGAGCACGGGGTTCGCCGTAATGCTGTCCCGGAACACGATCGACAGGGCCGCCAGAGCGATCGCCAGAATCAGCTTGATGCCGTACAACAAGGCGACGGCGCTTTCCGCCCGGTATCCTGCCGCCGTCAAGGTGCGCCGGGTGGCTTGCGCATCCTGCGGTGAGACCGGTGCATGCTGTCCGAGGGCTTCGACGCGGCGCGCTATGAGCGACGGCTTCGGTTGGCCAATGCGGTCGAGCGTCACGGCGGCTGCCGATTCGGGACCCAAGCGGTGCAGAAGCCGGCCCGGCTTGGCATAACGGCCGTAACCATAGGCAGTGATGGCCGTCACCAACAATCCAAACAACGCTACCGAAACCACTAAAGCCATACTTACACCTTGATCCTGATGATTTTGCGGATCAGCAACTGGCCCACGATCTGCCCCACGATAGATCCCGCGATGAGCTTCCTGCCGTCCGGGTCGTCAAGCATCGACCGCAAATACGTGGGCGCGGCCATCATCATCAGGATGGCCGTGGCCGCCGGCAGAATGGTGAGCACCAGCGCCGTGATCCTTCCGTGCGCGCTGGCTGCCTTGACTTGGCCCTTCAACTGGAACCGTTGCCGGATCACCTGTCCCAAACGGGTGAGGATCTCACCTAGGTTGCCGCCGGTTTGTTTTTGCAGAATGACCGCCGAGACGAAGAAACGCACATCCAGAAGGGGAACCCGCTCCGCCAGATTATAGAGCGCCGTATCGAGCGGCGCTCCGAGATTCTGCTCGTTGAACAGCGTGCGAAACTCCAAGCCGAGCGGGTCGGGCAAATCCTCGCTCGCCATGCGCAAGCTGATCGTGAAAGCGTGTCCGGCGCGCATTGACCGCGCCAGAAAGTCGAGAGCCTCGGGAAATTGTTCCTCGAAGGCCGCCAAGCGGCTCGTGCGTTTGCGGCGGAGGTACAGGTAGGGCAACGCGGCAAGCAGCAAGGCCAGCGCGGCGGACGTCCCAGTGAATGCGAAAAGGGCCGGCAGCAATCCGGACAAGGCCATGGCTCCGGCGGCGCCGGCGGCCATAGTCAGAATCAACCGGCCAGGGGTCCAATTTACTCCGGCTTGCTGGATCAGCCTCTTAGTTTTCTCCAGCAGGGCAAAGTGCTCCAGCCACGCCTCCAGGTGAGGCCGTTTGGCCGCGATGTTCCTCAGCAATGGCCCGCCTCCGGGGATGGGATCCTCGGTAACTGTCCGCAGCATGGCGGACATCTCGCGTTTGCGCGACCATTCGTAGAACTTCAGCCCCAGTGCGATCGAGAGCAGCACAAAGGTGAACAGGACCAGAAACAGCGGGAAGGAGATGGACACGGCTAGCCCACCTCCTGGTAGCTCGCGAATATGTCTGCGGGCAGTTCCAAACCGCACGAGGCTAGACGCTCGTAGAACTTGGGACGGATTCCGGTGGCCCGGAAGCAACCTCGCACCTTGCCCTTTTCCGTGAGGCCCTTCTTGTCGAACACAAAAAGGTCCTGTAGCGTCACCAGTTCGCCTTCCATGCCGGTAACTTCCGTCACGTGGGTGACCTTGCGGGAACCGTCGCTGAAGCGCGATACTTGCACGAACAGATCCACCGCGGAGGCCACTTGTTGCCGGATGGAGCGCACACCCATGTTGGCGTTGGACATCCCCACCATCACCTCCAGACGCCCCACGGCGTCGCGCGGGCTGTTGGCGTGGACGGTGGTGAGAGAGCCGTCGTGGCCCGTATTCATGGCTTGCAGCATGTCCAGCGCCTCCTCGCCGCGCACCTCGCCGACGATGATGCGGTCCGGGCGCATGCGGAGCGCGTTGATGACCAACTCCCGGATGTGGATGGCGCCCGTGCCTTCGATGTTGGGCGGGCGCGTTTCCAGGCGCGCTACGTGGGTTTGCTGCAGATGCAGTTCGGCCGCGTCTTCGATGGTGACGATGCGTTCATCCTCGGGGATGTAGCTGGAGAGCACGTTCAGCAGCGTGGTCTTGCCCGAGCCGGTGCCCCCGCTGATCAGGATATTCAAGCGGGCTTTGACGCAGTATTCCAGAGTCTGGCGCATGCCATCCGTCATGGTCAGGTTGCGCACCAGATCCTCGGGGCGCAGCGCGTGCCGCCCGAAACGCCGGATCGACAGCAGCGGGCCATCCACCGCCACCGGCGGGATGGCGGCGTTCACGCGCGATCCGTCCGGCAGCCGTGCGTCCACCAGAGGCGTGGATTCGTCCACCCGCCGGCCCACTTGCGCCACTATTTTTTCGATAATGCGCAGCAGATGGGCGTTGTCCTTAAACTGTACGGGCGTGCGCTGCAATTTGCCGGCCCGCTCTACATACACCAGGTGCGGTGTGGTCACAAGGATGTCGGAGATGGTGGCATCCTGGAGCAAAGGCTCCAGCGGGCCCAGTCCGAAGACTTCGTCGAGCACCTCTTCCACGACCCGGTCCTTATCCGTCCGGCTGAGCGGGGTCTTTTCGTGATCGACCAGCCGGACCAGCGCCGTGCGGATCTCCAGACGCGCGCGCTCCCCTGGAATGGAGGACAGTGCTTCTAGGTTCAGGCGGTCCAGCAACTGTTGATGCAACGAGAATTTCAGTTGCTGATATTCCGGCGTGGAGGACTCAGTCTGAAAAAGCCGCGCCACCCATCCCGATTCCACCGCGGTCTGCGGCGATGCATTCCATCCGTTGCCCATCATCGCGCTCCTTTATCCGAACAGACCGAAGCGGCGCTTGCCCTTCTCTACGGGCGCGCCGGCCAGACGCATGGCAAAGCTCGACAGTTGACGGCTCAGGTGGCTGCCGGGCGGTAGCAGCTTGCCCTTGCAAAAAGCGTCGTACAGCGCGTAGTAGTCGTTGGGCAGCATGGTGTCGATCGGCAATCCCAGGATGCGCTCCAATTCCTCGGCCGTGACGTCCGGCCGCTGTGGGGTGCGGTTCAGAATCACGTGTAGCCGGTTCCCAAAGCCAGCGTTGATCAGCGTCTGGACTGCCTGCTTAGCCTGGTGCAGCGAGGGCACTTCCAGCGTGGTGACCAGGAATATGTCGTCGATTTCATCGAGCACCGTGACGGTGGCCAGATTCAGGGTGGATCCCAGGTCGACCACGGTCCAAGCGTAGTGCGCCCGCACAAACGTGACGACTTTAGCCAGAGATTCTCCGGCTATGGGATCCTTTGGAAGATAGCCGGTGGGCGCCGCGATGATCTCCAACCCGGGCCACTCGGACGACACTAGAGCGTTCCAGTAACTCACATCCAGCCGCTGTAGATTCTGCAGGGCATCCAGCACCGAGTAGGGCGATTTGACCTTCATCAGGAAGCCTACAATTCCCGACTGCAGGTCCAGGTCTGCCAGCAGACTGTGCTCGGCCCGCTGCGCGCTGACGCGCCCCAGTTCTGCCGCGAGGTGGCACGCAATGGTCGACGCGCCGCAGCCACCTTTGGCGGAGAGAAATCCGAACACCTTGCCTGGTGGACGGCTATTGTCCCGCGGCCTGGGGCGGACTTCGGACCGGCGCTCGACCGCTTTCCGGAGATTGTTGCCCAGGGGCGGGTATAGAAACTCGTTGGCGCCCGCGCGCATGGCGGCCAAAATGGTCTCCGGTTGCGCCGTGGTGTCGAGTGCCACCAGCATGCAATCGGGCAAAGCGGTGCGTATGCCGCGCACTGCCTCTTCAAGCGGCAGGGGCAGCCCAGTGATGTCCAGCAGCACGACATCCGGGCGCAGGAACTCCAATCGTTCGATTAGTGATGGCCAGTTCCCGAGGTCGCGCTGTTCCATCACCACCCGCACGGCCAGACCGCGTAGCGCTTCCTGCACGGACTCCCATAATTCGGGCGCCGCGACCGCCATACCTACGGTTGTGGGCGTGACTGGGGCCTTGGACGTGTCTTGCTCGAAGACCAGGGAAGCCATTACCGGATTCCTCCGGGCGTGCTTCCCTGCGCCGGAACGGTCTGGGCCGCCGCATTCTGTTTCTCGATCTCCAGCATCTCTTCGAGCGGTATCGCTTTCTTCCCTGGCGGCGACGGAATCGCGCCGGTGATTTCGGAGCCGGGAGTCCGCGGCGCGGCAGCGGCGGTGCCCGGCAAAAATTCCTGCGGCATGCGGATCTCGGGGCGCGCCGCTCCGCCCGGAATCGGCCGCACCAACTCCGGCGTCACCAGGACCATCAGCTCGGAGTTATTCCGGGTGCGGGAACGGCTTTGGAACAGCTTGCCCAGCAAGGGAATGTCTCCGATGCCGGGAATCTTGTTGAGGCTCTCGGTAATGGTGTTGTCCAGCAGCCCCGCAATCACGAAGCTTTGCCCGCTCTCCAGCTCGACTTGCGTCTGGACGCGCCGGGTAGCCAGCGCGGGGATGGTGTAGCCCTGGAACTGCAAGGCGTTCGAGTAATCCAGCGAGCTGACCTCGGGGGTCACTTGCAGGCGGATCGACCCGCGCGGCGTTACCACCGGCAGAAAGTTGATGCGCACGCCGTACTCGCGGAACTGGATGGTCACCGCGCCCGCCGCAGCGCCGCCTTGCACCACGGGAAATGGAAACTCGCCGCCGGCCACAAAGCTGGCGGGCTTGCCATTGAGGGCCAGCACATTCGGTTCAGCCAGCATTTGCAGCAGGCTTCTGGCTTCCAACGCCTTGATGAGGGCGCCCAGATTCAAATCCGACCGGAACAGGAAGATGTTGAGCGCATCGGAGAGCGTAAATTGCACGGCGTTGCCCTGGGCACTGGGGACGGCCGGCCCGAACTGGCCGGTGGTAATTTGACCCACTGTGTTCCCGGCGCCGGTGCTCAACAGGTTGAAGCCGAACGAGGTGCTGGCGGAGCGATCCACATCGGCGAACCGTACGTGGAGCAGGATCTGGGGTTCCGCCGCGGGCACTTCCACCCGCAACAGGTTTACCACTTTGCCCAACGTGGCCGCTATGCCGGTGGAGCGCTCGGCGCTCGAAAGGTCTTTCACCGTGCCCCTCAGAAAAACCGTATCGTTTTCGAAGTCGAGGCTGACGTCCTGGCCTGGCAGTGCCCGCCTGAGCTGCCCCTGGACCGCTTGCATGCGGGCCGTATTCGGGCGCACGGTCAGGTCGTACAGCGTGCGTGCGCCATCCTGTTGCCATAAAATGAGTGAGGTTTCTCCCGGCGCTTTGCCGTTGATTAACACTTCCCGCGGATTTACCGCCAAGGCCTCGGCGAGGTCGCCGTTGGCCACCGAGACGCGGCGCAGGTCGGCCGGAGTATCCAAAAGGATCGATTTGCCCACGGTCACCATCAGATCCACGGGGTCACCGTCGTTGGCGCACACGGCGGGCAGCGCCGCCCACAGTAGGGACGCCACTAGCCAACAACCGTGCCGGGTCATGGCCTGCCCTCCACCTGCGATTCGAACTGTGTTTCCGTCCGCTTGATGCCGTGGATCACCTCGACCACGCGCGGCCTGGGCACCGAAGGCAACGCCGCGTGTGGCGCCGTAGGGCGGATCGGGACCGCCCCGGTTTGCGCAGCCTTGACCGGCTGCGGGAGCGGCTCGCCGGGATGGAACAATTGCGCGACAGCGCTGCCGTTGGTCTTGGCGACGTCATTATCCAGCGGATTGCGCAGCACCAGTTGAATGCTGGTCTGGTTGGCAGCCAAGCTCAGCATTTCCGCCTGCGGCGGCGTCACCAACAGGTTCACCACCGGCACCGACACGGGCTTTCCTTCGGCGTCTTTTTGGAAGTTCTGGCCCGCGGAGAGCACCTGCACGTTCTGCAGCAGGGTCTGGGTAACGGCGCCCAGCGTGGCGGCCCCGGGTGGACTACCACATACCAGTACATCCACACGCATACCCGGCACGGCAAAGCCGGCCACGCCTACGATTTCATTCACCCGTATGGCTACCGCCCGCATGCCTTTGGGAATCAAGGCCGCCAGGCCGGCGCCCCCACCTTTCAGGGCCAGACGGGTCTCCATGATGGGTTCGCCGCTAAGGATGGGAGAAAGTACGCCGCGATCGACGATGTCCTCCTTCTTCCGGAGAAGGCCTTCGGGTATGGTTCCGGTCCAATCCCCCACCCGGATATCCGCATCCCGGATCAGAGTACCCGGCTCCAACTCGCGGGCCGCCAGAATCAGTTTAGTGGACCTGGGCGCCGCCTGCGTCGTTAGGTGCCCTGCTAAGAGCCGGTACAGCAATAAGCTGGCGCCGGCTGAAACGATGAACGCAAAAGCCAAAACGGAAACTAGTCGTTGATTCATGCTTCGCTCCCGGGCCGTATCCTCTCACCGGATACCCTGCCCGATCCTCTTTTCCGGGCAGCTCAAGACCGGCCCGGTGCGGTTCCCTTTCTATATCGGCAAGGGGAAGGCGAAGCGATAGGAGTGACGCTAGGATCCCGCCGCGCTGAGTTGCGAATCGGTGCTCGACCAGATGGTATTGATGCTGCCCCCGGCGCTCGCAAACAGCGCCGCCGACGCCAGCGTCATGAAGGCCAACAAAAGGGTGTATTCGATCAGGTCCTGGCCCCGGTCATCGCTCCAGAATTCCGTCCAAAACGTGGTCATGTTGTTTGTCCTTTCGATAAACCAGCAGGGACTGCGCGCCGCTGGAGGAAGCGGCGGATACTCGCAGTAACGGTAGTGGTGCGGCCGGCGCTAGGCGGAAGATCAGGGCCACGCCATCGTCATATACCAAATGCCAGGCGCCGGATTGCTTCAGTGCGCCGGCCAAAGGCGCATCCGGCGGCAATAGTACCGTGGCGACGCCGTAACCGCTGAGATACCGCTCCCAGCCGGATTGCGCGTTCATGGCCTTGATGTACTTGCCGGCGAATTCCGCGCCGTAGAAGTCGCTGCGGCCATCGATAAAGACACGCCCGCGGGGATATTCACGATAAATCAGATAACCGCCCCACAGATCTTCCGTGAAGACGCCGCCATAGAGGCCGGCCTGCTCCAGTTGTCCCGCGGCGGCCACCGGAAATGATTTAGGATCGTATGCGGCCCGGCAGGCAGCGGGCGGACGCGGAGCATAAATCAGCGCCGCCAGAGCCAGCAGCGCGGCGGCGCTGGCGGCGTGCCAACGCGGGCCGCCGTCGAAAGCGTTCCATTCCCGCGTGAAGCCCGCAATGCCCTGCAGCCCCTTCCGCAGCCACCCGGACAGGCGTAATTCCGGCGCTTTGCGCAGGGCTTCCGACACCAATTCAGCAGCCGGAGCGGCGGCCAGCAGCACGAGGATCTCCACGTTGCGCGCGGACGACAGCGCTTCATGCGCCCATACGGCAAACAGCAGGGGCCAGGCCAGCCGCCCCCGGCGCAGACGCACGAAGGCCGCTGCCGCGCCGGCCGCCAGCAGAATCTCGAAATAGCGCGCTTGCGGGCTCTGAAAATTCAGAGACTGGAATTCCATGATGTTGCCGCGATAGAACCCGTCGGCGAGGTAGGCCAGGATGTGCGCGTGCAGCCGGTAACCGTATGGATTGATGCAGGTCGCCACGCCGCAAGCGCCGGCCGCCATTAGATAACCCCGCCCGCGCAGGAGCGCCTGGCGACGTTCGACGGCGCCGGTTTCGCGAAGCAGTACCGCGAATTCCCCGGCGGCATAAGCCGCAATCAAAAAGATGCCGACAAAGAAACCGCCATGCAGATTGGTCCACAGCACCATCAAGGGCGGCAGCAGCCACAATTGCCGCGGGACGCCAGGCCCGCGGCTGGTACGATCCAGAATGGAATAGAAGATTACCGTGAACAACATGGTGAACAGGTGCGGCCGCGCCAGCCAGTGTCCCGCCGAGCCTGCGGCGGCAACCAGTGTCAGGACCAGCGCCACCAGGGCATCGCTCGACCGGCGCGCCATACGGAACGCCAAGGCGAAAGTTACCGCCAGGACCAGGCTGCTGGCCAGCACCACGGCGCCCATTCCGGCATGCAGATGCAGCCAGCCGAACACCACATCCCACAGCCACTCCCAGGCGAACCACGGTTGCCCGGA
>Ga0187867_10001158_pt1 | contig 22902 bp, 19 predicted proteins | sample June2016WEW_13_1_FD_132976 | JGI IMG/M metagenome (GOLD analysis project Ga0187867, IMG submission 132976) | Peatland microbial communities from SPRUCE experiment site at the Marcell Experimental Forest, Minnesota, USA - June2016WEW_13_10 | ecosystem: Environmental > Terrestrial > Soil >...
CCGTGGAATCGCACGACCAAACTGACGTCTCTTGACATGAGCTACGATGTGGGTTTTGCCACCGTATCGTCGACCTCGTCTTACCAGACGACCGCAGGTTCGCTCATCCAGGACGAGACGGCCGACTACAGCGCCTTTGGCACTCCCCCCGGCGCCTTCCTGCCGTACTACGCTGGCGTGCCCTCAAATCCGCGCTTTGTGTACCCCTTCCTCTATACGGATCACGCAGAGTCCTTCAGTCAGGAACTGCGCATCGTCTCCACCGAAGGCCATGCCATCGACTATGTCGCCGGAGTTTTTTTCCAGCACCAGATCCGTGAGGGCGATTGGTACTCCGCGATACCTGGCTCGCCCGAATACGTGCAGGCGCAAGGCAAGTGCACGGCATATCCTACCTATGCCACCTTCTACACCCCTCCCAACTGCCTCGTCGCAGTTGGCCAGGGCGACCTGACCTTCGAACAGCTGGACGAGCAGGCGTTCGAAGATCGATCCGTCTTCGGTGAGCTCAAGTGGCATTTCATGCCGCACGGCCAGATTACCTTCGGCGGTCGTTACTACAATCAAAGCTTTACCGACACGCAGCTCTACAACGATTACACCTTCGATCCGTACCAGAACGGTCTCGTCTATCCCAATGGGACCTTTGGGTATGTTGCACCGACTCCGCACTCCTCCGCTGCGCACAAGTTTCTGGGCAAGGTCAACCCTTCGTACGAATGGGCGGACCACCAGTACGTGTACGCGGAGTGGTCACAGGGTTTTCGACGAGGCGGCGCCAATTCGGTGCCGCGCGTGGGTCCCTTCCGTGAGGCTCCCGTAATGTACTACTACCAGCCGGACACCACCAACAACTACGAAATGGGGCTCAAGGGTCGCCTGCAGAATGGCCTGAGCTACGCGGCGGATGTCTTCTACGTTGACTGGGACAAGCCTCAGATCTTCGACACTCTGCCATCCGGAAATCTCGCGGTGTTCAACGCACCCAAAGCTCGCTCGACGGGCTTCGAGCTCGAGGCAATGGGACCGCTCTTCGTGCCTGGCGTCAGTTACTCGGTGGGTTATTCGTACACCGATGCACAGCTGACCCAGAGCTTCGCCCTGCCCGCGAACAACGGCTCGTCTTCGGGAACCATCGTTCCGGGGCTGATTACCGGAACCTCCGGAGCACAAATGCCCGGCAGTCCCAAGAGCACACTGACACTGGCACTGGTCTGGGACTATAAGCTTCTCCCGGGCTACGCCCTGACCAGCGCAGTGAACGGCGTTTATCACAGTCGTACCGCCTTGCAGGCTACGCAGCCCGGCTTTCAAGGCACCCCGATTCAATATTCCTCTGACTACAAAACCGTCAATTTAAACGTCGCGTTGAAGCATTCGGGTTGGCAAGGCTCGCTGTATTCCACAAATGTCTTCAATACCCGATCGATCCTGGCGCCGCCTTCAATCCCCAACGGAATCATCAACGGCGAGGTCAACAAGCTCACCAATGACTACGTGGTGAATCAACCGCGAACGATTGGACTCAGGATCGGCTACCGGTTTTAATCCGCATCGAACAACCCCTGCTCGCGCAATGCCGCGAGCAGGGGCGCAAGATGACTCTGATAGTGACGCCAGCGACCGGTGGAAGTGCCATAAATCGGGCGGCGCACCTGCGCGGAACTGGCTGTTAACGACGCCGTCGCGTTTTTCTCGACCTGCAGTGCCCGCTCGTCCCAGCTCAGCTTGCAGTACTCGGCAAGCTTAGGTCCGTACACAGTTGGCGCTCGCACCAGCTCATCGTACGAGACTTCGTATAGTGCCTCGCCCAGACTTCCGCGCCAGTGTTGCATCAGATGCTCATGCGCGGCGAAATAGCGGGCCAGTTCCGCGACGTCATAGCTGAACGGATACCCACTAGCAAAGAGCGTGCGAAACATCGCAAAGCAACTGTCGGCAGCCGGACGACGCACGAGAATGATGCGTGCCTGCGGCAGAGCGCGATGAATGGCGCCAACGTAGAGGCTGTTGTGCGGCAACTTCTCGACAATCCGGCCGGGCTGCCTGGCAGGGTTGGCCCGCTGCGCATAACCCTCGGCCACGACCTGCTGATCCGCTGCCGCGGCACGTGAAAAGACATCCCCTGCGCCCGCGCTCGCAGCCAGGAGCGCTTGCGAGAAGTTATCGGTTTCCCCATTACTGCGCACTCCGGCCAGTCCGGTGAGGATGCGCTCGGTCAGTGTTGTGCCCGAGCGGGGCAGGCCCACGACAAAAATGTAGCGACTCGAGTCCACATCGTCCCGACGGAACTTGCCTGGCGGATAGCAATCAGCAATGCGCCGCAGTTTGTGTTCGTCGGTGCGCACGTCATAGGAAAGGCGCCCTCGGCGCCGCTGAGCTGCGGCCGCAAAGGTCGCATAGGCCTCATCGTACCTGCCTAACTCATCGAGCTCCTTGCCCAGGGCATAGCCGAGGAACACTTCACAACGGAAATCCCCTGCCCCCGCGGCCAGTGCCTGCTGGAGCTCGCGAACGTGATTGTGCTGCTGCGTGTGCACGCGCAGTTCGGAGCGCATGAGCCAGCTCTGGTATTGTCTTACATCCAGCTCGATGCATCGATCACAACTAGCCTCGGCCGCCGCGAGATCACCGAGATTGCGCTGGCTGCAGGCGAGATTGTAGTAAAGGCGCGCCTCTGAGGGCGCGGCACGCACCGCGTGCAGATAAAGCGATCGGGCTTCCTCATGTCTGCCCAGCCTCATGGCGGCGTACGCCAGGCAATCAAAGGCATTGCCATCCCCGCCCGGCAACCCCGCAGCCTGCGAAAACTGATCCTGCGCCTCCTGCCACCGTCCCTTGCCGAGGAGCGCCATTACCAGCAAGCCATGGCCACAGTTCAAGCTCGTGCTGCCGCGCACCGCCCGGCGACCGAGCACCTCGGCCTCATCCCACCGCCCGGCGTTAATCAGCTGCCATGGATCTGGCGCCACGTTCGCTCGGCCTGGCGGAGATTGGCTCACACTCATCCTATATCAGTACAGTTCGATGGCGCGGATTCACGAAGCTCCGATGGCTCTGTGCTGATCTTCGATCAGGCAGCGCGTTGCGCCGAAGTAATGATACGCCGCCCACAAGCCGGTAGGGACCAGGCAGAGCATGGCCAGGCGCAGGGATTGCCCGTTTACGATGTGCTGGGGAGCAAACCAATCGCTCAGTAGACCGACAACCTGTGGCGCCACAATCAGGTTGCATACGTTCGCGCCGAACAGGTCGATCGCGCAAAACTGAGCACGCATGCCGGGCTCGGCCAGATTGAGGAGTATCCCAAAGGTCGGTCCGATGTAGACATAAATGGCGGGAATGAAAAACCAGAAAAGCACCACCGCCAGGCGAAGTGAGTGGGTTGAATAAAGAACGAAAGTGGCCACGGTGGCCAGTGCCACGTAAACCCCGAGCAGACGCAGGATGCGCCGCGGATCAGCCAGGACTGGTTGGCCCATCAGCCATGCGGTACCTATAGTGGCAAGTCCTCCTCCCACCAGGTGCATCGGGCCGACCAAGTCCCCGGCCGCCCCGATGCTCATGCCGAAGTTGCGCATCAAATAGGCAGGCGTCCACCAGACGAGTCCCCAGCCCCAAAGAGCGGTGATCCATATGGCCATAACTAGGTGAAGAGCCGAGCGCTGCTGCTTTAGAAACAGTACGGCCTGCCACAAAGATCGATCTTCTACCCGACCACGGACATCGCACTGCCCACGGCGCGGTTCGCGAATCGTCAGGAGCAACAGCAGCCCAAACAGCAATCCTGGAACCCCTAGCCACAGAAACGCCGCTCGCCATCCCGATCGGTCAGCAATGGATCCGGCAACGGAGGACGCCACCCAGGCTCCAAGTGGCGCACCTAGCGAAAATACTGCCAGCGCCATGGGGCGCCGCTGCGCCGGGAAATAGTCGGCGATGATCGAATTGGCGCCCGGGGTTCCTCCGGCTTCGCCGATACCCACTCCGACGCGAGCGAGCAAAAACTGCAAGTAGTTCTTGGCCACTCCACAACACGCCGTCATCGCCGACCAGGCAATGACGGAGAACGCGATGATGTTTCTGCGGTTGCTCCGATCGATGAGCCAGGAGAGGGGAAATCCCAGGCTCACGTAGAACAACGCCAGCGAAACGCCGGTAAGGAAACCGATGCCCGCATCACTCAACTTAAGCTCAAGCCGAATTGGCTCAAGCAGCGTCGAAATCAGGTACCGATCCGCGATGCTGAAGGTGTATACCCCGCACATCATCACCAATACGTACCAGCGAACCCACAATGAGGCCTGTGCCGTATCTTGCGGAATTTTAACGTCGGTGTCTGGCTCCGTGAACCCAGCGACGCTTACGCCCATCAGGCAATTTCCAGAGCATTGGCCATCGGGATGCGCGAAAACAGCTTGGCTCCGCTTGGGGTGATGAGCACCTGCTGTTCAAGCTTGACGCCCTCCTGGCCGTCATCGGCGCCCAGGTACGACTCGACCGAAACGATCATGTTTTCCTGGAAGACCCCGTCGTAGCCGTCGCGGCGCTGATCGCTGGCCGGCAACACCGCGGGCCACTCATCACATAAGCCAACGCCATGTACGAGCGTCATGTACCGATTCTTCTCAAAGCGCGGCGGAACCGGCCAGCTGCGATCGGCGAAGTCATGGAAGCTCACGCCCGGACGCAGTAACGCCATGTTATGCGCCACCTGCTCCTCAGCCAAAGCATATAACTCGCGCTGCGCCGCAGTGGCCGAACGTCCCGGTACCACATAAGAGCGCGAAATGTCAGCCAGTGCACCCATGGGGCCGACCATGTCCGTGTCAAACGCCACCATTTCGCCCGCCGACACCTGACGGTTACCACACTCCTGAAACCACGGGATCGTGCGTGAGCCAGAGGTCAGCAGCCGGCAGTCTATGAATTCCCCGTCGTGGGCGATGTTGGTCGCCTGCAAAACACTCCAGATCTGATTCTCGGTCAGCCCGGCGCGCAAGCCACCTCTTAGACGCTCGATGCCAAGGTCACACACGTCCATCGCCAGCTGGTGTGCGGCGATCTCCCCCGGCGACTTGATGCAACGAGCCTGCTCCAAAGCCTCGTGCGCGTCGACGAATTCGACACCCTGCCGCTCGAGCTCCGCCGCGCCCATAGGGGTCAGATCGTCGACGGCAAGGCGACGATTGCTGCCTCCATATTCGCGCAGCAGCGCGTCGATCTCCTTTGCCCAGGAGCGGGTTTTCTCTAGCGTCCGCGAACCGGCATAAAAGTAGAACGTGGATGTGCCGGTACGTATCTCGTCGATCGTCTCAAAACCTTCTGCTAAATGCCTGCAGGTGGAAAACTCAAACATCACCACTGGCCCTTCGGTTGCAATGAATGCGTACCGACCAGCCTGTCGCAGGGTCCACAACACCATGTTGCGCGTACCCGTCGCATATCGAATATTCATTGCATCGGACAGCAGCGCACCGGCGACGTCCCGACTGCGCAACTGCTCGCGAACACGATTCAAACGATACTTCCGCAACGCCACCTGATCGATCGCATCGATGCGCGCCGCAACGTCGACGCCCAGCTGAGCGGCGTGTGCAAACTCGGGGGGCAGATCAATTGCACGAGGATGATACTCGCGGTGCCTCATCTGTTCGGCGACATGGGAAGCGTGAGCGCTCCTCCCGTTTGAGATGCCACTTCGACCTGGCCCGTCACTACTCACGCCGCAGCTCCTCCATTGGGCACACTTAGGGAGTCCATTCGTAAACCGCACCGTGATACGGTTCTTTCCACTGCTCGAACGCGCCGCTGATGTATACCTCACCGTGCGTTCCGAAACCAATGTTGGTCACGTAGGGAGTTGGCACGTCGATGGTACGAACCGTCCGGCGCTCGTCATTGACAACCAGGACACGCCCAGAGCCGTTCTGGGCTACGTAGTAGAGCTTGTCCGGACCAAGCTTTACGCCGTCCGGCCCGTTATAGGCGTCTTCATTGGGAGTACGCGACGCGAGGTCGTCCATGCGCGCCCACACGGTACGCAAACCCAGCTGGCCGCCCTGCTCGACGGGGAAGGACAGTATGCGCCCGGCCAGCATCTCGGCCACCAGCAGATGTGTACCGTCATTCGCTACCACGAGACCATTGGAGTAATGAATCGTGTTGGCTACGAGGGTGAGCTTTCGATCCGGCGTAAGGTGTACCACCGTCCCGGTGATTGGCGCCTTGATGTCATAGAGGCCCGAGTCGGTGAAGTAGACGCCTCCGTGGCCGTCTGAGCAGAAATCATTGGGCCCGGTGAGTGGGTTGCCTGCGTCGTCACTTTTTATGACCCGCACGACTTTCGCATCTTTGTCCAACTCCACGAGCGCGTTTTCGTCCGTGCATGCAACCAGCAAATGATCCTGAAAGGCAAAGACGGCAGCGGGCCCACAATGATCGCGGTGCCAATATATCTGCACGTGGTGATTGTCCCAGGTCTTGATGTTGTTAGCCGAATACTCCACATAGAACAGGCGACCGTCGTGCCACAGCGGAGATTCCGGGTAATGGGCATCTGCATCGATGACCCGCAGGCTCGATGCTGCGGCCTGGCTGAGCATCCCCAAGGTCAAACCTACGAGGCCCGCCCAGTAGATGATCCGCAGGAGAGCTGACCGCGGGCGCGATAAACAGGTGCTATCCATGATCCCCTCATTTTCTTATGCTGACGACACTGAGTGGCCTCAGCCTCACTCAGCGACGCGCGGGTCCCTGCCCGCATATGGACTTTACCCATAAGATTGACCGATTTCGAGAGCCCCGCGGGCCGCCACCCACTATGTGCGATTCAGAATGTCGGAAATTCGTGATGGACGAGCCCCGGACGAGCGTCCCGGAAAGAGAAGCGGTTGTCCAGGTCGATCCGTCCGAGCAAAGGGTGTTTACCGAAACGTGCCATTTAGTTCGGTTCGCGGCCATTTCCGGCTCCCAAGAGCGTCATATAGGGGGACATTTTGTTGAGTTCTATATCGCTATGGACGGGTCGGAATAATCGCCCCGTCCTTTTCGTTTGGAGGCCGGCGATGAGGAGATGGGACCGCGGGCAGGTGCGGCGTCGCACCGGCGCGTTAAAATGCGCGTGAGTTTTGCGTGACTCTGTTGTGCTTTACTGTGCTCTATGGTGCCAATTGCAACGGGCGCCACGTGGTAAGTTGTTGAAAAATATTTAGTCTGAGTACTCAGTCACTGCACTCATAATGCCGAGGTTGAGGGTTCGAGTCCCTCTCTTACCACCATAGTTCATAGGTGTTTTTTGCGATTTTTAGAATCGGCGCTTTTAATGCGCCGGATTTTGTGCGACGTTTCAACCTTACTTTGGCTGCCCGCATAAAATCCTTAAAATAAAATCGTGGATTTGGACGTCAATCGCTGCTGGCGGCGTGTTCCGGGATCCAACCGGACGCCAAGCCACTGTGTTAATTAAACTCCAATCGGACGCCAGTCCAGCTAGTTAGGATCAACGACATTGGAGAAGATCTGTGCACTACATCGAATCGGAAATTGATATTGCGGCGACTCCGGACCGAGTGTGGTCCATATTGACGGACATCTCCGCATAGCCAAGCTGGAATCCGTTTATTCGCGCCATCAAAGGGTCTATTGAAAAGGGGCAATGCCTAACCGTATCCATTCAACCGACCGGTGGCAAAGCCATAACGTTTCGACCTACGGTATTAGTCGCAGCACCCCATACCGAATTGCGATGGTTGGGGGATTTTCTGATCCCTGGCATCTTCGATGGAGAGCACTACTTGAAGATCGCGCGGACGGACGCCGGACGAGTGCCTTTTACGCAAGGCGAAAGATTTAGCGGTGTATTGGTAGGTATGGCCAAGGCAACCCTGGATCGTGGAACTAAGTCCGGGTTCATCGCCATGAACGCGGCGCTCAAGGCGCGCGTTGAGAGTTCATCTTCGCTGTAAGGTGCTAATAGCGCGCCCGGCGCTCACTGCTACATTTAGCGAGATTCGACAGCAACGAAGTGCATCGGCGATGTTGCAGATTTGCGGAATTGCGGCGATTTGGTTGCGCAAGGAGAATCTGGCAATCAAATCCCAGTGCCGTCTTGAACGAAGAAAAGTGCCGCCATGAAAGATGAACGACACCGGGGGAAGCAACGTCATGACTGGCAGATGCAATCGACGTCACGCGGGGTCGGCGGCTCGGCGCATCGGGCGGGGTCTGCGCGGCAGCATGGCCCTGCTCGGGCTCTCCGGATTGGCGGCCTGCAGCCAGGATTTCTCGCTCCAGCCGCCGTCCGGCGAGCCGATGACGGTGTCGGGCATCAGCACCCACTCAATACACGATATCGCGCCGGCGGGAATCTATGAGAAGGCAACGTCCGTGAATGTCGAGGTGCTGCTGCGGTAGACCCGGCGCGAGTCTCAGGCAGGCGTCGCACAAGCGATGAGCACAGCGAGCTGGACATCGGTCGTGACCGGAGGTGTTTACGGATTCGTGCAAATTGGCGCGGTTTAATGTGGATTACTTTCCGAATACAAGACGAATTCAAGAACTTGAGAGACCGCGGAAACGAAGGCTTTTCGGTTTCTTTAATTCTTATTCAAATGTTCCTGAATCAAGCATTTGCGAATGCGAAGCGCACCGATTTGCACGAAACCGTAAGCAGCCCCCATCTTGGGCGAGGCCAACATCAACATCGCCACCCGCCACCTCGGCCGCCAGGCAGACCTGCAATTATAGTCTCGCCTGACCGGGGCCCAGGCTGATCACCATGCGCTTCAATTTGTTGCCGCTACGCACGTCCATGACGACACGTCGCAGAATCAAATCCGTTGACTGGCCCGCGGGTGCGGCTGCCAGGCCGCGCTCGGCAAGCATCGAGGACAGGCTTGCGGTGAGTTTGGCGACCACTTGCGCTTCGTCTGCGGGCGTTCCCCGGGAAGAATCTCCGCTTAGAGGGGCGCAGTTCCGCAATGACCTGCGCCTACTAGACTGCAAGGGGAGGTCGAGACTTGCTGCTGCTTCAGCCCAGCGCGAGTCGACTCTGGGTGGCGGCGGTATCAATCTCCGGGGCCTGCGCCGCATGAGTATGGGTGCTGATCAGCTGCTCGAATTCCTTCGCCGGCAGCGCTGCGCTGAAATGAAACCCCTGGTACTGATCGCAGCCGAGCTGCTGCAGCAGTGCGAGCTGCTCTCCCGTTTCAACGCCCTCAGCGACCACTTTCAGATTCAGGCTGTGAGCGAGGGAGACCATGGCACGCACGATGGAGGCATCCTCCGGGCGGCTGGTCATCTCTTTCACAAAGCTGCGGTCGATCTTGAGCTTGTCGATCGGGAAGCGCCGCAGATAGCTCATGCTGGAATACCCGGTCCCGAAATCATCCACCGAGACCAGCACGCCCAAACGGCTTAAGCTCTCCAGTATGTAGATCGATTCCTCCGCATTGCTCATGACCGCGGTCTCGGTCAGTTCCACCTCGAGAAACCGCGGCTCGAGTTCCGCAGCCATCAGGGCGCTGCGGACCGTTTCGAGAAGACTTCCCAGTCGAAATTGCGAAGGCGAGAGATTCACCGCGATACGCAGTGGGCGGTCTGCGTGCCGCTGCCAGAGTTTTGCCTGCCGGCAGGCTTCCCTTAGGACCCACTCGCCAATCGAGTCGAGCAACCCACACTCCTCGGCAATGGGAATGAAATCCACCGGCAGCAGCAGCCCGCGCTCGGGATGTCGCCAGCGGATCAGGGCTTCCGCGCTATGCACCCGGCCGGAAGCCGTGTCGACCTTAGGTTGATAGTGCAGTTCAAATTGCCCGGCAGCGAGTGCCGCGTGCAATTCGCTCTCGAATTTGACCCGATCCCGTGTGGAGGTGCTCGTTGAAGTGGCAAAGCACTGGTAGGTGCCGTGCGCGCTCTGCTTAGCGCTGTACATCGCTGCATCGGCGTGTGCGAGCAGCATCTCGACGGTGACCCCGTCGCTGGGATAAAAGGCGATGCCGATGCTTGCGGAAGTTCGCACGTCGACTCCCTGTAAGCGGATCGGCGGTTTCAGGACCTCAATCACCCGGGTGGCCATCGCGAGAACCTGATCCCGGGTCTGGATCGATGCCATCACGATCACGAATTCATCGCCCCCAAGTCGCACTAGCGTGTCCATGTTGCGCGCGGCGCCCTTCAGGCGCTGCGCGACCTCATTCAGCAGCTCATCGCCTGCGCGGTGCCCCAAGGAGTCGTTGATCACCTTGAAGCGATCGAGATCGAGCAGAAGTACGGCAAATTCGTGTTGTTCGCGGGTGGCGTGCGCAATTGCTTGTTCGAGCCGGTCGTGCAGGATGACCCGGTTGGGGAGCCCGGTGAGCACATCGTGGGTGGCGAGATGCTGCAATTGATGGTTCGCCGCCTCCAGTCCCTTTGTGCGCGCCGCGATGACGTGCTCCAGATCCTCCACATGGCGCCGAAGCATCCGCTCGTTGTGCCATTTGCGGCATAAGGCACTTGCCGCCTGCAGTACCTCGATCGATTCGAACGGTTTTTTCAGGACCAGGAGCTTGTCGGAAGGACCGAGCCGGGAGCGCAGCTCCGACCACCCGTACTCCGTATAGGCCGAACAGATGACGACTTGCACATCCGGATCGACTTTCCACAGCTCTTCGATCGTCTTTAAACCATCCCAGCCTGGCGGCATGCGCATGTCAATGAAGGCCATGGCATAGGGACGGCCCTCAACCCGTGCCCGCCGAACGAGTTCCACACCCGCCGCACCCTGAAGCGCACTGTAGAGCTCAAAGCGCGAGTCCTCGTTCTGCGGGAGCACGTCGCCCAACAATAGCGCCTCCTCCGCGGCGAGTGCTGTGTCCGCGTTGCTATCTCGGCTCAAAATCTTCTTGAAGTCCTCGTGGATGACTGGGTTGTCATCAATCGTGAGCACCCGATGAATCAGCGGTCCACCGAAGGAGGTCATAGCGAGTCCTTCGCGGGAGTGATTGGTAGCTCGAGCCAAAAGGTGGCTCCGCATCCTGGGCCATCGCTGGCGACCCGCAGTGAGCCTTTGAGCTCCTGAGCGGCGAGCGCTGCGCTGTGCAGTCCAAACCCATGGCCGCTGGGGCGGGTGGTGAACCCGTGGCTAAAGATTCGAGTCATATTCTCGGTTGGGATTCCCACGCCGTTGTCGACCACCGCGATCGCGACCCCGAGTGCACACCGTGTGACCCGAATCGTGATGCGTTTGTCGCTTCGTCCCGAGTCCTCGCAGGCATATTTGGCGTTGCGGATGAGATTCACCAGAATCTGCAGCACCCGGTGTTTATCTACCGTGATGGCGGGCACCTCCTCAAATTCGCACGCGAGCGTGACCCCATGGCGGGAGAACGCTTCTGCATTCAGCCGCACACTGTCGTTTACCAGATCCGCGACAGCCACACTCTCCACCACACCGCCGTGCGTCGCATAGCTCTGCTGCATCCTGACAATGTCCTTCATGTGCTCGATACTCTTAACCAGCGATGCCAATTCCGTAAGTGCGGCCTCGCGATCGGCTACGAGCTGGGAAGAGAGCTGTGCAAGGTAACTGGGCAGTCGTTTCCCCCGATCGTCACTCGCAATGAAGGATCCGAGTTGATCGCCTTGCTCTTCGAGCATCGCGGCGACTCGGGCGAGTCCGGAAGCCTTGGACGTCCGCATCCGCTCATCTAGCAAGTTCGCGGACACGTTGACGCTGTTCAAGACGTTGCCGACGTTGTGGAGCACGCTGCTGGCAACTTCAGCCATTCCCGCCTGACGGGAGGCACGCATCATGGCTTGATGAGCCTCCTGCAACTCGGCCTGCGCCCTTAGAAGCCGCGAGCGCATGAGCTGGAACCAAGCCGCGGCCGCGGCCAGCATCAGTGTTGCAATCACAACTACAAACAGCAGGGTGCGCAAGCGCAGTGCGGCATCTGAGGAGGTGTGCTGGGCCGTCGCGGCGAGATTCATTATCTCCGTCTGCAATGCCTTGGCGTTGTCCTCCGCGAACAGGTGCGCGCGCTCCGCCGCGGCATAGTACTCACGGCCTTCGGGCGAGAACGTGGTGTCTGCGGTAACGGAATCCACGTAGGTCTGGCCCGTGAAAGAGACGACCGGATCGATCACCGAGCGGTATTGGTGCCACAGCCAGACCGCCCGGGCGAGCTGCGGCGAGTCGTTTCCGGAGTCGGAAAGCTGCCCAAGATCATGATCGAAACGCCTGACCGTGTTCTGCAGATCCGCGAGCGCTTGGCCGGAATCGGCGCGAGCCTCGAGACGGTCGCACAGTGCACTCAGCTGACCGGAGATCTCCTCGGGGTAGTTTTGCAGAGCGCTCGCGGCCTGCAGTGCATTGATGCTCGCACGGATGTGCGTGACGAGCCGATAGCCGAAGAGCAGCACCAAGCCCATCGCGAGAGTCAGCGCGAGACCGATGGCGGCCGTGACCAGCCGGCCGTGACGCTCGCGCCCTGAGCGACTCATGTGAAGCTTGTCCGGCTTTCCTTGAGCGGCTCGAAGCGCACCATGTGTTGATCGCGAAGCGCTCTCCACGAGCGGGTCCAAGACCGTGATGGGCGCGTCAACGCCTGCAGCCGGCGCGGAGATAGGGCTCGGCTCGGCGCTATGCTGCCGCAACGGCTCAGCGCTCACCGCTTCCTCCCACTTCTTCGTAATGCCGTAGTCCGCATTGACACATCAACCGCAAGATCCATAAGGCTGCAGTTCGCACACACCATAATATGGTTTGGATCACTATGTGAACTGTGAAGCTGGATTACGTTTTTTAGAACGAGCTGTGACGCAGATGCCATTTCCGCTTCCTGACGGGGAAAGCACGCGCTATAGGCCTGGTGTTCAAGCGTGAGCCATCCACGATGCCGCCGCCCTCGCCGTCATGGCACCAAGTGTGGTCTCTCGAGAAACTGCGCCGCGTTCGCGCATCTGCGCGATGCCGATCGCTTTGATTTCCAGGATGCGGCCGGTCTTGCACAGATTTTGCTTCCCGAGGAGGATGAAGATTGCCGCGAGTCAACGCCCGGGAGTCACCTCGGTTGCAGTGCTTGGGGTTTAGCGGGCTCCACTCGCCGCCTCGACTACACTTGGGATTCCAGGTAGGGGTTATGCGCGCGACTGTCGTCGTCACGCCGCGCCGACAGGTGCGCCGGTTCGCGCCTGCTCGCCATACAAACAAGCGCCTCGCCCCCCTGATTCGGTCTGTCGGGTCTTTAGCGAGCCAACCGGGCCTCTATGGCCGAAGAATTTGCAGCGCCTGTGCCGTCTTCGTGCTGGTCTTCCTGTTTCACGGTGCGCCTTTGCCGATGGGTGTAGGTGGCGTCCCGGTCACGTTCTTCGGGTAGTCCGGGCTCAGGCTCTGTATGAAATGCACCAGATCCCAAGCCTCGGCGGGGCTTATGGAATCGGCGAACGAAGGCATCGGCGTGCCATTCAGGCCGGCAATGAACACTCGGTAAATGTCGGATCCGTTGTTGCCGCATTTGACGTGGCCTTCGGTGAAGTCATACGGCACGATCCCGTTTCCCCAATCATCCTTGAGATCGTCTGCAGACGGACCATCACCATGACCTGCGTCACCATGGCATTGGGCGCAGTTGAACTTTTGGTATACGGCCTCGCCGCGGGTTACGGATTCGGCCGTGTACGGCGGCTCAGGCGGAATGGTAATCGGCGCCTCGGGCTTCTCGGTCGCAAAGCGTGGCGAGAAGGTCTTGATGTAGGCGATGACATCGAGCCTTTGCCGGTGGGTCAACGAAGTAGAGAAGCTCGACATGGACGTGCCAAACAGACCATTGACCAAGACTTTTTCAATGTCTGCGTCGGTCGGCAACGAGCCCGACGGCGTGCTGCGCCATTTAAATGTGCCCTGTCGGAAATCGCGCGGCACTGGGGTGGTATCTTCGCTATAGTGACCCTTGCCGTCGCCCTGTTCTCCATGGCAGAGAGCGCAATACTGCTCATAGACGACCTTTCCCTGATGCACGTCTCCCACGTCGTCCTGTGCCAAAACCACGCGCGCTATGATCAACAGCGCGACCAGGGCCGGGAGCAGCGTCGCTATACGGCCATCAGGGCGCAAGTTGCCGCCAAAATCGTTAAGCTCGAGTTAGGATTCATGCCAAGTTGTGCAGTGCAAGCCGCATTTGCGGGCGAAAAAGCAGATATCGCCGGGGTCCCGACGAGGCGAGACTCAGGCCAACGCGCACCAACGCGCACGGGCCAAAGCGCACTACTACCCTAAACAGTCGTCTGGACATCATGGCACCTCGAACCGTTCAGGGGGTCTTTGTGGCCGAGAGTTGGATGGCTACGGTCGCCGTTTTGCCAGCAGACACCGTGACCGAGGTCAGTTTCTCACCGGCAGCTTCGTGCCAAGCGACGAGTGTGTAGGTGCCTGGCGGCACGTCTTTGATCGTGAAGTGCCCTTCATCCCCGGTCGTCGCGAAGTAGGGATTGTCGAGCTCCCAAATCCACGCGTGCATCCATTCGTGCGCATCGCATTTGACTTTGATCAGTTCCGGGATTGCGGGCAACGGCTTGGTTACCGAGAATCCCTTAAAAGGCAGGGCAATATTGTAGATGGTGGCGTTGGTTGACGCGTTTTGCGGATGCGTACTGTGCAGAACCGGATCGTTGGAGGAGATCCTGATTTGCTGACCAACGTTCGCTCCCTGCACCCGCGGATTGAACATGCAGTGCTCATTGACGAGCGAGATCGTGTCGGTAGAAAGCGCCTTACCCTTGGTGATGCCCTTAAGGTATACCTCGACATTCTGTAATCCGCCGTCCTTGCCGACTGAGTACACGGGGCTTGGAATGGACTGACCGCAATAGTCCTGGTTCTTGGTGACCTTGATGGGCGCGATTTGGAGCGCCGCACCACTGAGCTTTACTACTCCCTCGATGGTGCCGCCATTTGAGACGGCTTCCACCGTGTAATCTGCGAGAACTGGTCGCGCAAGGAGCAACGCGCCGCTGATGACTGAGGCGCTGAGAATCCTAAGACCATAACGCATTGGGATTTTCATGGCGTGATTCCCCCGGGGGTTGCAAGCACAAGGATTCACCCGCGCCTTCCAATGGGCCTACTTGGTGGAAACATATTCAACTAAAGCGGCGATCTCATTATCGGTCAGTTTTTGGGTGACGTGTTGCATGAGTTTGCTTTCGCGCAGCCGACTGCGGAACTGCAGCATTGCGGTCACCAAATAGTCTCGAGGCTGCCCGGCGACCCGTGGATTTGTGTTGACGCCCTCGCCGTCGTGACCGTGGCAGACAATGCAAGCCAGAACATCGCGCTCCTTCGCCCCGTTCTCGTAGAGCAACTTGCCTTGGCCAGCTAGCGCGGGATTGCTCGATACCATGCCTCTCACCGGCGGTTGGCTCGAGAACTGCCGTGCGACCCCTTTGATTTGCTCATCAGTCAGACCCCGAGCTATCCCCCACATAAAGGTTCGCGCGCCGGAATCGCTGCGGCCATGCTGCCGAAATAGCTTTAGTTCAGTCTCGATGTAGACGGGCAGCTGCCCTGCGAGATTCGGGAAGAGCCGGCATATGCTGACTCCGGTAGCACCATGACACTTGGAGCACACGTTGCTCACCAGCGTCTGAGCGTCGAAAGCCGATGGATCAGGCGGCACGACGATGGGCGCCGCAGGTGCATCACGAACCGTTGTGGCCGCGAGCGCAATCGCAGCGACGGTGAGCGAGGTTATTAGCAGCTTTCTCATTAGAAGTCCATCCATAGTCCCAAAACAAAGGTTCTGGTGCAAGTCCGGACAGCGTGGTTGCAGGTAGCAATTCATCTGTCCGGTCTTGTAGCACGTGATCTGTCCGGTTCATCGTGCCCCAAAGGGGGCGCACTGCGAGACGAACAGAGTGGCTACAGGAGACTCGGAACATGAGGTTTGACGAGGCCTATGCCGGCTGGCAAGCGGGGCGATTGCGACAAGAGGAAGCGGCGCGCTTGCTCGGGGTGTGTGAACGATCTTTTCGCCGTTACATCGATCGCGTATTGTTCGAAAATTCCAATGCATTCATGCCGCGGCACGTTCGTAGAACCGCAGCATGCCTCGGAGGCGAGATCGACAATCGATCCGCTGTATTTTTGAACGCCGAACCGGCGTTGGTATGATCAATTGGTTATCGAGGCCCTGATTATTTCGCTCAAGGTGATAATGATCCGTATATTCGCGCAAGGCGCGGCGAAGCATCGGCGCGCCGATCGGTATCAGTTTCGATACGCACTCGCTTTTTATGGATCTGACGAATCGTTCTGCGTATGCGTTCAAATTCGGTGAACGCGGCGGTAGGTGAATCACTTCAACGCCTTCTCGGGCGAGAAAAGCACGGAATGCCGACGAATACTTCGTGTCGCGATCCACGATCAAATGGCGTTTGCCGACGAGTGCTCCGGTTCCGTTGTCGATCAGGTTTCTCGCCACTTGCAACATCCAGACTTCGTTCGGATTCGTTGTGATTCCACAAATGACGACCCGCCGAGTGGCAAGTTCTATCACAAATAAGACGTAGTGCGTGATCAGACCGTGCCAACACCATACTTCAACCGCAAAGAAGTCGCTGGCCGCGATAGCTCTCCAATGCGACTTGAGAAACACCGACCACGGGATGCGGCGGGCCCGTGCGGGCACCGGCTCAATCAGGTGATCTTTGAGAATGCGGCGGATCGTGCTACGGCCCACCTTGATATCCAAATTAAGCAAGGCGCCGTGAATTCGCGTGTAACCCCAACTCGGGTTCTCACGGGCCATCCGTACAACGAGTTGCTCAATGTCGATTGGCGTTTGCGGTCTTCCTGGCCGACGTCGCTCCAGAAACGTCCATTTCTGCGCCATGAGTTGTCGATGCCAACGCAATAGGGTCGCGGGGAAACAATCGGGTTTAGCTCTCGCAACGCTTTAATGCCGATTTCTCTTGCGAGCGCTCCGAGCGTGCGGCGTACAGCATCAGTAAACAAGATGCGCTGTCGTGCGAGTCTCGACTGCAGCGCACGATTCTCCGCCTTCAAATATTCAATCTGTGCGAAGGAACTCCGCTCGAGCCAACTGGCCATGCTCGCGATAAGTAATGCTAATAAGTGTGGCGGCCTCCATGACATGGCCTGATGCTACGATAGGGCGTCACAGATTGCCAAATTCAGTTTTCGAACAATACGGGATGCAGGCGCACTAGATTTGGATGATTCCCCGCTTCAATCCGAGTATTACCGCATGGGTGCGGTCGTTTGCATTGAGCTTGCCAAGGATGCTTTTCATATGGGCTTTCGCGGTATCCTCCGAAATTGACAGACGGCCGGCGACGCGCTTGTTGGAGTCGCCGCTCGCGACAAGTTGGAGTACCTCGATCTCGCGCGCCGACAGGCCCACCTCTCCCACGTGGCTCGCCAGCTGTGCGGCGACGTCTGGACTGATCCGCTTGGAACCGCCATGAACTATGCGGATGGTCTCAAGGAGGTCTTTTCGGACCAGTCCCTTCAGCACGTAGGCCTGTGCGCCCGCCTTCAAGGCGCGCCCGGCGAGCGCGTCCCCGCCGTAAGTCGTCAGCACGATGATGCGTGCCTCCGGAAATTCGCCGCGAATGGCAATGATGGCATCGATGCCGCTCATCTCGCCCATTTGCAGGTCCATGAGCGTCACGTCGGGGCGCATTGCGCGATATTTCTCGATTGCCTCGTGGCCACTGGCAGCTTCCGCCACCAGTTTCATATCAGGCTGATTCGCGATTAGCGCGGCAACGCCTTCGCGAAGCAGCGGATGGTCGTCTACCGCCAAAACACGAATTCGAGCGGTCACACTGCTTGTTGACATCTTCGCCTCGGGAGCTTGACTCGGCAGGTGCATGTCGACGTGCCCGTAAAAGCCTTGTAACTCGCGATGGTTGTCGCTCGCCAATCGTACGAGCGGCAGTGCTGCGGCGATATCCTCATTCGGATGGAATGCGGACCCCCCTTTAGAAGGGTAGGATCAAGCGGCCTTGGACGCGAGATCTCGCCGAGTGCCGGGTCAGATCTCGATACGCTTACGGCCATATAGGCGTGAGTCCAGAGACCACGCCCCTGGGCCGAGTCCTGCCAGCGCCAACCCAATCGCCGCACGAGTTAGCTGCAAATTGATGAGCTCGGGTTTCGAGAGCGCGAGTGACAACTCGATAACCGCCAGCAGGATCGCAGCGAGCGGCGTCCAGACTCCGAGGAGAACGGCGGTTGCGGGCAATAGACTGATCAGACGGAGCCAAGCCATCGCCGCTGACCAATCCGGCAGGGCCGATAGGCAGTTCAGTATGACGGGAGCAGCCGATACCATCCGAAGCAGCAGCAGACCTGCACCGGGCCATCCGTTCGGAAACGTTGTAAATAACCGCTGCATGGCTCAGTCAATAGCGTACGAAGGCGCGGCTGAGATCGATACCCTCGGAGTGGGGTTCGGCGGACAATCCTTTCGGGGGAGGCTAGAGCTGAATGATTCCCCGCCGCAGTGCCAAGGTCACCGCATGTGTTCGATCGTTTGCTCCGAGCTTGGCAAGAATACTCTTGACGTGGCCTTTCGCGGTTGCCTCCGTAATGAACAGCTGTGCGGCGATAATTTTGTTTGACTGTCCGGCCGCCACCAGAGACAGCACTTCGATTTCCCGCGGGGACAGACCCGTTTCTCCGGTGTGGCTCGCGAGCTGTGCAGCGACGTCCGGGCTAATCCGCTTGGAACCCGAAAATACAATGCGGATGGTCTCCAGCAAGTCCTTTCGAACCAGTCCCTTGAGTACATAGGCTTGCGCGCCCGCCCTCAGAGCCCGCTCGGCGAGCGCGTCACCACCGTAGGTCGTGAGCACGACAATCCGCGCTGCAGGGAACTCACTGCGAATTGCAATGATCGCATCGATTCCACTCATCTCGGGCATCTGCAGATCCATCAAGGTGACGTCCGGACGCAGCAAGCGGAATACATGGATTGCCTCCGGTCCGCTGGCAGCCTCGCCGACAAGCTCCATATCGGGCCGATTCGCGATCAGCGCGGCGATTCCCTCGCGCAGCAGCGGATGGTCGTCCACCGCGAGAATCCGAATTCGCTCCGGCTTGTCACTCACTGGCGTCCTCATTTGCCTGGTCGTTCCACGGACCCTGGCGACCGTAGGCGCTGGCTGCGGGGATCACCAGCTCGATTTCGGTTCCGGCCTTCCGTTCACTCCACACGTTCAGACGCCCGCCGATGTGCTCGGCGCGCTCGCGCATGCCCTGTAGGCCCCAGTGTCCGGCGCGCTTGCCGCGGGCGAGCACGTCGCGATCGATACCCTCACCATCATCGCGGATACGCAAGGAAAAATCGGACTCACCGTACTCGATCTCCGCCTCGATGTTGCGTGCGTTCGCATGTCGAGCCGCATTGCGGAACGCCTCGCGCGCAACGCGGTAAATGTCGTCGCGCAACAGCGGCGCGAGTTCGCGCGGCTTCCCTTCGACGACCACTCGGAAGGCGGGATGCGGCGCCGACTCGAACTCCTCACCCAAGGCTTTCAAGGCTTGATCGAGACCGCTCTCGACGAGGCTCGATGAGCGCAGGTCGTGCACCGCCTCGCGCGCGTCCGTGATGGTCTCATCGCCTCGCTCTAACGCCTTGTCGAGCGCGGTCACCGCATCGTCGGGGCGCCCGGGAAGCATGTCACGAACGGCTTGGAGGCGAAACATCAACCCTTGAAACCCCTGCAGCAGCGAATCATGCAGTTCCCGCGCGATCCGGGTTCGTTCGCGCACCCGCTCTGTCAGACGGATCTCGAATTGCTCGGCGATCCGGCGCATATGGCGGTGGTATGCGCTCCATAGGGCGAGTACAAATGTAGCGGCGGCAAGCGCTCTAAACCATCCGGTTGCCCACCAGGGTGGGAGTATCGTGATCCGCATGCGCGCGCCGGGGTCGCTCCAGGGCCCCCGGACCGTCGCGCCCTGCACTCGGAATTCGTAGTTTCCAGGCGGCAGCGTCGTGTAGCTGGCGTATCGGCGATCACTTCCGACTTCTTGCCAGCCCGTATCCAGCCCCTCGAGCTTATACCGGTAGCGGTTCGTTGAGGGACTGCTAAAGCTCAGCGCCGAGAACTGAAACGAAATGCTGTTCTGATCATGCGGGAGAGTCAATTGATCCGTGTAATCGATCGCATATTTCAGGGGTGACCCGACTCCAAGAACGACGGGTTTTCCGAACAGTTGCAACGAGGTGAGTGCGACCGAGGGAGTATAGGCGTCGTCAGAAATTTTGTCGGGCCGGAAGGCCACCGCGCCTGAAAAGCCGCCGACAAACATCTCCCCGCTGCTGCTGCGAAAGCACGCCCGCCAACCCGAGAGATCTGGCCCTGGCAGGCCGTCTGCCTGCGTGTAGTTTCTGAAGGTTCTTTGCCTTGGATCGAAATGCGACAGACCCGCACTCGTACCCAGCCATAGACCGCCCGCCGTGTCATCGAGAACACAACCTACCGCATCGCTCGCCAATCCGTCCTTGTCGGAATAATGCGCGGCCCGGCCGGTTCGCGGATCAAATTGGCCCAGGCCGTTTTGTGTCCCAATCCACAATGTGCCGGCGTGATCAAGCAGAAGACTATTGATCCGTGGGTGCGGCAGTACCGACTGTTCCTGCGTAGTGTGGAGCGCGGTGAACTGACCCGACTGCGGATCGAAGCGCAACAGCCCGCTAAAGAAACTGCCGATCCACAATATGCCGGTCGGGTCCTCAACGAGAGTCTTATAGTAGGCGCCTCTGCCTTCCTTGCTGTGTCGATACACCGTAAAGGTCTGCGTGACCGCATTGAATCGATTGAGTCCGTCCATGGTCGCTGCCCAGAGAATGCCCGCGTGATCGACCAGCAGTCCGATGACATTGTCGTTGCTGAGACTCGTGGGATTGGTATCGCTATGTCGAAATGCCGTCAAAATATTGCTTCCCGGCCTACGCCGGTAGAGTCCCTGCCCAGAGGTGCCTATCCAGAGGGCTCCGGTGCGATCCTCCGCAATAGACAACACGTCGGCGGCAATTCCGTTGCCGGGCACGGAGATGTGTGTATAGCGCCGGGAATTGCGGTCAAGCCGAACGAGGGCTCCGGTGGTGCCCATCCAGAGGATCCGTTCGCGATCTTCATAGATCCCGTTGACCATCGCTTCGCCAAGATTGTCGGGATTGCTCGAATCAAACGGCAAAACCTCGAACGGCGGCGGTCTGGTGGAAAAGAAGCCCGGCTCAGTGGTGCCGAACCCAACCCACATGTCCCCTTCGCGATCCTCAAAGAGAGTAGTGACGCGGTTCTCAGAGAGACTCTCGCTGTTTGAAGAGTCGTTGCGGTAGCGCGTGAACCTCCTTTGTTGGCGATCGAACCTCAAGAGACCATCGGAGAACGTGCCGATCCATAGAGTGCCATTCCGGTCTTCCAGCATCGAGCCAACGCCGGTCAGCGGATGGGTTGGCAGATCCTCCCTGCCAAAGGAATAGCGGGTGAGATGCTGGGTCTTGCGATCGAGTATTGCGAGCCCGTTGCCGGAGGCGTACAGAATCCAAAAGACGCCGTGCCGATCTTCATAGAAGGAGAAGTCGCGGGTTTCGGACAGCGGCACGCGTTGGGTGACGTGCCCGCGGTCACGGTCTAGTACATCGAGCCCGCTCCGGGTGGCAACCCAGAATGTTCCTGCCCGATCCTCGCCGCTCGACCGGATGTCGTCGCTGCTGAGACTCGATGGATCCGCATCGTCGTGACCAAAATGCGCAATCTTCCCGGTAATTGGATCGAGGCCGTAGAGTCCGTTGCCGGTCGAGAGCCAGAGCATTCCAGTGCGGTCCTGGCTGATGTGGCGCACACTGCCGCCGATGCCGGTCGACTGGGCGAGTCGATAGTGCACAAAGGTCTCGGTCTGCGGATCGTATCGATCCAGCACGTAGTCGCAGCCGATCCAAAGTCTTCCCGACCGGTCAATGAACAATGAGGAGATAACGACGTCGCACAGGCTCCCTGGGTCAGCGGGGTCGTTCTTGAATATTCGGAAGTTATAGCCATCGTACCTGTTGAGGCCAAACTGCGTGCCGAACCACAGGAACCCTCGGTCGTCCTGCACGATCTTGGTCACGCGTTGCTGAGAAAGGCCCCGTGACCGTCCGAGGCGTATGAAGCGCATGTCGCCGCCTTCGGCCACCGGTAAGTGGACCGTCTGAGGGTCCACACTTACTACAGCAACCGGTTGCGCTGTTTGGGGTCCGCTCGGCAATTGAGCCCCCAAACACGTCAGCGCATAGATCGCGAGCCCCACGAGCGACAACGCCCGCAGTTTCAAACTCCCCGTTCTCATGCCTCATTATCGCACGGGCAATCACCAACGATCTGGGCCAAATGCGTCTCCAAATTGGACGCTAACGAACGCATGCTTGGATCATCGCCTTTCGCCGTGGAATGCTGGATTGTTGACCGCACTTTAGTCCGCCGCCGAGATGTGAGTGACGTAGCGGTTCCCCAATTTGGGTAGTCATCTCTTAAACTTTATAGGGTTTCGTGCACGTCGCTGTCTTCTCATGATGTAACTGCCCACCTTGGGCACAAACACAATTAGGAGATCGACATGGATACTTTAACGGCTGGCGCCCTCGCGGCAATCGTGTTAGTCCACGGCGGATTCGTCGACGGTTCCGGTTGGGAGGATGTGTACAAAATTCTAAAGAAGGATGGGTATAGCGTTAGCATCGTCCAGAATGCTACCGTCTCGCTGGCCGATGACGTCGCAACCACGAAACAGATCATCGATGCGCAGGCTCAGCCCGTAATCCTTGTCGGTCATTCGTACGGCGGAGCAGTAATCACCGAAGCTGGCAACGATCCGAAGGTTGCCGGTCTCGTCTATATCGC
>Ga0187867_10001162_pt1 | contig 22885 bp, 18 predicted proteins | sample June2016WEW_13_1_FD_132976 | JGI IMG/M metagenome (GOLD analysis project Ga0187867, IMG submission 132976) | Peatland microbial communities from SPRUCE experiment site at the Marcell Experimental Forest, Minnesota, USA - June2016WEW_13_10 | ecosystem: Environmental > Terrestrial > Soil >...
CCGTGCCCAACGTCACGTCGCTTGAAGTTCCGTAAATGTTGGGATTGGCGTCGGCAAAGGCGACCTCCGCGGCGGCTTCCTGGGGCTGAGCACCCATCGTGTCGGTCGTGTTCGAGCCGTAGTTGACAGTGATCATCGCCTGGGTGCCGGCCGCATTGATGACGTTGAAAAAGTTGCCCATGTCCGCATGGGGACCGACGTAGCCGCCTTCGTTGGCGGTGTTGAGGGACCAGTTGTAGATGTCGGAGTAGCTGCCGCCGGGGTATCGGACGAGTTGGACGCCCGAGGCGGCGATATCGCCAGGGAGGGCGGGGTCTCCCCACATGTTGGCATAAACGGAGGAGCAGAGTCCCAAGCCGGTTGCGGGCATCGTGGCCGTGGCCGCACCATTTGCGTACGTGATCGGCGAGGATGCGTTGACGGAGACGTTGACGGCGACCTGGGCGTGGGCCTGGGAATCAATCGAAACGATGCCGGAGACCGCGAGGGTCAGAGCGGCGATGCGATGTTTTTTTGTCTTGAAGCGCATTTTTTGGTCCTCAATCAGAAAACGCTTTCTGTGGTCTGCCCCAAAAAAGATCCACTTTGGATCAGCCAGTCGTGGTCCAAGGGTGGATGAAGCCTAATGTCTCTGAAAGACTTGTAAGCGTAACATTCTGATAACACGCAATTTATAACAAATCGTCTGGCGTCAAGATCATGGGGGTTCTCCTCGCTCACACTAGCGGTCATGTTACGACGCGCTGGGAGTTTTCACAAGCAAATTGTTTGAATTGCCCGGCGACGATGTCTCGTCAAAAACGGCAAAACCGCCAGCGGGACAGTACGGGCAAGAGCCGGTTCGGGGACGTCCGCCATCAATCCATTGGCTTGTGCGAAGGCGTCTAATGCCGCAATGTCGCCGGACGATGCTCCGCCGCTCACGCCCTGGTTGAAGTTCGCGGCCAACTCGTTGAAGTCTGCGGCGTTGACCAGGCCGTCGTAGTTGAAGTCCGCCTGGTCCTAGCCGCTGCCGTGGACCGGCCCGCGTCGCGTCGTATCGTAGTTTTCATTCGGTTGGCGTCTGCACCGCACCTGGCGTTGCCGGTAACAGAGCCTCACCCGTTCGGTGGCAAAACGGCAAAGTCCATGAACATGCGTGAAATCGACTCGCGTCAATCCTCGGTGCGGCAGATCCTCTTCGCCCTGTCGCAGGGCCTCGACGCTAATGCTCAGCGAGTCAACGATGGTGGCGATGTAGACGACGCACTCGAATATCAGAACGACCTTTGCGGAATTGCCTTTGTCACCGCGCAAGCGTACATCACCACGGTCGTTGCCGATGTCAACGCCCTGCGAGGCACACGCTCGCGTGTCAATAAACACGAACTGCTTGAGCTTGCCAGTCCGATTGTTGCGGATACCGGGTTAACGCGAATGCAACTCTGCGATACCATGGCCAACTATTACAAGCATCGCGACGAGTGGGTTGATTGGACCGATCCCTCTGCCCGCCGCACAACCGAGCTTTTGCGAGCGGCCGGCTTTACGCACGGCGATAGACATTTATGTACCACCGTCGCCACGCTGCTCTTCGGCAATGTGGAAATCGAATCGTTGGTTCCGCTCGTGGATATGCTTTCATCATGGCGCGTCGCGGTCATCGCGAGTGCGATACCTTGACGTTCACGTGGCAACGCTGGGCGACAGCCGCCGAGGGGCAATCGTCCATGAACACTAGGTACCCATGGCCGGCGTCGCAGGCGGATGACACGAGTGCCACCATTTCCATTATTGAGATCACGCGCGACCGCGGACATCGTGTCCGCCAACGTCTAATGCTCATCCGCCCCTGTTGGACTATCTGCGTCGCCGCCGTCGGAGAATTCCCAACCCCGCCATCACCGTCATCCCAGCGCTCGCGGGCTCCGGAACATTCGCTAGGCTGATACCGTTTGCGGCGGCGAAGGAATCCAGGGCGGCGAACCCAAGCCCCACCTGCATTGCTTGCGTGACGCAGAGCGTCTGGTGAATCCGGCAGAAGTTGTTGTTGTCATCTCCGCACCTAGGACTCCGTATCAGATCGACTGTGCCCACGCTACGATAATCGACTGAGATACCAAACGTTCGGCTTGCTGGCTAGGTGTCGCTGCCGCGGAACCCGGTGCTGGAAGGTGCCAATGTCAGTCGTTGATTTTTGCTTCGGTCGTCGGCTGGCTTCCGACGAGCAGAGTGGCCAGAAGATCGGCGTGCTCTCCGGCTTGCCCGCTCTCGGACTCGACGGCTTGTCTTCTTCCGCGTATGGTCCTGAGGCGGCACTGACGATCATGCTGCCGCTCGGGGCGGTCGGCCTGAATTACATCCTGCCGATCACCGGAGTGATCCTCGCCTTGCTGGCGATGCTGTACGTCTCCTACCGCCAGACCATCGCTGCCTATCCGGTTAACGGCGGCTCGTACACCGTCGCCAGGGAGAACCTCGGGATTTGGGCCAGCCTGTTCGCCGCCGCTGCCCTGATGATCGACTACGTGCTGACGGTCGCGGTAGGCATCTCGGCCGGGGTGGCCGCACTGGTGTCCGCCGCGCCCCAATTTCACAAGTACACGGTACCCCTGTGTCTCGGCATCCTCGCGCTGATCACGCTCCTGAACCTGCGGGGTACCGGACAGGCGGGAGCGGCCTTTGCCCTACCCACTTACCTGTTCATCGCCAGCATGTTCGTCGTGTTGGGCCTCGGAGTCGCTAAATCCGTCTCCAGTAGTGGACATCCTCATCCTCTTGCTGCTCCGCCTGCCATGCCCGCGGCTACGGCAAGCGTCGGGATCTGGTTTTTGTTCCAGTCATTCGCCAGCGGTTGCACCGCCATGACCGGTGTAGAGGCGGTGAGCAATGGCGTCAGCGCCTTCAAGGAACCGACAGTCATGAGGGCGCATCGCACGCTGACGCTGATCGTGGTGATTCTGGCAATGCTGCTCGGCGGGATCGCCTACCTTTCGCACGCCTATCAGATTGGGGCGACGATTCAGGACCAATCCGACTACCAGAGCGTGCTGTCGCAACTGGTCAGAGCGGTGGTGGGGAAGGGATGGTTTTACTACACGACGATGGGAAGCGTGCTGGCGGTGCTCTGCCTGTCGGCCAACACCAGCTTCGTGGATTTCCCACGCTTATGCCGGTTGATAGCAAAGGACGACTTTCTGCCGCGCATATTTGCCGCCGTGGACCGGCGCTTGGTCTATGCGGTGGGCGTGTTGTTCCTTGCCACCGCCTCCGGTCTGCTTCTGGCGGCGTTTCGGGGCATCACCGATCGGCTTATCCCCCTGTATGCGGTCGGGGCGTTTCTCGCCTTCACGCTGTCACAGTCCGGCATGGTCATGCACTGGTACAAGCGAATGCGGGAGTCGTCCAAGCCGGAACCCAAGTGCAGCGAGGGTTCGAGCAACGGCGATCAGGGCCAGTCGAAACGCGGACGGGCCAGCTTACACCTGAAGTTGTGGGTGAACGGCTTGGGTGCGGTGGCCACGGCCACGGCGCTGAGCGTCATCTTGGCTGCGAAGTTCATCGAGGGGGCGTGGATCACTGTCTTGGCGATCCCGACGATGCTGACGATGTTCCAGCTCGTTCACCGCCACTACCTTTCAGTCGAGAAGCAGATCGAGTCCGCCGACCCGATGGACGTGACGCACGAGGAGCCGCCGGTCGTGCTGGTGCCGATCCATTGCTGGGACCGGCTCGTGGCCAAGGCCGTACGGTTCGGGATGCTCCTGTCGGCGGATATTATCGCCGTTCACCTGAGCAACCTCGAAGGGGACGCCGCCGAGGACGAGGCATCGCAGATGCGGCAACTTTGGGCCGAGCGGGTAGAGGGGCCAACTCGCGGCGCAGGCGTGCTCTCGCCGACGCTCGAAATGGTGCGGACGCCATACCGCGAGTTCATCACGCCGCTGTTGCAGCATATCGACGTGATCAAGGGCCGGTATCCGCGCCGGCTCGTTGTGGTCATCGTTCCGGAGATCGTGGAGAAGCGCTGGTGGTATGCGCTGCTGCACAGCCGCCGCGCTTCCCGACTCCGGTCTGCGCTCAGGGCACGGCGAGACGTTCGCGTGATCGTCATTGACTTGCCGTGGTTTATAAAGGATTAGCCAAAGATGCAGTTCGACCTGCAATTTTGAGCCAGAGGACCACGGCATCTCACAGACCGAGAAGCACTTCACGGCTGAACGCAGCCACGCATTCACCGTCTCAAGGGTGTACGTCGGTGGCCACCAGCCGCTCGCCTTTCGGATCGGGCTGGCGCGAAGATCTGCGTCGCCGCCGGCGGAGAATTCCCGATCCGGCCATCACCATCATCGCCGCGCTCGCCGGCTCGGGAACATTGGAAATCGCCGGCAAGGGCAACCCATTGGGCGCCGCGAAGGCGTCCACGGCCGCGACATCGCCGGCCGACGTATCAGCGCCTCTGTCGCCCTGATTGAAGTTCGCCGCCAGGATCGCGACGCGCGGCATGGTGCCAAATCAAATTCACCCATCGGGAGCTGTCATGCAATGCCGGCAACTGAACGCACACGGCTCCATCGTGTCCGTTGAACAAACCCCCTCTTCCGGCAGCCGGTCGCGGGCGGGTAGCTTTGGCATTAATCAATTAGGGGAAACAGTAATGAATGTGGGGGGGGTGGTTGATTACCCAGCATATTCAGCTCGAACGCCACGACGAATCGAAATAGGCGGCAGAGGATAGCAAGGCTCAACGAGGGGACATTCATGCTTCGTCCTCGAACTTCAATCTCCGTAACTGTGCAGTCCAAAAAGCCTCGCGAGCCAAGAACATCGCTTGTTCATGCTCCAAACCTCGGTACACTACGGAAAATTGCGGACGATGACGTTCGTCAGCGGAGTTTCATATGGGAAATCCCGGTTCATATGGGAAATCCCCGGTGAATTGGGTTTGCCTATGAGCGAAATCGTTCTTGAGATTAACCATCTGACGCGGCGGTTCGGCGCCTTTACCGCCGTGGATGCGATAAGCCTAGCGGTCAATCGCGGTGAGGTTTTTGGCTTGCTCGGGTCCAACGGGGCGGGCAAGACCACCACCATCAAGATGCTCACCACGCTGTTGCCACCCACATCGGGCGCGGCGAGCGTGGGGGGATTTTCCATCATCAATCAAGCGGTGGGCGTTCGCCGCGTCATTGGTTATGTGCCGCAGGCGGTTTCCGTGGATGGATCGCTAACCGGCTACGAGAACCTGCTGATCTTCGCCAAGCTGTATGATCTGCCGCACCGCCAGCAGCAAGTGCGTATTCGTGAGGCTTTGGCATTCATGGGCCTGACCGCTGAAGCCGACCGGCTGGTGAGCCAATACTCCGGCGGCATGGTACGGCGGCTGGAAATCGCCCTAGCCACGCTGCATCGGCCCAAAGTGCTTTTCCTTGATGAACCCACCGTCGGCCTGGACCCCATTGCCCGCGATGCGGTTTGGAAACTGCTGGTCGATTTGCGCGCCAACTACGGCACCACGCTTTTCTTCACCACCCATTATTTGGAGGAAGCCCAAACTTATTGCGACCGCATGGCCATCATGCACCTTGGCAAGGTGGCTGCGATTGGCACCTGTAACGAATTGGAAGCATCGCTGGGCGGCGGCAGCCATACCTTGGGTGAAGTCTTCAGCCATTATGCCGGCAGCGATCTCGATGCCGGCGGTAATTTGCACAACATTTCCGCCGAACGCGCCAACGCCCAACGCCTTGGCTAACCTTAAACTTGTGATCGCGCAGTTCATCCATCCTGTTACCGGTTTCATCGACAAGACTTTCGTCATCGCCGAATTTGAGCTGCGCAAGCTGCGCCACGATTTCACTGAACTAATCACCCGCGCCCTCCAACCGGCGCTTTGGCTGCTTATCTTCGGCCAGGTGTTCGCACGCACCAGGGCGATGCCCACCGGCAATATCCCCTATCTGGATTTCATTGCCCCCGGCATCCTGGCGCAAAGCGTACTCTTTGTGGCAATTTTTTACGGCATCAACGTTATCTGGGAGCGTGACCTAGGCATCGTGCAGAAATTCCTGGTTAGCCCGGCGCCGCGCGCGGCACTGGTCCTGGGTAAAGGCTTATCGGCCGGCATTCGCACGCTCTCCCAGGTTATTATCATTTACAGTCTTTCGCTGCTGCTGGGCGTGAAGCTGAATTGGCACTTGCCGGCGCTGCTTAACATGCTGGTCATGGTGATCCTGGCCGCCACGCTATTTTCGACGTTTTCGCTGATTATCGCCTGCATTGTAAAGACGCGCGAACGCTTTATGGGCGTCGGCCAAGTGCTTACCATGCCGCTGTTCTTTGCCAGCAACGCGATTTACCCCACCGCCATCATGCCCGGCTGGCTGCAAGCCGTTGCCCATCTGAATCCCTTGACCTACGTTGTCGATGCCCTGCGGACATCCATGCTTGCCGGCGGCGTCAGCGCGTTTGGCCTGGGTTGGGATTACGCCGTCATCCTCCTAACCACGATCATCCTGGTCTTGATTGGCGCGCGCATGTATCCACGTCTGGCCACGTAAACCGTATCGACGTCGTCATCTTCTCGAAATCGACATTCTGTGAGCACTGTGAGAACCGCACCCCACGTTACGTCAGATAGTGCTGCGGGTCGATCCCATGCCGGCGGCAGGTACTGGTCAGGCTGGAAGGGATCGACGCAGCCATGGGAATGCTCAGGCCTCTGGCAAGCCCCAACTCAAAGTGCGGCTGCTTTTCCTTTGCGTTCTGGTACCATCACGAGCATTCTCCCACGCGCGGTTGGGGGCCGAATGCCAAACGGGAATTCCCGACACGGGAAAACAGAATGAATGTAACGCTCGGCAAAAAAAACTGGCTCGCCCTGAGCATAACGGTAGCGGCAATTTTCTTGGCAGGCTGTTCAACGAGTAGCTCCCACCTGATGCGACGCCAGATTCTCGCGGCGGCTGCGGTTGATGACATGGAAAAGGTCAAGGCGCTACTTAACGGCAATCCTGATCTGGCTTTTAGCAAAGACGATCTCGGCGCTACGCCTTTGCACTACGTGGCCGGCAATGACCACAAGGACGTAGCGGAATTGCTGTTGGCCGACAAAGCCGATGTCAACGCCAAGGATGACACGGGCTGGACACCTTTGCACTGGGCCGCGTTAGAGGGCCACAAGGGCATGGCGGAATTGCTGCTGGCCAACAAAGCCGATGTCAATGCCAAGGATAACAAGGGCTATACGCCTTTGTACTATGCGGCGGATAAGGGCCACCAGGACGTCGTGGAATTGCTGCGCCAGCATGGCGGCCACGAGTAAGGGGCGCGGAAACTCGGGGCAACGCCAGCGCTTCTCCGACCGCCGCCACGACCGATTCAGCGTCATCGACAACCAAAACCAGCTCCCCAACCTCCGCAATGGATCGGTCCGTCCAATCGATTACATTGCTTCGTACGCTGCAGGGGTGTGGCCCCGGCTACCGAAGGTGTTGCTTTAGTCAGGTCAAAACATGGTCAGCGTCCGTCATCGCCGCCGTAATGCGCGGTCGAAAATTACATCGAGCGACAGACCCCGACCGCACGCCGCGGCGCACTGCCTCGTGGCATCTGAGTAGGAGCAATGCATGCAAGCGGTGAACCCCCCTGAGCAAACCGATGGCCTTCCCACCCTCTGCGGCCATGAAGCTGCCGTTGCCGAGGCAATGGCGCGGCCGGGGCCCCTCTACCTCGTTGACAGCGGGATTGACTTTGCCCATGTGCACAGCGCCTTTGCCATCGCCCTCCACATGCATCAGCCCCTAATTCCCGCCGGAGGCGGAGACATCAAAACTGCCCGGATCATCAGCAACCTCAAACACATGTTCGATATGGGGGACAGCTATAACGCGGGCGTTTTCCAGTCGTGCTACAAGCGTATGGGCCAGTTCATTCCCCAACTGGTTCAAGCAGGGAGCCGGCCTCGGGTAATGCTCGACTATTCGGGGTGTCTGCTCTACGGGTTGCGGCAGATGGGGCTCGACGACGTCTTTGAAAGCCTCAAGACGATCACCTGCAACGCAGAGTATCGCCGGTCTGTGGAGTGGCTGGGTTCGGCGTGGGGACATCCTGTAGCGCCTTCCTCGCCGGTGCAGGACTACCGGCTGCATGTGCGGGCTTGGCAGCATTATTTTGCCGCCCTCTTCGGGCTTGAGGCACTCAGCCGGGTGCGGGGTTTCTCGCCAGCCGAGATGGCCCTGCCGAACCACCCGGACATCTGCTACGAGTTTATCCGGACATTGAAGGAATGCGGTTACCGCTGGGTTCTGGTTCAGGAGCACACTGTGGAGCAAATCGACGATGGCGGGCCTGTCCGTCAGCCGCATATTCCGCATCGTCTGGTGGCCCGGAACTCCCGCGGCCAGACCCTCAGCATCATCGCGATTATCAAGACCCAAGGAAGTGACACCAAGCTCGTCGGACAGCTTCAGCCCTACTACGAGGCCAGAGGATTGTCGCGCGTCTCGCTGGCGGGAAAGCCAGCGCCGGAACTGGCGACGCAGATTTCGGATGGTGAAAACGGCGGGGTGATGATGAACGAGTTTCCCCCCAAGTACATACAGGTCATGGCCGAAGCGTCCGGCTCCGCCACGCCGCCAGTGAACGTTGGTGAATATCTCGAGTACCTCGGATCAATCGGGATTACGGAACGCGACTTGTCCCCGATCGAGCCCATCCTTCAGACACGCATCTGGGATGTTTTTCCCGCCGGCGCTGGCCCCGAAGTCATGGAAAAGACCATCGACGAACTGCGCCGCCGCGACAGCCGCTTCCATGTTGAAGGCGGAAGCTGGACCAACAACATTTCTTGGGTCCGTGGTTACCAGCAGATGCTCGGACCGATGGAAGCGGCCAGTGCCCTGTTCAACGAGAAGGTCCTGGGCCGACATGTGTCCACCGCGGAACATCGATATCGCAACGCCCTGTTTCATCTTCTTTTGACCCAGACCAGTTGTTACCGTTATTGGGGCACGGGCGTTTGGACCGACTACGGCCGCGAACTCTGTCGGCGAACGATGGAGATCCTGACTCATGACTTTTGAGATCAGCGTGTCTGCGGAATGGGCGGGCAAGCACCGGTTGAGCCAGTGCGAAGCGCCGGGCGAATATTGCGTCCCGAGTCATAGTATCCCAGATTTCCAATATGACACTCCGCCGGCGATCGTCGCCGCCGGCGGAGAATCCCCAATCCCGCCATCACCGTCATCACCGCGCTCGCCGGTTCCGGAACACTGGACGACGGTAAGGACAATCCATTGGCCGCCGCGAAGGCGTCCAAGGCCGCAACGTCGCCAGCCGTCGTCGTCCCACTGTCGCCCTGGTTGAACTTCGCCGCCAGGTCGTTGAAGTCGGTGCCATTAGCTCACAATCCGTTATCGATCCGCGAGAAACTTGGCGTCCTTATTATTGGTATTCTGCGGGGTCGCCGTCGATCCAGCGGTCGCGATCGTCACAACGCTGGCCGCGTAAGTCGTCACGGCGGAAGCCTTTGATTTTCTATTCGCAATCACGGCTTTGGAAATGCTGACCGGCTTGGACTTCGAAGCCGGTGGTGCCGCGGCGGTCGTCTCGGTGGTGGAAGTTGTCGCCGTCGGAGTTGTTGAAGCGACTGCCGGGGCGGAAGTCCTGGTCGCGGCGGGCGTGGCGATGGTGGAAGTTGCGACCGCCGGAGTTGTTGAAGCGACTACCGGAGCGACGGCGGCCGGTGCGCTTACAACGGCGGCAATATCAACGCCCTGGTTGAAATTCGCGGCTAGATCGTTGAAGTCGGCCGCGTTCACCAGGCCGTCGTAGTTGAAGTCGCCCTGGTCCCAGCCGGTGATGCTCTGGTTGAAGCTCGCCGCTAGGTCGGAGACGTTGGTGCCATTTGCCCACGCGGCAGGCTGACGACACGAGTGACGCCATTTCCATTATTGAGATCACGAGCGACCGCGAACATCGTGTCCGCCATTGGACCCATCACGGCATGGAAAGCGTCGGAAGGCAGCCAAGACGACAGATAAAACGGTAGTGGTTCATTCCTAAATTATTACATTTTTCGGGAGGATCGTTCAGCACGCGGGGCAACAGCCGGCCTGGCGCGAAGATGCCGCCGGCAGACCGGTGTTCGGCGACGCGCCACAACGGCCTTTGCCGCTCCTGCGCGGGCCTACATCACGTTTTCAAGCCGCGATCCAGCCGTTGAACCCCCGGCCAGCGAGGGTTTATCGCCCGTTTTGTGCGATAAAAGCCTTCCCAAAAATAGCTTACGTTCGATCGTTAAGTCCTCTGGCTGACTGAGATTGGCAATAGGAGCGATTTTGCGGCTTGGACGATCGGCGCCGGACAGAATCATGAGACGGTTGGCTGCGGTGATCGTGTCGAGCCTGACCAGCACATGCCGCCGGCACGGCATCGACCCGCAACGATATTTGACGCAGTTGCTGACGAACTTGCCGGCGACGCCGATCAGCCAGCTTGAACAATGGCTGCCGGATCAATGGCGGCGGCGGAATCCGGTGCCGTCGGGATAGGAAGACCAATCTGTCGCGGCAAAGGATTCTGGAAAGTCAGACGCGATTCTTGATCCAAAGGGACAATGCGTCGGCCACCCGTGTGATGACGCTGTCCCAATCCCCCCACGAACTCTGGCGGAATAATCGCATCGATGGATACCAGGGGCTGTCCTCTCGCTCCAACAGCCAGCGACAGTCCGGAACAAATGACAACAGCATCCAGACCGGCTTGCCAATCGCACCGGCCAAGTGCACCACGGCCGTGTCCACCGCGATGACCAGGTCCAGATTGGCAATCAACGCTGCCGTGTCAGCGAAATCCTTCAGCTCCTCCGTCCAATCGACCAGCTCCATGCCCGCCGGCGGGGTCTTGCCTTCAGCGGCCGCCTCGCCTTTCTGCAGGCTGAAGAAACGCACGCGGGACACCTGTCCCAGCGGGGCCAACCTCGCCAGCTTCATCGAGCGGTTGCGATCGTTCGTGTGGGTCGGTCTTCCCGCCCAACACAAGCCCACTTTAACGAATGGGGAATAGTCGGCCAGCCGGTGTTGCCACCTTTTGGCCTCCTCGGCATCGGCGTGCAGATAGGGCAGGATATGGGGAAGGTTGGCTAACGTCGTCCCGAAAACCCGCGGCAGACTTAGCAGAGGACAGTAGAGATCAAAGGCCGGCAGAGGCTGGCCGGAGGCCACGATTTGGCATCTATCGGCCATTGTCTGGAACAGCCGCTCAAGTTCCGCCTGACATTGGACAATGATTCTTCCGCCCCGCTGGGCCACCAGCGGCACGTAGCGGATGAATTGCAGGGCATCTCCAAAGCCCTGCTCGGTGTGGAGCAGAATAGTGCGAGCTTCCAATGGGAAGCCGTCCCACTGTGGTTGAGTGAAGTTTCGCCGGGGGACCGGAAAATCCTTGCATTTCCATCGCCATTCATATTCTTCCCAGCCCCGTTGAAAATCGCCCCGCGCCAGCAATGCAATAGCGAGATTGTGGTGGTCGTCGGCGTAGTTGGGATTGAGGGCGATCGCCTGTCGATAGGCGGCGATAGCCTCATCGAGTTGCCCTTTGTCTCTCAGGGCATTGCCGAGATTGCTGTGGGCTTCGGCCAAGTTGGGCCGGAGGGCGATGGCACGGCGACAGGCGGCGATAGCCTCATCGAGTTGCCCTTTGTCTCTCAGGGAATTGCCGAGATTGCTGTGGGCTTCGGCGAAATTGGGCCGGAGGGCGATGGCCTGGCGATAGGCTGCGATGGCCTCGTCCAGACGCCTCTTTCCTTTTAGGGCGTTGCCGAGATTGTTGTACGCTTCGGCGTAATCAGGCTTGAGCCGAATGGCCCGCCGGATCAAATCCTCAGCGGCGTCCAACTGGCCGGTCTGGCCTGCCAGCATCCCCAACATATGTAATGCGTCCGCATGATTTGGCTGCTGCGCCAGGACTTGGCGGTATATCCTCTCCGCCTCCGCCAATCGGCCGGCCTGGTGATGCGACACGCCGGATTCGAACTGCTGCTGAACAGTCATGTGGCCGGGCATTGTAATCCTGAAACCTCATCCTGCTTGCACCAATTCCGCCACATCTGGTGGTAGGCCGCTTCGATATTGCGGGCGAAACGCGGTGCGTCCATCAATGCTGATGCCTGCATCTTGGCTCGCAGCGTCCGGCGCAGCTCGGACAACGTCCTTCCGTTTACCAGCTTCATTCTCGGTATGCGACGTTTTACCGGCGGCGGGACATGGAACTCAAGGTCGCAATCATTTATTGGCCACGGGCGTTGCCAGCGTACGAGCTATTCCTTCGATTCCCCGACGCTTTGCGGCGTTCCGGGCATTGCCCCCCCAAGCTTCCAACCTGTTGCCGCTGGCAATTCGCAGGAGAAAACGAATCGGCAACAGTCATACGCGACCTATCGCGCGCGTTCCAATCGCGCGATATGCCGGGAAGGCGATTCGATTCCGGACACGGTGTCCGCGGTCGCGCATGATCTCAATAATGGAAACGGTGTCACTCGTGTCTTCAGTCTGCGACGCCGCTTAACTCACCCCGCCGCGCCGGATCGCGCTTCTCCCGAACTTATTGTTGATCCGATCTGCCACCACATCCAACTTTCTTTGCCGCTCCTTCTGCGGATCAGTGAACAACCCCAACTGCCCTTGTCCCTTGGTGAGTTGTTCGGCCGTCATGCCAATCAGCCGCACCGGCTGGAATGGCCACTTGTTGAACAGACCCCTTGCCGCTTCCCAAAGCTCCTCGGTCGAGTCGGTGGGGTTGGCAAGCGTCGATGACCGGTTGATCGTCTCGAACTTGGCGAACCTGATCTTTACCGCCACCCCACGAGCGTAAAGCCCAAGCCTGCGTAAGCGGCGCGCGACTTGCTCCACCTGATCCAGCAGCACACGCCGGATTTCGTCGGCATCGGCGACATCTGCCTCAAAGGTCTATTCATGGCCGATGCTCTTGGCCTCTCGGTCGGGAACAACGGGCCGATCATCAATACCACGGGCAAGTTCGAAATACCGCTTGGCCTCCGAGCCGAAGTGCTTCTCTAACCAGTTCAAGGGTTTATTGCGCAGATCGGCGATGGTCCTGATGCCCAGCGGCGCCAGCCGTGCTGCCGTGGCCGTGCCGATGCCCCAGAGCTTCGTCACCGGCAACGGCGGCAGGATGCGGTCGATGTCGTCGGGGCCGATGACGACCAGGCCATCGGGCTTTTTCATGTCCGACGCCAGCTTGGCCAGGTATTTGTTGGGTGCCAGTCCTACGGAGGCCGTAAGCCTCAAGCCTGACTTGATGCGGTCCTTGAGCTTATGGGCGACATCCAGCGGTCTGCCCAGCGCCCGCTCCGTGCCAGTGAGGTCGAGGAAGGCTTCGTCGATGCTCAGGGGTTCAATCACCGGCGAAAACCCGTCGAGGATCGAGAACATCTGCTCGGATACCCATTGCAGCGGAGCTTTCCAAGCTGCCGTCGATTCCCGGCGTCAATGACGCGGCCCCACGGGCATTGCCGTTGACCGGCACAAACCCTGCTCACGGTTGAACCTTCCGAACTAAATCCGAAAGCCCACGTCTTTTTGGGGCAATTCTTGTCAACGCATGACAAGATGCCGCACTGTTAATCAAACGGCACAACCGTCATAAATCCTTTTGCTGTAACAGTGAGCAAGGCGGGATCGTCGATTCTACAAAAGCGGGCGAGGAGGCTCGAACTCCCGACATTCAGCTTGGGAAGCTGACGCTCTACCAACTGAGCTACGCCCGCAATATCCGGGGCCGTTTCATGTTTTGATTGTAGTGCAAGTCACGCCTTTGCACAACCGAAACCGCTACGAAACGTCCGCTTGCCAGCCATCGGCTGAAAGCTGAGGTGCATCCGTGACGATCCGGTCGGCAAGGTCATACATGAACGCGTGAGCCACTTCCGTAGCCTGCCGAAGTTGCCTGCACTGAGCTTGTCGAAGTTGCCTGCCCTGAGCTTGTCGAACTGCATCCCCGTAAATTTTTATATTTTTTTCGCCTGCCGAACAAAAAACACGTCCTAAACATTCACCTCCCGGCTAAGAATATAGAGGAACCTCTTTATGCGATCCCCTCTCGCTCAATGCCTAGCCTTTAACCTCGACCGACAAATTGACCGGATTCAGGAAATATTTCAACTACTGTCCCGCCGTGACAGTGACAAAACCCCCCGTGGCGCCACCGAAATCGGGGGTTTTGTCACCGGGCATCCAATCCAGTACCTACGCCCGTAGAATTATGTTGTACAATCCCGGAAAATTGGGCACACCCTTCTGAACCGGCCGTCGGCCTGGCATTCGTTGAAGCCGTTCCGTCTGGTATATTGGTGGCGGCGCGATAATTCCGCCGAAGGATCGCCTTATTTTGCAGGATTCCGAATTGCGCTTGCTCGTCCGCGACCGCTTGGGTCTTTGTATCGAGCCGGAGATGTGCAAATATCTCCTGCGCAAGGCGGCCGATTCGGATCGGCCGTTTGCCGTCATCGGCGGCGATGCGCGCACCGGCGTTCCCCGGCGGGAAATCCTCGATCCGCGGCTTTTCCGACAGAACGTCGGCCGTCAGGAGTCGTCATGATTTACTCTGCCATCGCCTTCGCCCGCGCCGGAATGGTCGGGAACCCGTCCGACGGGTATTTCGGTAAGACCCTCTCCTTCGTCATCCGCAATTTCAAGGCCACCGTACGACTTTGGGAAAGTCCGCATTTTGAAATCGTCCCGGACAGCGGCGATCTCACCAAATTCGAGACCGTCGACGCCTTCCTCGGCGACGTCCGCCTGCACGGATATTACGGCGGCATGCGCCTGATCAAGGCCACCGTCAAGCGATTCCACGACTATTGCCGGCAGAACAACCGCGAACTCCACAAGCGCAATTTCACCGTCCAGTTCGATACCGACATTCCCCGCCTCGTCGGCCTTTCCGGAAGCAGCGCCATCGTCGTCGCCGCTTTGCGCACCCTCATGAGATTCTACGAGGTCGAAATCCCCAAGCACTTGCTCCCGACGCTCACCTTGAGCGTCGAGCGCGAGGAGCTTGGCATCGCCGCGGGAATGCAGGACCGCGTCGTCCAGACCTACGAGGGGATCGTCTACATGGATCTCGACCGAAAACTCGTGGAATCGCGCGGCTACGGTGATTACCAGGAGCTTCATCCCTCCAGACTCCCGCCGCTCTATCTCGCCTACGATCCCAATTGCGCCGAAAGCAGCGACATTCCACATCGCCATCTGCGATCGCTGGTTGACGCCGGGGACAAGACCGTCATTGAAGCGATGCAGAAATTCCGCGACCTGACCGACCGCGGCCGCGACGCCCTCATGTCGGGCGATTGGGACCAACTGCACCAGATCATGGACGCCAATTTCGATCTTCGCCGAACGATCATGCCTATCGCTCCGGCGCATTTGCGCATGATCGAGGCCGCCCGGAGCGTCGGCGCCAGCGCCAAATTCGCCGGAAGCGGTGGGGCGATCATCGGCCTGTACCACGGCGCTCGGCAATATCAGGAACTCGTCGATGCCCTGGCGGAGCTTCGCTGCGTCGTCCTCCGCCCGGCGATTTTTGAAACCTAGGATTCCAACCGGCCGCGCGAAATTCTCCGCGCGGCAATTTCTCCGCGCGGCAAATTCCGGGCGCAGCATATTGACGCGTCGCAACGGCGCGTTATCTTTTGTTCAACAATTCCGGACCTTGATGCGGACCGAGGGCGGTGGCTCCCCTTCGGTCCGTTTTCTTTTTCATCCCCGCTTGCGGGCAATGAATTCCTTCAACTTCGCCGGCTTCAGGCAATTGATCACGTCCGCCGCCGTCGCCCAGGCGCGCTGGGCCACGAAGATTCCGAATTGCATCTGATCCAATTGATCGACCGAATGCGCGTCGGTGTCGATCGCCAGCTTCACCCCCGCGGCGAGAGTGCCGTGGGCGTTGGCGTCGTTCAGGTCGAGCCGCGGGAACGCCGCGTTGATCTCCAGCGCCGTCCCCGTCTCGGCCGCCGCCTTGAATATCGGGGGGAAATTCAGCGGCAATCCCTCCCGGTCGAAGATCAACCGGCCCGTCGGATGCCCGATCACGTTGACGTAGCGGTTCTCGATGGCGCGCAAAATCCGCTCCGTCGCCTTGGCGGGCTCCTGCTTCAGCGCCACGTGCGGACTGGCCACGACGAAATCCAGTTCCGCCAGCACCGCGTCCTCGAAGTCCAGCCGGCCATCCGCCAGAATGTCCACCTCGCATCCGGCCAGAAGCACGATCCCTTTCATCCGATCCGAGACCCGCCGAATCTCGGCGGCGTGCTTCATCAGCCGCTCGGCCGAAAGCCCGTTGGCGATCACCTGCGTCTTGGAATGATCGGTGATGGCCAGGAACTCATATCCGCGCTCCAGCGCCGCCTGGGCCATCTGCTCGATGGTTCCCTGGCCGTCGGATGCGGTCGTGTGTGAATGCAGGTCGCCGCGGATGTCTTGGAGTTGCACGATCTTCGGCAACTTGCCCGCCAGCGCCGCTTCGATCTCGCCCCGATCTTCGCGCAGCGTCGGGTCCATGCACGCCATGCCCATCGCCTTGTAAATCTCCTCTTCGGTTTTGCCGGCAACGGGCCTGGCGTTCGGCGGGAAACCCGGCTTCTTTTCCGACCGGTCGTACTCGTGCACCTTGTACAGGCCCCATTCGTTCAGCGTCATCTGGCGTTGCTGCGCCAGTCCCCGCAGCTTGGTGTTGTGTTCCTTGGATCCGGTGAAATATTGCAGCGCCGCGCCGAAATTCTCCGCCGGCACGATCCGCAGATCGACCTGCAATCCCCGGTTGGCCAGGATGCTGGCCTTGGTTGGTCCCTGCGCCAGAACGCGCTGCACCAGCGGCAGCTTCACAAACGCCGCCGACACCGCCTCTCCTGCCGAATGGTCTTTCAGCGAGCACACCAGATCGATGTCCCCGATGGTTTCCCGTCGTCTCCGCAGGCTCCCGGCAATCTCAGCCTGCGACACGCCGGGCAATTGCTTGAGCGCGTCGAGCATCGCCCGCCCGATTTCCATCGCTTCGACGATCCCCACTCGCCGCGATGCTTGTGCCCGCAGGGCGATTCCATCCTTGATCGCCTCGATTTTCTTTGCCCCGATTCCCTTCAGCCCCTCGAGCTTTCCCGCGTCGATCGCCTGGGCCAGTTCCTCCACCGACGTGATCTTCCGCTGCTTCCACAACGTCGCGATCGTTTTGGGGCCGAGGCTGGGAATATCCAGCATCGGAATCAGCCCCGCCGGCACGCTCGCCGCAACCTCCTCGAAATCCTCGCTTTTGCCCGTCGTGACGTATTGCTCGATAATCCGCTGGCTGGACGGCCCGATGCCCTCCAAATCCTTGAGCTTTCCATCCCGGCAGGCTTCGCGCAGATCGAGCGTCATGTCCTTCAGAATGCGCGAAACCTTCGAGAACGCGATCGCCTTGAACGGGCTTTCCCCCTTGATGTCCATGAGCGCCGCCAGGGTGCGGAACAGATTGGAAAGCTCGGTGTTCAGCGACATGATCGGTGAAGGATAATGGATAAACTCGAAATTCGAAACTCGAAACTCGAATCAAATTCGAAATTCGAATGACCGAAGTAAATCCGCTTCGAATTTCGTTCTTCGAATTTGATTCGAATTTCGAATTTCGAGTTTCGAATTTTCCACATTATCATTCCCCCCATGCACCTTTGCCTTGGAACAACGCCGACAGTTCAGCAGACAATGATCTTCCCTCACGTCGTTCCCGACGAAGTCAACCGGGCGGTGGAAGTTCGCCGATCCGCCGCGGGCAAGCCGATCAACGTGGCGCGGGTGCTTCACGCGTTGGGCGATGAAGCGATCCTCTGCGTTCCGCTCGGCGGCGACACCGGGCGATTTATCCTGGCTGATATCGCCGCGGCCGGAATCGCCCACGATTGCGTCGACTCCCCGCATCCGACCCGCACCTGCGTCACGATCATCGATCGCAAAGCCGCAACCGTGACCGAACTGGTCGAGGAACACGCCCCGCTGCCGGAACAAATGGCGGGGCAACTCCTGGCGATTCTGTCGAAGCATCTGCCGCAGTGCCGTTCGGTGATTCTTTCCGGCACGGTCGCGCCCGGCGCGGGGGATGATTTCTACGCCGATTGCTGCCGCGCCTCCGCCGGGGCCAATGTGCCAGTTATTCTCGACGCCCACGGCCAGCCGCTGCTGCGCGCCCTTCGGTTTCATCCCCTGATCGTCAAGCCCAATCGCGCGGAGCTAGCCTCGATGATGGGAACCCGGATCGACGATGATGACTCGCTTCGCCATGCCATGATCGATCTCGTGCGCCGCGGCGCTCAATGGGCGATCATCACCCTGGGCAGGAACGGGGCCGTCGCCTCGGACGGAAAATCGTTCTGGAAGGTTCCCGCGTTGCAGGTTCCGGCCATCAGTCCCATCGGCAGCGGCGACGCATTTGCCGCCGGCGTGGCCAGCTCCGTCGCCGCCGGGCGCGACATACCCCACGCTTGTCTTCTCGCCACAGCCTGTGCCGCGGCAAACACGCTCGTCCCCGGCGCGGGGTTCCTTCGCATGGAGGATGTCCATCGCCTCGAGCCGCTCGCTCGCATCCAAAAATGGTGAATCTTGCAATGACCCACGTTTCCCACAGCGTCGCACAAACAGAATCGATTGCCGCGGAGTTCGCCAAAACCCTCGTCGGCGGCGAATGCATTGCCGTCGACGGTCCGCTGGGCGCCGGCAAAACTCAATTTGTCCGCGGCCTCGCCGCGGCGCTGGGCGCAAACCCCCGGGCCGTCAGCAGCCCCACGTTCGTTCTGCTGAACGTCTACCAAGGCGGCCGCCTGCCGGTCTTCCATCTCGACGCCTACCGCGTCGCCGGGCCGCGCGATTTCGAATCCATCGGATTTCCCGAGCTTCTCGATCAGAACGGCGTCATCGTGGTCGAATGGGCCGGCCGCGTGAAGGAAATACTGCCCCCCAAGCGAATTAACGTCACGATGGAAGTGATCGGAAAGTCTGACCGCCGCCTGGAGATCGATCGGGTTTAGCGGGGTCTTTATCCCCGCCCGCCGCGCATTTTCGCCAGGGCCGTCTGTTCGATCTGCCGCACTCGCTGCTTGGAAAGCCCCATCCGGGAACCGACCTGCGCGTACGTGGCCGGCCCGGCTTCGCTCAGGCCGAAATGCGCCGCGATCACGTCGCGTTCGCGCCGTTCCAGCCGGGACATCAATTGCCGAACCTCGTCGCGATCGGTCAACTGGTCCGCCCGGCGCAAGTCGCCCCGATCCGCCACCGACGCCAGGGCCGCATCGCTCCCAATGGCCTCGTGGCCGCGCGACAGCATTTCCGGCACGCTTCGCGCAAAACCCTTCATCAGCGCGAACGTCACGTAAGTGCTGAAACGATTGCCCTTGTGAACGTCGAAAGATTCCACGGCCCGAATCAGGGTGAGGTTTCCGTCGCTGATCAATTCCATCAGCGACAACCCCGGCCGCAAATGTTTCCGGGCCACGCTGACGACCAGCCGGAGATTGGCCCGCACGATCTGGTTTTTGACCTCCGCGATCCGCCGGTGGATCGCCTCCAGCCGGCCAACGTCGCGCGCCCGGGCAAACTGCGGCTCGATCTTCCGCCGCGCGATCGCGAATTCATATTTGTGGAAATTAAGCTTCAAAAACAATGCCCGCTCGCGTCCGGGCGTGAGCAGCGGCGTCCGGTACAAATCCTGCAAATACGCCGGCAAATCACGCGGAATCCGCATTTCCTCCGGCTTGGCCTGGGCCGGCAATTCCTCCTGCGAAACGATTTGCTCGAGGACGTTGGCGGCGTCCGGCTGGTGATAGAGCGGATCATCGATGAAGCGCACTTTTCGCCGCAGCAATTGCGCCAGCCGCTGCTCGACGACCGCGCGATAGATCGCCGACTTGCCCCGGCATGTCCGCCGGGCGATTTCGCCAATCGCCTCCCCGCCTCGATACGCCGAGGCGATGTCGGCGCGCTCTTCGGGCGACATTTCCACGGCGGCGTGTTTGAAGATCGCCGATTGCGGATTGGCCTGATCGTGATCGCGGATGATGTGGGCGATGGTCAGCGGCGAGCGGTCGAACCGCCGGCCGATGCGCCGTGAAATCTCGCTGATGCAGCATTGGCAATGTCCCGCCAATCGCCGCGCCCGGCGAAGGATTTCCGATTTCTCCTCTTCCGTCGCCTGCGAGAAATTTCCCGCGCGAATCACCTGATCGTGATGGATGGCCAGGAAACGCTCGACCGTCCCCAGCATAAACCCGACGCGGCGTTTGCCGTCCTTGAAGACAAACCGCCTGGCCCCCAGGCCCCGCCGACGCCAGCGCTGGATCGTCTTGCTGGTGACGTTGAATCGCTGGGCGACATCGTCGATGGTCATCACCGGCTGCGGCGAATCCACCTCGCTCAAATTCAGCGTCTCGCTCACCTGCTCGATGAGCAGCCCCAGATCGTGCTGTAGGGCCATGCCGATCAGCAGAGTCTGGTCGAGCTTTTTGGGATGGTAGCCGGTGATGCGGAAGACGATGAAGTTGAAGGGATAGGCCTTGGCCGGATCGAGATCGAGCAGAAGTTCTTCCGCAGCCGTGAGTTGCGTGAGCCGGGCGTCCTGCGGCGTGAAGGACATTTGCCGACACAAATCTCCGACCTTGTCGATCCGGAACTTCGGCATATTACCTATTATCCCTACGGACTAGATATCGGTCAAGATCAAAATGAAGGCACAGAATCCGTAGGGGATTGCGTGTCCAGAATACGCCGGGCAAGCCCGGCGGCTACACGGGCAGCCCGAACACTCAATTCGTCGGTCGCTGCGGTTGAGATGCCGGGGGCTGCGTGGCCATGCTAACGGCCGTAAAGAGCAGATCATAATAGGCGTGAAGGTCCATGGTCCCTGCAAGGTCGCTGCCATCGACGGTGAATTTCTCCGTGCCGATGAATTTCAACATACTCATGGCGAGCGGAGAGTTTGCATCTGACGGCGATTTGGTGGACGCGCGGCCGATCCGCTGGATGGCGTTGCTTTTGGCCGCTTCGGCCGACGCAGTGTCCTTGTAGTGAGACAGGACTACAAATCCGGGGGACTCGGCCGGCGGAAGCACGAGGTAAACCGAACCATATTCGACGCCGTCCCATTCACTGCCGGTGATGTTCATGGAAATCTTGCCGGTGGACAGGAGTTTGGGAATGATCTCCTTTAGCTTGCGGGGATTGATGGCCGCACGGACGGGCGAGTCGCCCGCAGCCGACAGTCCCGCCGCCAGCGCCGGGCGCGGATCGGGCTCGGTGCTCCAACGGGGTAAAGTGGGTGGCTCCGACGTTTTGTCCACAACGGCACTGCCGATGACCCCCGGGGGAAGGGAACCCGGCTTTGTCAGGTATCTGGCCAAAGTCCGCGCCGCTTCCGGGGATTCGGTTGGGTAAACGGCCGTGGCCGTCAGGTTCATGGTCCCGGCGACGGGTGTGGGGCTGACCGTCAGCTCGTCTGATCGGCTTAGCAAATACAGGCTGGTTCCCCCCGCTTGCTCGAAACCATTGATCCATTTTTTGCCGGCGCCGAGACCCATCTGAATCATCCCATTGACGCGCGCGGCCGAAGGGGCATCCATTTGGGTTTGGCCAAGCTCCTTGCGCATGTCGGCGGCCAAGGCATCCAAATCAATTGCGGTGAAATCTATCTCAATGATAAGGTCGGTGCGGTCGGTCACGAACGGGGCGACGCGCGGGTCAAAGCCGAAGTTGCTTTCCGGCACGGTCGGGGCCGCCGGCGTCACGGCTTGCACGGGGGTGACCGCAGAGCGATCGGCGGAAGGCGCCAGGAAATAGACCCCGGCTCCAATGGGGATTCCGCCGATCAGAATTAGCGCGGCGGCGATTTTTAGTTTTGTGGAGATCAACATGGTGGAAACTCCTTTGGAGAGGGCCGTCGCCTTGATGGAGGCGGAGGCCGGGATACAGCCCGCGGCAACCGTCGGGGGCGCCGCGTGGGTGGTATGAACCAACAGGGCCGCGCCCAGGGCGTCGGCGGGAACGGCGATTCCGCGGCGGCGCAAGACGCCGCGCAGCTTCTCGATTGCGCGGGCAACGCGGATTTTCGCCGCGCCTTCGGAGACGCCCAATGCGGCCGCGACTTCGGCGAGTTTCTTTTGCTGATAGAATCGCAAGAGCAGCGCATCGCGGTCGCGGGAACGGAGGCGGCTGATGGAATCGTCCAGAATGGGCGCCATTTCCTGCCACATCCGGTCCGGATCGGACTGGGAAGTTTCGCTGGTGGACATCGCAGCCAGCCTTTCGTATTTGTCACGCCGCGTCCGGGCACGAATGGCGTTGGCCGATGCGTAGCGCGTGACCTTGAACAACCAGCGATGTAGAGGGACGGCGCCGAGCTTGGCCGCCTTGCCGGCTAGAACCAGAAAGACGGACTGGGCGACGTCCTCGGCCAGATGAGGGTCGCGCACCATGCGCACGGCGGCCGAGTAGACCCAGTCGGAGTGCCGCGTGACCAGTTCGGTAAACGCGTCTTGCGAACGGTGAGCCGCGAATTCCTGGAGCAGCGAAGAATCGGGTTGGTCGTGGATCACGGTCATTCAATCATAATGTGTTCTGCCGAGCGGAATGGGTACAGAAAATTTTCATTTCTGTCAGCTTTGAGCCCATGAAATTGACTTGCAACAGGCATGTCTTGATATTCAGTTGCCGTGCAAGATAGCAGTAAAACGGGGTATTTGGCCGCGTCGCTTGCGACGCGCGTGCCGACGCGCATCCCAACTCGCGTCGCCGGCGACGCGGCCAAACGGTTGGCGGTTTGCGCGGGGCTGCTGGCGCTGCTGATGGGGTGGGCCGTCGTCTTTCCC
>Ga0187867_10001163_pt1 | contig 22882 bp, 19 predicted proteins | sample June2016WEW_13_1_FD_132976 | JGI IMG/M metagenome (GOLD analysis project Ga0187867, IMG submission 132976) | Peatland microbial communities from SPRUCE experiment site at the Marcell Experimental Forest, Minnesota, USA - June2016WEW_13_10 | ecosystem: Environmental > Terrestrial > Soil >...
GGGCTGTGGCGCGGGCCAGCAGCAGGTTCGCCGCGTTGGCGCAGGCGATCAGCAGCACCAGTCCCACCGCACCCAGCAAAACCAAAAGCAGCCGCTGGCTGGGCCCCACGATCTCCTGGTATAGCGGAATTACCAGCGCCTGCCAGCCCGCCAGCGTATCGGGATACTCGCGGGCAAGCTGGGCGATCAGCGCGTTCATTTCCGCCTGCGCCCCGGCGGGCGTAACGCTTTTCTTCAACCGTCCGATGGCTTCCAGATAATGCGAGCCCCGATGCGCCGGATTGCCCTGGAAGGTGAAAGGCCACCACACATCCACCGTCTCGCCGTGCGCCACGCCGTTATATTCGTTGCCCGGATGCTCCGTGCCCGGAGGCATGACGCCGGCGACGGTAAACGGCCGGGAATCCAGCGTGATCTTCCGCCCGACGATGCCGGGGTCGGCGGCGAACCGGGTGCGCCAAAGCCGGTCGCTCAAAATCACCTGCCGCTCGTTGCCCGGAATCTCGGCGTTCGCGGTGAACTCGTGTCCGCGCGCGGGATGCAGGCCCAGCGCGTGAAAAAATCCCGCCGTCACCTGGAAGCCCGTAAACCGTTCCGGCTGGCCGGTCCCGGAAAGCTGCAGATCGTTGCGCGTGAAACCGGCCAGCGATTCGAAAGACTGGTTGCGCGCGCGAAAATCGCGAAAGTCGAAAGGATTCAGGGGGAACCTGGGGTAACTCGCGCTGTGAAAGAAAACCCGCACGATGCGGCCGGCCTCGGGGTAGGGCAGGGGACGCAGCAGCACGCCGTCGATCACGCTGAAGATGGCGCTATTCGCGCCGATGGCCAGCGCCAGCGTCAGCACAATCACCGCGGTGAAGCCCGGGGCCTTGCGCAGCATGCGCAGCGCGTAGCGCAAGTCGCGCCAGGAATTTTCGAGGGTATCGGTGCGTCGCATATCGCGGCATTCCTCCTGAATTTGGGGCATGCCGCCCAGTCTGCGCAGTGCGGCGCGCTGGGCTTCGGCGGGTGGCATGCCCGCGGCTAGATTCTCTTCCAATTGCTTCTCCAGATGGAAGCGCAGCTCCTTCTCGAGGTCTTCCTCCACGCGTTTCCGGCGCGCCAGGGAGCGCAGCCGCAGGCCGAAAATATCCCATTTGCGCCGCAGGTTCATTGCGCGATCACCAATCCCACGGCCCGCGACAGACGCTCCCACTGCGCAAGTTCCTTCTCAAGTTGCGCGCGGCCGGCCTTGGTCAACTCGTAGAACTTGGCTTCGCGCCCAGTCTCGGTCTTGCGCCACTCGGCGCGGATCCAAGCCTGCTGTTCCAGGCGATGCAGCGCCGGATAGAGCGCGCCCTGGGTGACCTGCAGCACGTCCTCGCTGACCTGCTCGATGCGCTTGGCAATGGCCCAGCCATGCTTCGGCTCCACAGAGATAGTCTGCAGAATCAGCAGGTCAAGGGTGCCTTGGATCAAATCGGATGGCTTGCTCATACATACCTAAGCTAATTACAATTGATACCTAAACGAATTACAATAGTCAAGCCTGACTTGGAGGGCGGGCAATTTTGCCCGCAGCCGGCTTTTTAGCCGGCGCTTGACAAGGACCTCAAACCAACTGTATACTGTCTATATACACTAAACAGTGACATCGTGACGAACGCCGCTCAAATCCGCATCGATCTGGATTCCGCCGCACCGGTGAACCGCCAAATCGTGGACCAGCTTCGCACCCTCCTGGTGGACGGCGTGATCGTCCCCGATGACGCGCTACCTTCGGTACGCCGCTTGGCCATCGACCTGGGTGTGCACTTCAACACGGTCGCCGACGCCTATCGCACGCTAGCCGAAGAAGGCTGGCTCGAGATCTCGCATGGGCGCGGCGTCCGCGTGCGCCAGCGCCAGGCCCCCCGCCCCGATCGAGCCGCGCTCGAAGAAACGTTGGCCAGCTTTCGGCAGCGGCTGCGGCAATTGGTCGCCGAGACGCGCGCGCAAGGCGTATCGCCGGCCGTCGTCGCCCGGGAACTGGCGTCGCTGGTGGAGGTTTTGAAATCATGACTCCCGATTCGTTGGCGATCTTCGTCACCCTGTTGCTGATCGCCGTGTTGTTTCACTGGCTGCCCTTGTGGCGGCGCGCCAGCCTCTGGTTTGGAGTCACCGTGGCGCCCGACTTCCGCAACACACCGCAAGCCCAGCGCATCCTGCGCCAGTACCGCATCGAGATGTGGGCCCTATCGCTGGTGGCGTGGGTGCTGTTGTGGACCGGCGTTCGCGGTGAAACGGCTTGGATGTTCGCGGCTGCCCCGCTGCTCGAAACGATAGGCGCCGCCGCTGCGTTCGCGCGCGGACGGAACCGCACCCGGCCGTATGCGCAGCATCCGGTTGGAACCCGCGCCGCTTCGCTGGCCGCCGCGTCCGAACATCTGCCGGGAGGGCCGATTGCCATTCTCGTGCCATACGCCACGCTGGCGGCGGCCGCCATTTTCCTGCACGCGAACTGGCAGCGGCTGCCCAGCCGGTTTCCGGTGCATTGGGGACTCGGCGGCGCGCCCGACCGTTGGGCCGAGCGCACCTGGCGCGGCGTGGATGGTCCTCTGCTGGCGGGCTGCCTGGCGATCGCGCTGCTGCACGTGCTGGGCTACATGATCGTGGCGGCATCTCCGCGCGCCCGCATGGCCGAAACGGCGGACTGGACGGCGCGCTTCCGCCGCGCCAATCTGCGCATGATCGTGGCCCTGGGATGGACCCTGGCGGCGCTATTCGCCGTCCTGGCGCTGAATCCCTATCTGTCGGCGGATGGCTCGCTGGCCGTGCCCATATGGCTCCTGGTGGCGCCGGTCCTGGCCGTCACGGCGGGCTTTATCTGGCCTATCATCCGCATCAGCCAGGAGCCTGGCAGCGGCAGCGATGGCACGCCGGACGAATGCTGGAAGCTGGGGCAGATCTACTACAACCCCAACGATCCCGCACTGATGGTGGAGAAACGATTCGGCGTCGGCTACACCATCAACTTCGGCAATCGCGCATCCTGGCTGCTGATCGGGCTGCTGGTCTTGATGGCTCTCGTGCCACTGCTGCTCTGACGGGCGCCAACCAGAGTTCTATCTCGCGAACCGCCGCACGCTATAGGAAATCGGCAGCCCGACCACCACCATGTGTACCGCCAGCCCTTGAATCAGGTCGTGAAGTTCGTAAGGGCCCCTGGCGTGCAGCGCGGAGAGCGGCAAAACGATGAGACTCATTGCCAGATCCACCGCGGCGCCAAAGGCCAAGCCGCACACCAGGGGGTGCTCCTTCAAGAAACCCAGCCCGCGGCTTGCCGCGTAGTAAACGGCCGCTGCCGAGCAAGCGATAAAGAAGTGCAGGAGCACGCCAAGAGTATATGTGCCGGCGCCTCCCTGGAAAGCCTGCGGCCCCAGCAGGCCCGCGGCAATCGTGAGCGGAATGCGCCATCCAAACAGGATGCAAGCCTGCGTAAGGTCCAAAGCTCCGGCAATCGCACCGCCCACTGCGATTGCCCATACTGCGTTCTTTTTCTCCATAACCTGCGATCCAGGTTTACGATACGCGTGTGGGGCGCCGGAAGTCCTGACCTGGGCCTGAAACACCCTGAATATTTCTGAAATGACGCCGCGGGGCGGTTCCCGCAGGGCAAAGATTTCGGTAATATTGAAATGTTGGGAGGGTCAGTCATGAATTTGCCGTATCTTGCGGTTGCGGCGCTCGGCCTAACTTGGGGCGCCCTGCCTGGGGCCGCGCAAACTGCGGGACCGCCTGATGTGCCGCCAGCATCCACGGAGTCGCCGGAGGGCGCCACCGATTCAACCGACGCCCACGTGCGCGCCTTCCGGATACAGATCCGCAGCCTATTCAACAAAGGCGCCTACGCTGAATTGGACGCGCTTGCCGAGCGGCTGCGCAGCCAGAAGCTGCGCTTCAAAGGCGGCGGCTGGCAACTCAACGAATTCTACCGAACGGTAGGCGGTGCGGGATCGCTGACGGCCACAGACGCGGCATGGCAGTCGCATATCGACAAGCTGGAACAGTGGATCAAGGAGAGCCCCGCGTCTCCAACCCCGCGCGTGGCGCTGGCGCATGCTTATCTACGCTTCGCCTGGAAAGCGCGAGGCAATGGTTACAGCAATACGGTGACCACGGAAGGCTGGAAGCTGTTTAACCAGCGCGTGCAATCCTCCCGCGCGGTACTGGAGGATGCGGCGAAAGCCAGCGGACCCGATCCGCAATGGTATCGAGAAATGCAAACGGTCGCCTTGGCGCAAGGTTGGGATCGCCCACAGGTGGATGCGCTCGCGAACCAGGCGCTGGCGAATGAGCCGGGCTATTATTACTTTGCCACGGCGCAGGCGAACTACCTTCTGACCAAGTGGTACGGCAAGCCCGGGGAATCCGAGCGGTATGCGGAAGAAGTGGCCGATCAGGCAGGCGGGAACGAAGGCGATGCCGCCTATTTTCTGATTGCCGCCGGACTGAACTGCTGCCGTGCGACGCAGGCCCCGGCCCTGTCCTGGCCCCGTGTCCAGAAAGGATTTTCCGCTCTCGACCAGCTTTGGGGTTCCACGAACTACCAACGGAATGTGATGGCCTACCTGGCGCTGCGCGCAGGCGATACGGAGACCGCACAGCAGATGTTCGAGCGCATCGGCAACGACTGGGATGAGAACGTGTGGAAGACAAAGGCTCTGTTCGACGCCAGCCGCACCGGCCAAGCAGTCGGAAAGGCACGGCCCTTGCGCGCGGACAACGCTGCGACGGGCACCGCAGCGGCCAACGATTAGAGCTTTTTCGGTTTGCGCCCTTCCAACGCCGCCGCCAATCCAGTGAGGCCGCGCCGGATCTGGCTCTCGTCGAACGCGCCGAAGCCTAGCACCAAGCCAGACACATCGGTGCGCCGCAAGGCGAAGCGGTCGATCCCCATGGTTTCGATCTGGTGGACCGCCGCAGCCTCCTCGGCTTCGCGCGAGGTCATGCCGTTGCGCAGGAACCCGGCGGTGTACAGGCCCGCCTGAATGCGCGAGATTTCGAGCAGACCCGCCAGATACTTCCGTCCGCCGTCTTGCAGAGCCGCCAGCCGGCCGGCGTATAGTTCGCGCATCCGCCGGATATGACGCCCCAGGTGGCCCTCCACAATGAAGTCGCAGAGAATCGCTTGGTCCAGGCCCGAGGCATGCTGGTCGGTTCCGAAACGGAATGCCAGCAACGGATCGACCAGAGCCGGCGGCGCCACGATGTATCCCAAACGCAATGCGGGAAACAGCAGTTTGTTGAAACTGCCCACCAGGATCACGCTGCCGTCTTTGTCCAACCCTTGCAGCGCGGGCGACGGACGGCCTTCGAAGCGATACTCGCTATCGTAGTCGTCCTCGATCAGGAAAGCGCCGGCTTCCCGGGCCCACGCCAGGAGGGCCAACCGCCGATCCAGCGGCATGTTCACACCCAATGGGAACTGGTGCGCCGGTGTCAGATAAGCTCCCTTGGCGAAGCGGCATGCGCGCCGGCCTTGCGCGACGGAGAGGCCGTGCTCGTCCACCGGCACGGGCACGATGCGCGCGCCCGCATTGCGGAAAGCGGTGGTGGCGCCGAAGTATCCGGGATCTTCCATCCAGACGGCCTCGCCGGGCTTCATCAGAAGACGCGCCAGCAGGTCGAGCGCCTGCTGAACGCCGGACACGATTACGATTCGATCGGCGGAGCAGTTCACGCCGCGCGACGATCCCAGGTAGCCGGCCAATGCCTCGCGTAAGGGCGCATATCCGCGCGTGTCGCGCCCGGCGAGCTGCGAAGCGGAAACCCGCCGCAACCGCCGGCTGGCAATGCGCGCCCAAATATCGACCGGGAACTCGGCGATGGCGGGTTCATGGCAGCGGAATGGACGCGCCGTGTGGAAGAACGTCAGGCCGGTCAAAGGCGCGGGGAGCCGGCGCGCCACAGCCGGCGGCCGCTTTGCCACGCCGCCTGCGACACCGGGGTGTGCAGGCAATCGCTCGTCGACAAACGAGCCTGCGCCGACCCGGCTCCGCAGGTAGCCCTCCGCCTGCAATTGTTCGAACACGGCGACCGCGGTGCCGCGCGAGACGCCATATTGGCGCGCAAAGTCGCGGGTGGCCGGCAGGCGGGTTCCGGGGCTCAGCCGGCCATCCAAAATCGCCCGGCGGAGCTCTGCATGCAGCCAGCCAGTCAACGGTACCTCCGCCGGGCGTTCGTTCAGGGTGAGATCCAGCGAACTGACGGTTTTGGGCATCGCACAATGGTCCAAAACTTCCGCTTAATATGGCTCTGTTCAATGTACCAAGTGGAGGCGTATATTGCGAGTATATCGCTCAGGGGTGAACAGACCGCGTGAGCGCTGAGGGGAACGGCAAGGGGATCTCCGGCCACTGTGCCGGACTCCTAGGGCGCTGCCTGACGCCCGCCGCCACGGGCGGCAACCTTCGCCGTTCCCCAAGGGGTGTGCCGGACTACTTGCTTTTACATTTCCATAGTGCCTATTCTGGCGGAGAGTCCATGCGAAAACCGGCCGTCCGAGCCTTGACAGGGTATGTCTTTTTGCAAGCTGCGTCGATTGCCTTCGGCGCCGGTCCCTACCCCATCCGCATCGCTCCCGATCGCCGCCACGTCGTCGATCAAAGCGGGCAGCCATTTCTGATCCAGGGCGATGCACCCTGGTCGCTGATCTCCGGCCTCACCGAAAACGAAGCGGAGCTGTATCTGGAAGACCGCCGCCGCAAAGGATTCAATTCCATCATCGTGAATCTCATCGAGCATAAATTCCGCGGCCCGGTCAATCGTTACGGGCAAGGCCCTTTCCTGGTTCCGGGAGATTTCTCGACGCCTAACGAAGCCTACTTCGCGCATGCCGACTGGGTCCTCCGTAAGGCCGGAGAGAAAGGCATCCAGGTCTTCCTGGCTCCCATCTATCTGGGCTACATCGGCCTGGACGAAGGCTGGGTGGAAGAGGCTCTGGCCAACGGTCCCGCGAAGTGCCGCGCCTGGGGCCGGTATGTGGGCCAACGCTATGCAGGCTTCGATAACCTGGTCTGGCTGATGGGCGGTGATCGCAATCCAACCAACGCCCGCGATGACGTGAATGCGGTCGCGCAGGGCATCAAGGAGGTTGATCGGCGGCATTTGCTCACCGCGCACTGTCATCCGGAGAACTCCGCGATCGAGCAGTACGGCGATAGCGGGTGGCTCGACTTGAACACCACCTACACCTATGAAATCGTCCATCATAAGCTGCAGACCGATTACAACCGCAAGCCTGCCATGCCCTATGTGCTGATCGAGACCACCTACGAGGGGGAGCACAATGCTTCGGCGGTCCAGGTCCGGCGGCAGGCCTACTGGGCCTTACTCAGCGGCGCGGCGGGCCAGTTCATGGGGAACCGGCCCATCTGGCTTTTCGACCCAGGCTGGCAAGCGGCCCTGGATGGCACGGGATCCCGCGACATGGCGCGCTTGCAGTCGATCTTCCGCGCGCGGGCGTGGTACGACCTGGTGCCGGATCGGGAACATCAAGTCGTAGTGGACGGCCTCGGTGAGTTCAATGGTCTGGATTACGTGGCTGCCGCGCGAACCGCCGATGGCGGAACCGTGATGGCTTATCTGCCTTCGGCGCGAACCGTCACGGTGGACCTGGCCAAGGTAGCCGGCAAATCGGCGAAGGTATGGTGGTTCAACCCGCGGGACGGCGATGCCCAGCCTGCGGGCGTGTTACCCACCACCGGCAGGCGGCAGTTCGCGCCGCCGGGAGACGGAGACTGGGTCCTGGTCCTGGACGATGCGTCGCGGAACCTGTCCGCTCCCTAGCGGTACAGCCGCACGACCCATTCGGCGTAGAGCGCCGGCTTGCGGCCGCCTTCCACTTCCACTGTGACCACCCACACCGCCTGATATCCCTGGTCGAATTCCTCCACCGATTGCAGCGTGAAATGCGGCCGGATGCGCGCGCCCGACAACACCGGCGCAGGGAAGCGCACCCGGTTCAGCCCGTAATTGATGCGCATCTTGAAATCGCCGCGGATCTCGAAGCATTCGTGCGAGAGACAGCTCAGCAGCGAAAGCGTCAGGAAGCCGTGCGCGATGGTGCTGCCAAAGGGCGATTCGGCCTTGGCGCGCTCCACGTCCAGATGGATCCACTGGTGGTCGCCGGTGGCGCCGGCGAAGGCGTCTATACGCGATTGTTCGACGGTGAACCAATCGCCGACGGCTATTTCCTGGCCAATTAAGGATTGCAGTTCTTCGATAGTTTCGATAATTCGCATAGTAGTTGGAGGGCGGGCAATTCTGCCCGCAGCCGGCTTTCAGCCGGCTCAGATTGGCCCCTTCCGGTTTGCTTCACCGGAAAGTGCGAAGCTGAGGCTCGTTCAGATGCGGCACGCCGTTGAAGCTGAACAGCATCGCACCGTCGTCCCGCAGCCGCATGGTGGTGACGGCGGAATTGTACATCACTCCCGCCAGGGGCATAATCTTGTCGTCGGACACGCCCAGCGCGGCAGCTACCCAGATCGAGATCGGCGTGGCGGACGTGAAGATTGCCACAACGTCGCCAGGCTGATGCGCGCCGAGCGATGCGCGGGCGCCCAGGACGCGCTCGCGAAACGCCGCCCACGTTTCCGTGCGGCACGGATAGCGCCCCTCGATCCAGGCGCGCATCGCCTGCGTATCGCATTCGGTCCAAGCTTGATGGATGGGCGAGTTCGCATCTTCCAGCTTTTGCAACAATTCCTGATAATCCTGTTTGAACCGCGGATCGGCTTCGCACAACCGCGGCGCAAATTCGCTGAACACGGCGGTCATGTCGAACTCGTTCCAATTTGGATCCGACACGATATCGGGAACCGCGGCGCCGGCTTCGCGGTAGGCGCGCCACACTTCCTCGGCGGTCTGCCGCTGGCGATTCCGGCAACCGGCGATAAACGCCTTGAACGGGATCTTCTGCCCAGCCAGGTGCCGGCCCAGCAGGTACGCCTGCCGCTTGCCCAGATCCGACAGCGCATCATAGTGCCCGCGCGTGCCGGCCTGGCCGTGGCGGATCAGATAGAGGGAACTCAACCGGCCTTCTCCGCGAGCGCGGCCGCGATCTCCACGAGCCCGCGCACCCGCGCGTCGAAGTTACGAAAGCGCTCGTCGTGCGTCTGTCCGCGGTGATACCGGAAATAGATTTGCTGCAGGACCACGGCGATCTTGAAAATCCCGAACACTTCATAATAGCCGAGGCCGGAAACATCCCGCCCGGTGATGCGCGCATAGCGTTCCACAAGCTGCGCGCGCGTGAACCATCCGGGCAAGGTGGTGATCGCGCTCAGCGCATCGCGCCGCACGGGCGGATCGCCGGCCTCCGGCCAGTAGCACATCACGCAGCCCAGATCCACCAGCGGATCTCCCACCGTGGCCATCTCCCAATCGAGAACCGCTTCCACGCGTCCCGGATCGGCGGCATCCAGCATCATATTGTCGAGCTTATAATCGTTATGCACCAACGTAGGCGCGGGCGATTCCGGCAAGCGCTCGCGCAGCCAGCGGATGAGCTGGTCCATTTGCGGCAAGGTTTCGGTTTGCGCGCGCTCGAAGCGTTCGGCCCAGCCGGTCACCTGGCGCTCCAGGAAACCGGAGGGCTTGCCCAGCATCACGCGGTTTACGTCCACCGCGTGCAGCGCCGCCAGGCAATCGACGAAGGCTTCGCTCACGCGGCCGCCGAAGCCGGCGTCGCCCGCATATTCGGCGGGGATCTCGCGGCGCAGCACCAGCCCGCGGCGGCGCTCCATGATGAAGAAGATCGCGCCGATTACGGCTGGGTCGTCGCACAGCAGGAACACGCGGGGCGCCTGCTGAAAGAAAGGATGCACGGCCGCCAGCACGTTGTACTCGCGCGCCATATCGTGAGCTTTGGGCGCCACCGGACCGAGCGGCGGCCGGCGCAGCACGTACTCGCGCCCGCCGGCTTCCAGCAGGTACGTCAGGTTGGAATGCCCGCCGGGGAATTGGCGTACGGTCAATCCGGCTTCGACGCCTTCTAGTTTGCCACGCAAGTAAGCGGCGAGAGCCTGCGCGTCGATCTGTTCCCCTTCGCGGACAGGGGCGAAGTCTGATGGCGTGGTCATGCGAGGGCCAGCGGGCGGATAGGCGATCCGGTGCCGCCGCGAATTTTCAGGGGCGTAGCCACGAATAGAAAAGTGTAGCGCCGCTCGGCCGCCAGTTGCTCCAGGTTCAGGCACTCGACGATGTGGATGCCGCTCTCCACCAACAAGTGGACGTGTACCGGCATGTTGGGATCGGGCACTTTTTCGAACGCCACCGTATCGGACCCGGCGGCGAATACACCACGGCTGCTGAGCCATCGCGCGCCGGCCTCGCCCGGTCCGGGGCCGTGTACTTGGGCGATGAAGCGCGCGGCATCGTCCCAGAAGCGCGCCCAGCCGGTGCGCAGCAGCACCACATCGCCGGGCCGCACTTCCAACTGCGCCGCGGCCACGGCTGTGTCCAGATGTTCCGGTGTAATTTCAAAGTCCGCGGGCAGCGACTCCATGCCCATCTGCCCCGCGATGTCCAGCAGCATGCCGCGGCGCAGAATCGGCGCGATGGTATCGACCGTATGGCGCTGGAGGCCGCTCGCATAATCTTGCAGTCCCGCCGCGACCTCTCCGCCGTGCAACTTGCCGCCACAGGAAAAATGGCACAGCGCGTCGATATGCGTGCCCACATGACCGCCCAGCGTGAGTCCCTCGGAAGCCGAACTCGCGCCACTGGGCGCCACATAATCGCCATGTTTCTTAATCAAGCCGAACAGAAACGGCGGATGGTTGGGATGGTGCGGCATTCCGGGATAGTAGGGCTGCGCCAGATCGTAGACGCGGGCCGCTTGGATAGCCGCGAGGAGTTGCTCCATAAGAGGTGTGTCCCGCTCTCGATTCTCCCATAGCGCGATACAATCGGAGCAAGCGCGTGAAGATCACCATTTCAAAGGAAAACTACCTCAAGGCGATTGCGGAAGCCGAGTCCGAGGGTGAAACCGTGAAGGCGGCCACGCTGTCGCGTTGGCTGAACGTGACGGCGCCCGCGGTGACCATGGCCATCAAGCGCCTGAAGCGCGATACGCTGATTCGCGTGGGCGACGAGGGCCACCTTACGCTGACCTCCGCCGGCCGCGAGATCGCCAATCGGGTTTTGAACCGGCACCATTTGATCGAGCGCATGCTGACCGAGATTTTCGGCATGGAGTGGTATAAAGTCCACGAAGAAGCCGAGCAACTGGAGCACGCCGTTTCTGGCGACTTCGAGCGCAAGCTGATCGAAAAGCTGGGCGCCGGAGAAGCCTGCCCGCACGGCAACCGGGTAGGCGTGGATACGCCCGCCGACCGGCGCCGCCGCGGATTGAAGACGCTGGACGAAAGCACCGACAGCGAAGCGGTGGCGGTGACCAGCGTCTACGAGCGCGACCGGAAGTTGCTGGAATACCTGGAAGGATTGGGAGTGCGGCCGGGCTCCAATGTGAGCGTGGAATCGCGCAATGCGGACGACACCTTGACGCTACGGGTGGACGGCCACCGCGTGCAACTGGGACGGTCGGCGGCGCAAAAGGTGTGGGTGCAGGCGCCTACGGCGCCTGAGAAGTCAGGAGTCAGAAGTCAGAATAAAACGCCGCGCTGCCTTCTGTCTTAGACTTCTGTCTTCAGTCCTCTCTTATTGCAACGCTTCCAGCGCCGGCTCGATCCAGGAAGACAAGAGGTTCGACAGCCAGGGGAACTGCCAGGCCAGCAGGCCTAGCAAAGGCAGAGCCCCATAACGAGCCAGCTTGAGATAGAACCCGGCGCTCAGTTCGCCGGGCTTGCTGCCCGCGATGCGGCTTAGAATCGGATCGCGCTCCATCTGCGCCATGCACGTTCCCAGCATGCAGGCGATGGCCGCAAAAAGCACCATCAGGAATCGTCCAATCATGTGCGGCGCCTGAAAGCTGTAAGAAGTCATCCCCAGCATCAGCAGCAGGAAACCGACTGAGGGGAACCATAGCAGGTTTCGGATCTGCTGTAAGCCGTACAACAGGAAAGGCGAGAAATGCAGCGCCACCAAGGCCGCGGCCAGATCCGCGACGTTCTTGGGGTCGCCTTGAATATTCAACTGCTTCGGTTGGCTGGGCGCCTCCGCGCCTTTTTCATCCGGAGCCTTCTCGTCCTGCTTCGGAGATGGTTCTACGGTCAAGCTGCCGGCCAACGGTTCGGACTTCCACGCGGGGACCAGTATCCTTTCCCACATCTGGCCGGCCAACTCTGTGCTCGCGTCCCACAACTTTTGATGTGCGTCTACCAACTCCGCGCGGCTCGCGCCGGTTCCGGTGGGCAGCGCGCTATCCACCCGTTCCAGATACTGCGCTTGCCATTGCTTCACCTGGTCCGCGCTTAGCCAGTAATTCGCCAACTGCTCCGGCTGCAGGGCTATGTCGTGGAGGAGCAGCAGCGTGTTGGTGTGAATATCCAGAGACTGGAAATTGAACCGCCGCACCCAGATGGGACGGTTGCCACCTACGGTGGATACCGGGAGGAAGGCGCGGGAAAGGGGAAGTATGTCGAGACTGGATGTGAAACCGTGCAGGGACTTCCACAGGACGCGAATCTGCCAGCAAGTGAGCAGCAGCAGGCCCGTGACCACGAGCAGCAAAGGGATGCAAAGAAGGTCGTACCAGGCGCCATCGATTGAACCAAGCTGCACGTCCACGCGGAACAGAAGGCACAGCCCCGCCATGGCGAGCAAGGCGATCTTGAATCCGAACAGCCGGCGCGCCAGGAGATCGGCCTCTCGAGTGAATAGGCCCAGTGCGGAGCCTGCCGAGTCGATGAAATGGAAATGCGACTTTTCCAGGCGTCCCTTCAAAACCATGTCGGCATCGACAGTGACCACACCGGGCTGCTGCGAGGCGGCCAAATAGAGCCGCGTCATGTGTACGAAGCACCAGAGCAGCATGGCCACCGCGGCCGCCAAGATGGGCCAGAGAGGCGACGACCCAAACCGCAATTCGGCCGCCCGGAAGGAAAACAATTGGCTCCGCGGCGCATCGCCAAGGCAGCAGAAACTCCACAGCGCCACCGGTACCGCGACGGCCGCCAGGCATAGTGAAAGGCGGCGTTTGTCTGCAGGGTGGCAATGCCGGACTGCGATCCAAGCCGGTAAGCCGCAGCCGGGCAGTAATAGGATGAGCAACGGCCAGTCGCTCGCGAACAGCCGCGCCACAGCCACTACGATCTGGATGGCGATCAGCATCAGCAAGAACACAAAAAGATAAAGGCCGCGCCAGGAATCGCCGGGCTCTGCTAGTTCCACGCGCGCGTCGAACATCCAGTTCTTTCTTTGCCGCAAACCCAGAATCCAGAAACCCATGGCGGTGCTGAACAGAGCCATGGCACTCAACAGGATCTTCCAGATGGTCGGCGCAGGCACACTGGCGAGATCCGGGTTTCCGTGTTTCCCCTGGACCCATAGAGACCAGTCCGTGCTGGCGCGGTCGTCCCACACTCTCACCGGCATAAATCCCCGGTGGTCCAATGTCAGGAGCCATGCCGGCGGGTAGGGGACCGACTGCCAGGCGTAGTCGGCCAGCACATCCTCGCGTTCGCCCGGGCCCGCCAGCAATAAAACCGTGGCGTTGAATGTTCCCTCGGAGAGCGTATCGGGAAAAATAGCGACGTTCTTGCGGCCCTCCCGGCGCTCCTGCCATAGTTTGCTCTCGGTGAACAATGGATAGCTGGTAAGAAAGAGCGTCCCGCCCAGGGACTCGGTTTGCTCGGCCTGGATGAACAGCAAGTCCGCGGACTGCATCAACAGCCGCGTGTTGGGGCATTCACGCCGCAGCACGCCGGCCAGAAACAACAGGTCGAGCACATTGGTGGCGCTCACCGCGACCATCCGGATTTCGTCGCGGCGGATGGTTCTGGCAATCTCATTGATCACGCCGTTCTGCGAAAGGGGTGTTTGGGTTTGAGAATAGGTGGGGACGCTGTCTTCCCCGACGCTCGAATCCTTCAAAGAGAAATCCAGATTGGGAACCGGCGCCTGGGTCGATTTGGAAGCCTGCAGCACCTGCCGGTAGGCATCCCGCAGATGCGAAATATCGCGGGGAAAGCTGAAAACCCGAATATCCTGGCGGGCCGATGCGTTGGGGGCCGTCTGCCCAATCTCGACGGAGGCGGCTCTGCCGAATGTGGTAGTGTCCTCGGTCAGCGCGGCGGCCCGATCCGGAGGTATACGCAATTCGTGCAGCACTCTGCGGAAATGCATATCCTGATCCAAAAGGCTTTCCGTGGCTGAATGGAATTTGACTTGCGGCCCGGCGCGTTCCTTAAAACGCTGCGCGGCGCGCGGGTCCGTGGCCGTACCGCTGTGGACGCGATATATTCTCCCAGGCTGACTGTTCTGGTCCTGGTCCTGCCGGATCAACTCGGCCAGGGAATAGAACGAACCCGAAAACGTGGGCCCGGCGATGCGCACTGCGCCCGCATCCCTGAGAGGATCGCACAGCGCCTGCATATAAGCGCGCGCGATTCGAAACTGGCCCGGGTTCACTCCGGCCGTGGGCGTTTCGCCTACCACAAAAACCAACAGAGCGCCCCGGCGCCAGTCTTCGTGGCGGAACACCAGTACTCCCGGCTGCTGTTCCTGCGCCCGAATGCCGCTCCGCTCCTGCGCCCTCTTATCGGGGTCCGCTTCATTGGGATCGACGGTGTCCTTCCAGGGCAGCCACTGGGTGGCAAAGTCCCATTTGGCGGCGCCCGCCCCTCGCCGAATGGCGTCGATAGTGTGATCCGTGAACAACGCCAGGCGGGTATGAAACGGGTCGGGCACGGTGGCCAGCAGGCATTCCACGCCGCCGGTATCGGGCAGGCCGAAGTATTGCTGTAATTGGGCACGGCACTGCGCATCGCCGGAGCATCTTAGAATGTCCTGCGGATCCTTGAAGTCAATAGCCACAGGAGATGACGGTTGCTCGTATGGCGCGAAGAAGTGCTGGGTAGCCATCCAGGGGCCTTCGTAAGACTGGGGCGTCGCCGAGGCTGTTTGCGCCGGCGCGTTGGTGGTTTTGGGGCCGCTGGCCGCGTGCGCTGTGGATCCTCGCTCGCTGGCGGTGGGAAGCGCCATACGGGCTGCCAACGCCACCAGCGCGAAGATTCCGGCCGTCAATCCAGCGTTTCTGTTCATAGGTGCTCAGGCGGCAAAGTTGGAGGGCGGCCAATCTTGGCCGCAGCCGGCTTTCAGCCGGCTCTTGGCCGCCTAAAAGGCGGCTGCGGGCAGATTGCCCGCCCTCCATACCTTGGTAGTGATTATAAGCCGGAAATTGTTTCACGGCGGGAGTCTACGCGCCCGCGGGCTTCTGCGGGTTCCGCGACTTCGAAATTGCGGGAGTTTCAGGCGTCTCCGGCTGCAGGTGAGTCGTGAGATGTTCCTTCAGCATGCCAAAAGCCGTCTCGGGATCGTCCGCGTAACGGAAGAGATCCAAGTCCGCCGCGCTGATGGTGCCATGCCGCACCAGCGCATCGAAGTTGATGATTTCTTTCCAGTAACTCGACCCATAAAGCACAATCGCCACTTTCTTGGCCAGCTTCTGGGTCTGGGTCAGCGTCAGGATTTCCATCATCTCGTCGAGCGTGCCGAAGCCCCCCGGAAACACGATCAGGGCCTTTGACAGGTACGCGAACCACAGCTTGCGCATGAAGAAGTAGTGGAACTCGAAGCTCAGACCCGGTGTGATATACGGATTGGGCAACTGCTCGAACGGCAGGCCGATGTTCAAGCCGACGGTCTTGCCGCCGGCATCGGCCGCGCCGCGATTGGCGGCTTCCATAATGCCCGGCCCGCCGCCGGAGCAAACCACGAAGCGGTGTGTGCCGTGGTCGGTGAACTGCGCGGCCCACTCGGTGATCATGCGGGCCAGCGCGCGGGCATCCTCGTAATACTTCGCCAGGGGGCCGTCGTCGCGCACCCGGGCCGAGCCGAAAAACACCACCGTGTCGCGGATCTTCTGGTGGCGGAAGACCGCCAGCGGTTCCAGGTATTCGGCCAGCAGCCGGATGGCCCGCGCATCCGGGCTGTTCAGGAAATCCTGGTCCAGGTAGGCCACCGGCTTGCGGCCGTCGGAGGGCTTGTTATTTGCCATGTTCCAGTCGCTCGATTCGTTTTTTCAGTTCGCGCACGGTTTTCAACAACTCCGGCAGCTTGGGAAACGCGGTGATGGCGCGCAGCCATTCGTTGGCGGAGAAGGCCGGCGAACCGGACATGCGCGCGCCGGCGGGCACGTCGCCGCCAATGCCGCTTTGCGCATAGACGATGGCATCGTCGTGGATCGTCAGATGGCCGGAAATGCCCACCTGTCCCGCCAGCAGCACGTTGCGCTCCAGGATGGAACTGCCCGCCAAGCCGGTCTGGGCGCAAATGATGTTGTCCTCGCCGACCACGCAGGCGTGCCCGATCTGCACCAGGCTGTCGATTTTGGCGCCGCGCTTGACGCGTGTCTCGCCGACCGTGGCGCGATCCACCGAGGTCAAGCTTTGCACCTCTACATCGTCTTCGATCACGGTGACGCCGGACTGTACGATTTTGTAATGCGTGCCGTCGGCGCGTTTGGCGAAGCCGAAACCGTCTCCGCCGACGACCACGCCATTCTGCAGGATCACGCGGTCCCCGATCTGGCAAAACTCGCGCACCACGGAGTGCGCATGGGCCAGGAAATCGTCGCCGATGCGCGCGCCTTCGTAGATGACGGCGTGCGGATGCAGCACGGCGCGGCATCCGATGCGCACGCGTTCGCCGACCACGGCGAAGGGTCCAATGGAGGCACCCTCGCCGAAGGTGGCCGTTGCCGCGACGAAGGCCAGCGGATGAACGCCCGGGGCGGGCCGCGGCGGACGATAGAAAAGCTCCAGCGCGCGTGCGAAATCCAGGTACGGATTGGCGGACAGCAGCCGCGCGAGGCCGGGCGGCCCGCCGATATCGCGCTCCGGTTCGGATAACAGGATCGCGGCGGCGCGCGTATGCCTGACTTTGTGCGCGTACTTGGGGTTCGCCAGGAAGGTCAGCTCGCCGCCCGCCGCGTGTTCCATGCCGGCGACTCCCGTGATTTCGATAGCGCCGTCGCCGGTCAGGCCGCAATCCAGGCGCGCGGCGATTTCGCTCAGTTTCATGGCACCCAAGGTACAGGTTAGCCCAATTCTGCCGATAAGGTCCTTGGGAGTATATGGTGACAGTGCTGTCGCGGAAACGCCGGTTCGGGCAGGCGGTGATTGAAGTTACGCTGCTGGTGCCCTGGATCGTATTCTCGTTCGTCGCCGCATTCAACTTTGGGATCTTTGCATATGCGCTGATCTCGACGGAAAATGCCGCGCGGTCGGGCGCCTTGTACGCTTCGCAGTCGCTGGCGGTGGCCCAGGGCGGCAGCGTCGCAACGCAGGTCTGCACCTATGCGCTGGGCGAATTGGGCGATGCGCCGGGGATGAGCGGCGTGGCGAACTGCGCCAGCGCGCCGCTGACGGTAACGGTGACTCCCAAGACGCCGGGGGCCGGCAACATGAATACGGTGCAGGTGTCGGTTACCTACAAAACCATGCAACTGATTCCTCTACCGGGGCTGATGGCGGGATCTTTATCCATCACGCGGACGGTGGAAATGCCGATTCGCAACTGACATGCGCCGGCGCAAAGGCAGAAAAGGCAACGCGATCATCGAGTTCACGCTGGTGGCGATCCCGCTGATCTTCATCCAGATTTCGATCGTGGAGATCTGCCGTGGGATGTGGGATTATCACAGCCTGGCGCAAGCCGTCAAAGCGGCGACGCGGGCGGCGGCGACCCACGGCGCGGGGTGCGCGGGAACCGGCTGCGCGATGACCGTGGGCCAAATTACCACCACCATCTCCGGGTTCGCAGGAATGCCGGCCTCGGCCCTCAATGTGACGTTGACGTCCAACGCGGGTAACGTGACCTGCAACCCTTTAAGCTCGTGTACCAGCAGCAGCACGGTGTGGCCGCCGGCGGGCGGCAATGCGGTGGGATCGGACATCATCATCTCCGGATCGTACAATTTCACCTCGATGCTGATGATGTTTGTTCCCGGGACTAGTGGCATGCAGTTTTCCGGGGTGACGTTTAACGCGAAGTCCCGGCAAGTAATTCTATATTGATATGCGGAAATCGACGGATGCGCGACGTGGCCAAGCGGCCCTGATGATGACGCTGTCGCTGACGGTGATTCTGGGAATGCTGGGGCTGGCCGTGGATGTGGGATGGGCATACTACCGGCAACAAGCCGCCCAGGCGGCGGCGGATGCTGCCGCGATTGCGGCCGTGCGCGCGGCGGTGACGTCGGCTGCCGGCGGCGCCTTGAACTGTACTACCCCCGGAGTGTATTGCAACACGGTCAACTGTCCGGCCACCGCACCCGGTTCGCCAACCACAAACTTCGACAATGCGTGCATGCTGGCGTCGGCCAATGGCTTCACCACATCCGGTATCGACACGGTCAACGTGCAGTCTGGCGTCACCAGCCCCGTGCCCACGGTCTCCGGACCGGCTCCGGCTTACTGGGTGGTGGTGCGGGTCAACGAGGTCCTGCCGGCGCTGTTTGGAGCGGCCTTCGCGCGGGGCGGACTGAGCCCCGGCGCCATCGCCACCGCCGGCGCCATGGGCAGCGCGGCCGCCGGTTCCTGTCTTTATGTCCTCGATCCCAGCGCGCAGGATGCTTTTCAGGCGGCCAACGGCGCTGCGGTGACGGTGAATTGCGGCGTCTATGTGGATTCCAATAACTCCACGGCGGCCATGTTGGTTACCGGCGGGGCCACCGTAACGGCGCCGACCATCAGCGTGGCGGGCAAATTCGTGGAGAACAACGGCGGCAGCACCAGCGTCGCGCCCACCACCGGAGCCGCCTCCGTGGCGGACCCCTTTGCGAGTCTGCCGTCGCCGACGCCAGCGGCCCCGCTGTCCGGCAATTTCACGGCCTGGCAAGCGACTCCGTATACGCCCGCACCGGGTACGTACAGCGGCTTTTCGGTGGGAAATGGCATGTCCCTGGTGATGAGCGCGGGCACATATATCATCGACGGAGGCACCTTCAGCATTCAGGGCGGATCCACCGTCACCACCACGGGCGGGGTGATGATCTACCTGACTGGCGGAGCTACCGTAAACATCGCTAATGGCTCGAGCGTCACGCTGTCGGCGCAGTCCTCGGGTCCTTACCAGGGGATACTCTTCTATCAGGACCGTTCCATGCCCGCACCTGGCGCCAGCACCTTCGCCGGAGGCGCCACCATGAACCTGACCGGATCGCTGTATTTCCCGCATGCCACGCTGGATGTGAACAACGGCGCAGCCGCTTCCGGGACAACCATGGCCATCGTGGCCGACATGGTCGATTTTCAGGGCGGAGCGCACCTGCTGGCGGATGCCGGCGGCACAAAGACCGGACTCTCCGCGGGATACACCGTGTCGATGATTCAGTAGCAGGCCGTTAGCCGCCGCGGCACTTGGCGACAATGAGCGTGATGTCGTCGTATTGTTCATGCGGGCTGAACTTGCGCACTTCGTCGACGATCGAGGCCACCGTGGCCGGTGCGGACTGTTTCCGATGCCGCCGCAGCGCCGCGATCAGGCGCTGGTCGCCGAATTCTTCCTCCGCCTCGTTGAACGCTTCGGTGACGCCGTCGGTGTAGAGCGCGAGCGTATCTCCCGGCAGTAGAATGCGCTCGTCGATCGTGCAATCCCATTCCTTGAAAAGGCCCAACACGGAGCAGGTGGAGTCCAGCCGTTCCAGAGTGCCGTCGCGCCGCAACAGGAGCGCCGGGAGATGCCCACAATTGGCGTAGCGCAGGCGCCGCGTCCGGTCGTCGTATTCGGCGAAGAAGAGCGTGGCGTAGGCGCTGTCCGCCGTGTTCTCGTAGAAGAGCTGGTTGACCGAACACAAAAAACGCCGCGGCTGGTCGAGCGCGATGGCGCACTGGCTGCGCAGATTCGCCTGTAGATTGGCCATCAGGAGCGCGGCCGCGATTCCTTTGCCGGCGATGTCGCCGATCACCAGCCCGACCCGATCCCGGCCCAGACTGAGGAAGTCGTAGTAATCGCCGCCCACCTGGCGGGCCTGGACACAAGCGCCTGCGTACTCCAGAGTTCTAAGCGGCGGTTGTTCTTGTGGGAAGAGCCGCGCCTGCACCTGTTTCGCGATATCCAGTTCCTGGGCGGCCCGGCGCTCTGTTTCCTGCTTCTGGGCAAGCGCGCGGCGTTGCGCTTCCACTTCGCGGCTCACTTCGTCGAAGCCCACCAACGCGAAGGAGTTGCCGTCCACGTCTTTGAAGCGGGTGAATACGGCTCCCCAGATGGGCGTCTCCGCGGCGGACCCTATGCCTGCCGCGGTGGATGGCCGCTCGAACTTGAAGCGCCGCAGGCGCGGCGGATGGCCGAAGCGCACGCCGCGGTTGCGCCATTCGTGGAACTTGGCTAGGACATCTTCGGTCACGAACGCCACCTGCGTGGCCCGGCCGATGAGCTTGTACTCCTGGGTTCCGCGCTTCGGCGCGATCAGCATGAGCACCGCGGAGCCGTCCGGAGGCGAGACGGCTACCCAGCGCCCGCCGGATCCAAATCTGGCGTCGAAGGCCAGATTGAATCCAAGCTGGTCCAGGTAGAATTGCAGGCTGCGGTCCTGATCGCGGACGTAGATGTTGATGGCATGGATTCTGAGGTGCGGTTGGGGCGCGGCGGGGTTGCCCATCGCTGTGATTATATGCCTGTCGGCCCGCCATCCAGGGTCGACATCGTAGATTTCAATCCCGCACGGTTTTAGACGGTGCCCCGCTTAGAACGTATACAGCGGCACGCCCGCCACCACTTCCGCCGGAGCGTCGCCAGCGGCCACCGGCTGCGCCTCGCCGTTGATCGGCCGATAGTAGATGCCAGTGTCGCCCAGGTAGACTTCCAGCTCGGCGGGGCGTGGCAGCGCGCCCTGGATCAAGGCTTCAGAGAGCGGGTCCTCGATGAATTTCTGCAAGGCTCTGCGCAGCGGCCGCGCGCCGTAGCTGCGATCCGCGCAGGTCTTCTCCAGCAGGTATTTGGCGGCGTCCGGCATCAGGCGGATCTTAAGCTGTTTGGCCTCCAGGTTCACGTTGATGGTGTCCACCATCAGGTCGATGATCTTCAGCAGGTCGTCGTCGGTCAGCGAAGTGAACAGGATGATGTCGTCCAGCCGGTTGAGGAACTCGGGATTGAAGGCGCGCTTCACTTCGGCGCGCACCATGTCCTCGATCTTCGACGGAATGCCTTCGCCCATGGGCGCCGAGAAGCCCAGGTGGCCGCGCTTCTCCAGGAACCGCGCGCCCAGGTTGGAGGTCATGATGATGATGGTGTTCTTGAAGTCCACCTGGTTGCCCAAGCCATCGGTCAACTGGCCGTCCTCAAAAACTTGCAGCAGGATGTTGTAAATATCCGGGTGGGCCTTCTCGATCTCGTCCAGCAGGATGATGGAATAGGGCGAACGCTTCACGCGTTCGGTCAACTGGCCGCCCTCTTCGTAGCCCACGTATCCGGGCGGCGAACCGATCAACTTGGAAACCGAATGCTTCTCCATGAACTCGGACATGTCGAAGCGGATCAGCGACTTCTCGCTGCCGAACAGAAACGATGCGAGCGCCCGGGCGACTTCGGTCTTGCCTACGCCCGTCGGCCCCAGGAACAGGAATGATCCGGCCGGCCGGGCACTGGCTTTCAACCCGGCGCGCGATCGGCGAATGGCGCGGGCCAGCACTGAAATGGCCTTTTCCTGGCTGATGATGCGCTTGTGCAGTTCTTCTTCGATGCGCAGCAGCTTGGTGATCTCTTCTTCCTTGATGGCGGTCATGGGCACGCCGGTCCAGCGCGCCACCACATCCTCGATGTCGTCCTTGGTGACGATGCCGGTGGAGGAATCGTCCAGGTTGTACTTCTCGCGCAACTGGCGCATGTTCTCGCGCTCTTTGCGCTCCTCGTCGGAGTAGAAGCGAGCTTTTTCGAACTCGTGGTTGGCGATGGCGTTCTCCATGCGGTGCACGATGAACTTGATGCGCTTCTGAATGTCGGCCAAGTCGCTGGGCAGCGTGGTCTGGCGCAGCTTCACGCGCGCGCCGGCTTCATCGATCAGGTCGATGGCCTTGTCCGGCAGGAAGCGGTCGGGGATGTAGCGGCTGGACGTGAAGACGGCGGTCTCGATGGCGTCGTCCGTGTAGCCGACCGCGTGGAATTTTTCGTAGCGGTCCTTGATGCCGAACAGGATTTTGACGGCGTCGGCCTCGCTGGGCGGCGGCACTTTCACGGCCTGGAAGCGGCGCTCCAGCGACCGGTCCTTTTCGATGGACTTGCGGAACTCGCCGGGCGTGGTGGCGCCAATGCACTGGATTTCACCGCGGGAAAGGGCCGGCTTCAGAATATTGGCGGCGTCCAGCGAACCTTCCGCGGAACCCGCGCCCACCAGGGTATGCAGCTCGTCGATGAAGATGATGGCATTCTGATTCTCCATCAACTCCTTCATGATGGTTTTGAGGCGCTCTTCGAACTGGCCGCGATACTTGGTGCCGGCCACAATGAGCGAAAGATCCAGCGCCAGGATGCGCTTGTCGGCCAGGAAGGAGGGCACATCGCCCTCCGCGATGCGTTGCGCGAGGCCTTCCACGATGGCGGTCTTGCCCACTCCCGGCTCGCCGATCAGCACCGGGTTGTTCTTGGTGCGGCGGCAAAGGATTTGCACCACGCGCTCCAGTTCATAGTCGCGGCCGATCAGCGGATCGAGGGAGTTGTCCATGGCGGCCTGGGTCAAGTCGCGGGAGAATTCGGCCAGCAGGGAGCTTTCCTTGGGGCGGTTGGAGGCGACCTTCTCGGA
>Ga0187867_10001166_pt1 | contig 22835 bp, 20 predicted proteins | sample June2016WEW_13_1_FD_132976 | JGI IMG/M metagenome (GOLD analysis project Ga0187867, IMG submission 132976) | Peatland microbial communities from SPRUCE experiment site at the Marcell Experimental Forest, Minnesota, USA - June2016WEW_13_10 | ecosystem: Environmental > Terrestrial > Soil >...
GTGCGCGATCCGGCTGGCACTCTGCCGCATTATCCGCTCTGGGACATGAACCGCGGCTTCGGTCCGTAGCACGCGTTGCTCTCCTTGGACAGCCAGCACGAGCGCTTCCGACACGTAGGTCGCCCGGTTTCGGGTGAATTGTCGGCCAACCGTACAGAGGTCGGGAACACAATCGTCAGCGCAAACGCCTGCGAGTGGCGCGTGATCCGCCCCGAGCGGCACTTCGACGGGTTGGCGACTACACGCTCATGTGATCTCCGAGGCGTCGTGCGGCCAGGCGGACGGCCTTGGCCCCTTCAAAGTCGCGAACGCCGTCCTCATTTTTGCGACAGACTTTTGAGACCCCGGAACCCATGTTCTTATAGGGCTCTGCGCGTTCTCAGAACTTACCCTTTGTGCAACAGCGAACGGCCGCTTCCGCAAAAGGCATCCGGAGGTTCCCAGCCAAAAGCGGACCTCGGGTTATTGGTTACAGTGACAATGCGGCGCGCAGATCGTGTACAATCTCATTTCTGCGGATCGTCGGCTCAAGCTATTCTGAAGCACCTGGGGTGGAGATTTTGTACCATGGCAAAGCTCGTTTATGGATTGAACCAGTCTCTGGATGGCTACGTCGACCATCTGGAATTTAGGCCAAGCGCGGCGCTCTTTCGTCACTTCATAGAGCAAGTGCGCGAACTGACGGGCAGTGTGTACGGTCGCCGCATGTACGAGGTAATGCGGTATTGGGACGAAGACTGCCCGGAGTGGGTCGCGGAGGAGCACGACTTCGCGGCGGCGTGGCGGAGCCAGCCGAAGTGGGTTGTGTCGCGCTCGTTGAAGTCGGTCGGACCCAACGCCACACTTGTCGAGGATGACATCGAGGTGGTGATACGTGGGCTGAAGGGCCAGCTCGTTGGGGAGATTGAAGTTGCGGGACCAGACTTGGCAGGAAGCCTAACGGACCTTGGTCTTATTGATGAGTATCGACTTTACCTCCACCCTATCGTACTTGGTCGCGGCAAGCCATTCTTCTCCGGCCCTCGGCCGCCGCTCCGTCTTGTGACCAGCGACCTAATTGGCGAGGACGTGATTAGGTTGACGTACGTTCCCGCTTGATTGCGCGACTCGCCCGACGGATTGCGCCGGGGCGTCAGGTCCGCTTTGGGTCACGTCCAGGCATTCCAGCTTGCGCGCCAATCTTCCCCGAAAGCGGTCGCACAAAGGAACCTCTGTGAGACGACGTTTCGGGTCCACCTGGGCGCCCTAACCGCGGATGTGGCCTTGCCAGCTGCGAGTGAATCGTCGGTCACTCGGAAACTGGCCGCGACCTCGGCGCGGACGAGAATGAGAATCTGCGCTCCAATCCGGACCGAAGGCGCGAGCCTGGTCCGCCGTGTCGAACCTCTCGGCGATCGAGCGGAGCCCGGTTCGCCGCAGGCATGGTCTAGCAACGGTCGGCACGCTTCCGCCAGTGCACCGATCCCGTCGCAGCAGTTCCGTATGCAGTAGGTAGATGCCGTAAGCGTGCTTCTGCTTGTAGCGCCCCTCCAAGGCATGACCTTTCATGGCGAGCAGCGCGGGAATCGAGCAGACCGCCAGTTCGACGCCGGTTCGTGCCGCCTGAAGGCACTGGTCCGTCGAGAACAACCAATGGCTTCTGGTGAAATCTGTCAAACTAATTTCACCGTTTGGCCGGCTTTCAGCATATGCCGAAACATCCGAGCCGGTCTCCCGGAGGAATCCACCATTCACTCGACTCGGTACCACCGGAATCCAATGCAAACAAACGCCCAACGCCAATCGCAACCTCGAATCCCCCTCGCCGCCGTGCTATATTCGCCTCAGGGTAAACAACGTCTTCCACACTCCGCCCCGCGGCCTAGCGTTGTATTCTCTGTTCGCCGGCCGCAACCGGCTCCGCCCATCGCCACAAGAACTGAAAGGGGGTTGTAGTGTGTTAAGTATTGATTTTACAAGACGATTGGCTTTGTTCGGACGAAATCGTCTAAACGCACCGCGATGCCCAATCCTGCACAATTCCGACCAATCGTGCACAACCGGGGTCCAATCGTAGATCCCCACTTACTCAGGTGCGCTATAGTGAGTGACTACAGCTATGTTAGAGAAAGTCGCTGTATTCGACACTACCCTGCGGGATGGTGAGCAGGCCGCCGGCACGCGGCTGGGCAGCCGTGAGAAGCTCATGATCGCCCGGCAGTTGGCGCGGCTGAAGGTGGATGTCATTGAAGCCGGCTACCCGTCGTCGTCGCCGGAAGACTTCGAAGCCGTGCAACTGCTCGCGCAGGAAATCGAAGGGCCGGCCATCTGCGCCCTGTCGCGCGCCGTGCCGTCCGATATCGAGGCCTGCGGGAAAGCGCTGGCCAAAGCCCGGCGGCCGCGCATTCATACCGGCATCGGCGTTTCCGATATCCATGTGGCCGGAAAGTTCCGGGACGATCGCTACGGCAAAACCCTGGCCCAGAAGAAAGTCACCATGCTCGCCATGGCCGTGGAAGGGGTGAAGCTGGCCCGGAGTTATGTGAGTGACGTCGAGTTCTACGCGGAAGACGCCGGCCGCGCCGATCCCAGCTATCTCTTCGAAATGCTGCAGGCAGCCATCGAGGCCGGCGCCACCGTGGTCAATATTCCCGACACCACCGGCTACACCGTGCCGGAGCAATATGGCGCGCTCATCCGCGCGGTGCGCGAAAATGTTCCCAACATCGCGCGCGCGGTAATCAGCGTGCATTGTCACGACGACCTGGGCCTGGCGGTGGCCAACACCTTGAGCGGCGTGATGCACGGCGCGCGCCAGGTGGAAGGCACCATCAACGGCATCGGCGAGCGGGCCGGCAATGCCGCCCTGGAAGAAGTGGTGATGGCGCTGCGCACGCGCCGCGACTACTTCGGGCTGGATACCGCGATCGATGCGCGGGAGTTTCACAGGACCAGCCGGCTGGTGGGCGACATGCTCGGCATGCCGGTGCCGTCCAATAAGGCTGTGGTGGGCGGGAATGCGTTCTCGCATAGCTCGGGCATTCACGTGGATGGATTCCTGAAAGAGCGCGAGACCTATGAGATCATGCGTCCGGAGGACGTCGGGCTCGCGGAAAGCCGCGTGGTGCTGACCGCGCGCACCGGGCGCCATGGACTGCGCGACCGCCTGGAGAAGCTGGGTTACTCGCTGTCGCAAGAGGAACTGAATCAGGCTTACCAGCGGTTCCTGACCGTGGCGGATAAGAAGCAGGAAGTATTCGACGAGGATCTGATCGCCATCTTACACGATGAGATTCATCCGGTCGCGGAGACTTACCAGCTTGAGTATCTGCACATCTATAGTGGAACGTCGGCTATTCCGACGGCGACGGTCAGGCTGCGCATGGGCGGGGAGGCGCGCGAGGGCGCGGCTATCGGCGACGGTCCGGTGGATGCCGTGTGCAAAGCGATCTCGGGAGTGACGAGGAGCGCCGCCAGGCTGGTGCGTTATGAGATCCGGGCCGTGACCAGCGGGACGGAGGCGCTAGGCGAAGTTACAGCGCAGCTTGAGGAGGGCGGCTGGAAGGTGGTCGGGCGAGGCGCTTCCACGGACGTAATCGAAGCCAGCGCCAAGGCTTATATCGACGGGCTGAATAAGTTGGCGAATCTGCAATTGAAGCGCGCTGTTAGCTAGTAGATTAGCTGTGGTGCAGGCCATCGTTTTTCGTGGCCTGCCGGGTTCGAGCATGCTCTTAGAGATCGGACATGTGGAGGCGATCTTCCGGTATCCTGTGAAGTCCATGTCTGGCGAGCGGATCGAGGCCGCCAACCTGGGTTGGCACGGCCTCGATGGTGACAGACGCCTGGCATTCCGGCGGATGGATAACCGCAGCGGGTTCCCATGGCTCACCGCAAGCAAGCTTCCCGGCCTGCTCCTGTTTGCTCCGCAGCGCCGTGAAGACGGTGCTCAGGGAGACCTTCCTACGCATATTCGCACGCCGGATGGCGAAGAGATGCCTGTCTTCGGGGAGGACTTGGCCGCGGAGGTCGGACGCCGGTGCGGGGCTCCCGTTCAAATGATGCAGTTGAATCACGGCATCTTCGATGAGGCGAGCATCTCCGTGATCGCCTCCGATACCGTGCGCGAGATCGCACGACTCGCAGGGCGGAGCCCGGACGTGCGGCGATTTCGCCCGAATATTGTAGTTCGTTTACGGCGGCCGGGACCCTTCCAGGAGGACGAATGGGTGGGCGGTGTGCTGTCATTCGGCGAGGGGGACAACGCCCCAGCCGTCACCGTCACCATGCGCGACGTTCGCTGCTCCATGGTGAACCTCGATCCCGACACGGCAAGTTCGGCGCCGGAAGTGCTAAAAGCGGTCGTTTGTGCACACCAGAATACCGCCGGAATCTACGGCGCGGTTACTCGCATCGGCCGGCTGGCGGTCGGACAGACCGTAGGGTGGCAATGGTAGCGCCCCATCCGCCGGCTTCCGGCGGCGCGTCGCCGTACGAAACGACAAAGCGGGTGCGGGCCAGGACCGCGCGCACGATTTCGCGCTGCACTCCGATGCCGCGGCCATGAATGATGCGGATGGCGCGGAAGCCCATTTGGTGGGCCTCTTCCAGATAGGCTTCCACCACACCCTGCACGTCGCGCGGCGGCACGCTGTGCAGGTCGAAGACATCGGTGATGGGGATGCGGATCGGTTCGCCCGTGTCTGCAAAATCCTCCGCCATGATATAAGCTTATCCATCATGAAGGTCGCAAGACTCGGCACAGTCGGCGCGGCAACCATCCTGGCAGTCGCGGCGCAAGGGATCTGCGGCGCCGCGTTGCGGGCGGGCGTGGCGCGGGTGGAGATCACGCCCCCGGCGGGCGAACAGATGTGGGGCTTCGAGGACCGGCGCCAGCCCGCCACCGGCACGCTCGACCCGCTATACGCGCGCGTGCTGGTGTTGGAGGCAGGCCCGGAGGGCGCGTCCCGCCGGCTGGCGCTGGTGACCCTGGACCTGGGCCGCAGCTTTGGACCGGGATCGCTGGCCCATTTGCGGGAGGCGGCCAAACGGTCGAGCGGGATCTCGTGTCTGCTGGTAGCTGCGTCGCACACGCATAGCGCGCCAGTGATCCGCGACGAATACCGCGGCGCGCCTCCCGCATGGGAGCAGGCCGCGTTGGAGAAGATCGGGCGCGCCATCGCGGAGGCGGTCGGCGGGCTGCAACCGGCGCGCCTCGGGGTAGGAACAGGCGCAGTCTACATTGGACACAACCGCCTGCGCGTGAATCCCGACGGCACAGTGAGCTGGTTCGAAATCAACCAGACGCGCATCCCCACCGCGCCGGTCGACCCCACCGTGACGGTGCTGCGCATCGACCGCGCGGACGGGACGCCTCTGGCCGTGCTTACGAACTACGCCTGCCACCCGGTGGTCTTCGGCGCGGACAACCTGCGCTACTCTGCGGATTTTCCAGGCGTCATGAATCGCGTGGTGGAGCAGGAACTGGGCGGGCATGTGCAAAGCTTCTTCCTGCAAGGTGCGCCGGGCGATATCAATCCGTATTATGCTGTCACGCCGCTCGAACAGGACGCCGCCGGACGGCGCGATTGGACCGGCGAGCGCTTGGGGCTGGAGGCCGCACGCGTGGCGAAGGAGATTCATACGCGCAGTGTAGATGCGCCCACTATCGATTTCGCGGAATCCACGCTGACCGTGCGGCTGCGCTGGGATATCGACAAGTTCCGCGCCGCGCTGTTGAAGTTTCTGGGGCCGGATGGCATGGAGATTTACGGCGCTCGCATCGTTCCCGAGATACAGTTGCCGGTCACCACCGTCTTAATCGACAGGGATATTGCGTGGATGACCATGCCCGGCGAGCCATTCGTGGATTTTCAGATGAACTGGCGCGACCGCTGCCCCGTGCGTCACGCGCTGCTGCTGGGGTACACGAACGGGTACAACGGATATTTCCCGACCATCGCGGCGGCATCGCGCGGCGGCTACGGCGCGGCCAGCGCCAGCACATGGGTCGAGCCGGGCGCGGGCGAGCGGATGGTGGATAACGCGGTGACGAAGGTGTACGAGATGCTGGGGCGCTTGAGCGACCTGCCCGACGATTTGAAGCGCGATGTATATAAGTGAACTCCATACTCGTGGGGCGGGCAAGACTGCCCGCAGCCGCCCTTCAGGCGGCTCTTTGCTGCTCCTACCGGTGATGTTGCTGCTCCAAGGCTGCCATCACCACAACAAGGTCGCGCAAGCACCACCGCCTTATCCACAGGCCCCCTCGGTAGCGGCCGCGCCAGTGGTCGAATCCGGTGAAACCGGCCTGGCGAGCTGGTATGGCCACCCCTATCACGGCCGCGCCTCGGCCAGCGGCGAAATCTACGACATGGAACAGATGACGGCGGCGCATCGCACTCTGCCCTTCGGCACCATGGTGCGCGTCCACGACCTGGACAACGAAAAATCGGTGGACGTGCGCATCAACGACCGCGGACCATTCGTGGATGGGCGGATCATCGATCTGTCGCATGCGGCCGCGCGGGCGATCGAGATGATCGGACCTGGAACGGCGCGCGTACGGCTGGAGATTCTGAGCGCTCCCTCCGCCGCCGCGCAAGCGCATTTCGGCGTGCAAGTGGGCGCATTCCGGGACCGCGACAACGCCGAGCGCCTGCGCCGCTCCATGGAAGCGAAATACGGCCGGGCGCGATTGGTGCGGCGCGCGGATACGCCGGGCTGGTGGCACGTGGTGGTGGGGATGGAATCCACTCAGGATGCCGCGTTGGCTTTAGCGGATCGCATCCGCGCCGAAAACAGCGTGGTCACCGCCGCGTTCGTGGTTCGGCTGGATTCTGTATAATCGAAGCAGCCCATGGAGCGTGGCGCAAACGGCTGGGCCCACAGCTTAGTGGGACAGTCGCCGCAGATCTGCGAGATCCGCCGGCTCATCGAGAAACTCGGACGCACCCGCGCGCCTGTGCTGCTGCTGGGCGAGAGCGGCACCGGCAAAGAGGTGGTGGCGCGCGCCATCCACGACGCCAATCCCAGCGGCGAGTTTGTGCCCATCGACTGCGGCGCGCTGGTGGGGCCGCTGCTCGAAAGCGAGTTGTTCGGCCACACCAAGGGCGCCTTCACCGGAGCCACCGAAGCCAAAAAGGGTCTGATCGAGTTAGCCGACGGCGGCACGGCTTTCTTGGACGAGATCGGCGATCTGCCGCTGGACATGCAGGTGAAGCTGCTGCGGCTGCTGCAGGAGCGCGAGTTCCGTCCGGTAGGCTCGTTGAAGCAACACACCGTGAATATCCGGGTGATCGCCGCCACGCATCACGATCTGGCGCGCGATGCCGTGCGCGGCACGTTCCGCCAAGACCTCTACTACCGGCTCAACATCGTCAGCCTGCGGCTGCCGGCGCTGCGGGATCGCAAGGCGGATATTCCGGAGCTGATCGATCACTTCCTGGGCAGGTTCGGCGCGCATCACCGGCTGACCCCGGAAACGCTGGATGCCATGATGAAATACGATTGGCCGGGGAACGTGCGGGAGCTGCAGAACTCGATTGAGCGCATGGTGGCGCTGAATACCGGCCCCTGGCTGCACATCGCGGATTTGCCCTCGTCGCTGCAGAACCAGCGGGCGGCAGAGCCGGCACAGGCTTCGGCAGTGGCCGCGGGTGCGGAGACCGCCGCGTTGCCCTTGCTGCATGCCCCGCCGCGGCCGTCGGGATTGTTCCTGGCTACCGTGGAGAAGGAGACCATCCTGAAGGCCCTGGCAGCGACCCACGGCGACCGCGCCCACGCCGCTCAGTTGCTGGGCATCGGCCGCACCACGCTCTACCGCAAGCTCAAGGAATATAAAATCGAGAATTGAACATCGCGCTGGATTCGACGTATAGCATAGGCGCGGACTTGTCCGGAGTGGGCGTCTATTCGCGGGAGATGCTGGACGGCCTCACGCGCGCCCATCCCGGCGACCGGTTCGCATTCTGTTACCGGCCGCACCGGTTCTGGCGCTCGTTCCGCGAGCGCCTGCCGGCCAATGCCGGGCGCTTTCTCTTGGGCGAGACGCGCGCGCCGCGGTCGGCCCATGTCTTTCACGGCCTGAATCAACGGCTGCCGCACGCGCGCCTGCGCCGCGCCGTAACTACTTTCCACGATCTGTTCGTGCTGACTGGCCAATACTCCACGCCGGAGTTCCGGCGGCGGTTCGCGGAACTGGCACGGGACGCGGCCCGCCGCAGCGACCGCATCATCGCCGTGTCTCAGTTCACGGCGCGCCAGGTAATCGATATCTTGGGCGTAGAGGAAGCCCGCGTGCGCGTCGTGCATCACGGAGCTAGGGCGGCGGGGGGAACGCCCGTCGCGCGCGAGAAGATCGTTCTGCACGTGGGTGCGATACAGCACCGCAAGAACATTGCGCGCCTGGTGGACGCCTTCGATAGAGTGGATGACGACTGGCAACTGGTGCTGGCGGGATCGGCCGGATTTGGCGCGGCGGAGATTGCCGCCAAGATCGGCGCGGCGCGCAGCCGCGATCGCATTCGCATGCCCGGCTATGTTCCGCCGGCCGAGCTGGCGCATTGGTATGCGCGGGCCATGATCTTCGCGTTTCCCTCGCTGGACGAAGGCTTTGGGATGCCGGTGCTGGATGCGATGGCCTCCGGGGTGCCGGTGATCGCGGGCAATCGCTCAGCCCTGCCCGAAGTGGCCGGGGATGCGGCGTGGCTGGTGGATCCGGAAGATACCGAAGAACTGGCGGCGGCACTGGTGGGGTTGACCTGCGATCCGGAGCGGCGGGCGGACCTCTCGCGCCGCGGCCTGGAGCGCGCCGCAAAGTTTACATGGGCTGATGCAGTCGAAAAAACTTGGCAGGTCTATCGCGAGTTGGCCGATGGCCGGCCAGACTAGCGGGATTCGTCGTCCACGGCGATCTTGAGGGCTTTCAGGAAACGGTGATCCTGGGTCGTAAACTTGATCTTTCCCGCAGTCTCGAAGCCGCGCTTCCGTTCCGGCTCCGCGGTGGGCTCGTCTTCGGAGGCCTCTTCGCCATCGTCGCGCTTATTGAAACCAATAGTGGCTTCCAGCACCAGGAAAACGTCGTATCCGGCGCGCTTGATCTCCCCAATGGCTTCGGCGATTCGATCGGACTCTGAGAGCGAGTCGTTGATCGCGTTCCCCAGTTCCTGCATCAGGTTCTTTAATGGCTCGTCCACAACGACCTCCCCCAATATTGTGGGATGCGACTACCATACATCTCGTTGCAATTTCGCGGTCGCACCGCCGCACCCGTTTAGATTGTAGTGGAGGCGGCACGGCTTCACAAGATCTCCACCAGTTTTTTATCGGCATCCCTAGCCGAAACCATCAGGTACCATTACTTCTGATAATATCGAGTTGTTGTGCCTAAGCGTAACATTTATCAGGACGGAGCGCGAGTTTACCATGAGGGCCGCCGGTTCCTGGGATTTGTAATCCCGGCAGTTCTGAAGCCGGCCCGCACCCTGTGGCACGAACTCCTCGGGTTTGTGTTCGTCTGTATGGCTATCGCCTTTGTTTTCTCCGGTTTTCGCGCCATTCGCGAATTTGACGGCAGTCCCGGAGCGGTCCTGCGGTTGGCCATGTTGGCCATCGGAGTGTGCCTGCTGGGCGGATACGGCATCTCCTCGTTCCTCCGGGCACGCAGAATTTCACGCTCCTGACGGCGGCGGAGCCGTCCGGCGATTACAGGTGTATTTCCATCCCCACGCTGGGAGCCGTGTAGAGCTCACGCACCGGCTCCATGGCCGCGGGCTTTGGGCGCAGGCCCAGCCGGTGCATCAGCCGTCCTACGTGATCCGGATCGTAGCGGATGGCGAAGCGGCCCTCAATGGCCTGGGCCAGCCGGGCGGTAGTCCAGCGGTCGGTGTCGAAACCGACAACCCTGGGACCGGCGGCGAACATCTCGCGCACTTCCGCCAGTTGGCTGGCTGAAAGGCGGCTGGGGCGTCCGGGGGCTTTGCGCTTGCGCAAACGCTCCATACCTTGCCCCTCCAGAGTGCGGTACCAGCGGGAAGCCGTGGTCCGGCTCACCCCGAACTTGCGGGCAACCCGGGCTTGGGTGGTTCCCTTCAGCAGGTCCTCGGCAGCTTCCAGGCGCCTGCGTTCCATCTCATCGCGATTTAACGTAACGGTGACGGCAGCGTACATTCCCTCGCGCGCGGATTTTTGGCCAGAGCAATATCAATATACACCAAAACATTTTCGATGTAAATTGATTTTTCACGCCTGGCGAAGATTTTTTTGACTACGAAGCCATCACCGCCAGTTGGGCCCCCCGAGTGCGGAATTCGTACCGTTCGATCTTGACCGCGGCTTCGCCGGGCTGGCTATCGACGATCCAGCCGGAGATCACCAGTTTCATGCGGCAGGTCTGGTCCAGCATGGCCGGCCAGTCGATGGCGAGGCGCATCTTCTGGCCGCGCTTAAGATGCTGCCGCGTAGTAATCCGCACTTCGCTGCTGCTCATTTCGAGCGTTTTGCCCGAACCTGCGGCCCAGATCCGGCTGCCCTTCACGCATTGGTAATCCACGTCCCGTTGAATGGGAAACCGGAGCGGCAAAGGCCGTCCTTGGTCCTGGTGTCGTGGGTCGTTCCTGGCCGGCATTTGGAAATCCGCTAATTCTCCAACAATTCGTACGACTCCCTGCCCGTGTGACTCGCCTGACAATGTTTCAAGTATGAGACTTGAGCTGCGGAATCTCAAGAGTATCTTTTGGACAGTCACTGCTAGAGTTGGTCTTCGTAGTGCTCTAATACTACTCGCATCAACTGACCCCGCGTCCTGACTCCGGTCTTCTCGAACAAGGCCTGCAAAATCGCCTTGACATAACTCTCGGAGATTTGTAAATGCCAGGCAATCTCCTTGTTGGATAATCCCTCAAGCACAAATCGCAACACCTTGCGTTGGCGTTCGTTGAATCTGGGCTCGGAATCCGAATGACTGTCTTCCTCGGCCATGTTGCGGTATCTGCGGTCGAGACACGGCTCACCCGCATGCACTTTGCGGATGCTCTCGGCGAGGGCGCTTAAGGGGCTCTCTTTCACGAAAATGCCGCTGACGCCCTGGCGCAGCAACCGGCGCGCCTCGGTATCGCTAACCCACGCGGTCACGATCAGCACGCGTCCCGTGAATCCGAACTGCCGCGCCGAGGGCAGGAACTGCGAAGCTCTCTCCGCGCCCAGATCGTGATCCAAGAGCACTACGTCGACCGGCTGGCGCTGCAGGGTCTGGAGCGCCTCTTTGATCGTGGTGCAATGCCGCACTTCGAGATCGGGCTCCGCGCTCAGCGCCAGCGCGACGCTCTCCCGGAACAAAGCATGATCGTCCACCAGCAGGGTCCGGATTTTGTCCGTTTCGCCCTTCACCAGGCTCACCGGTGCTGCTCGATCGGCCAGAGTTCGACCACGAAAGAACTCCCTTGAGAGGTTGGCTCGTGACGCAGGTCTCCCCCATACGATCGCAGGACGGCGCGGGAGATATAGAGGCCTAGGCCCGTCGACATTGCGCCGGGCTGAAACGGTTTGAACAGATCGTCCGGGCGTGCGACACCGGGGCCGGTATCTTGAAACCTCACCGCGATCATGTCGTTCTCTTCACCAGCCGCCACGGAGAGCGTTTGAGCCTTGCAGTCTTTCATCGCATGCTGGCTATTCCGCGCCAGGTTCAGGAAGACCTGCAGCAAGCTGTGGTGATCGGCCTCCACCAGGGGCAGTCCGCCGGCGATCTCCCAGGTCACCGCACCGCCGGCATCGCGAAACAACGAGTCCACCACCACCCGGGTTTCGTCCAACACCATCCCCAAATCGGCGATGGCCGCGGCGCGATCCGTAGCCAGACCCAACCCGGAGGCCGCCAGTTTTTCCATACCCTCGATGATCGTTCCCAAGGTGTTGAAGTTTTCCGCGTCCGCGATTCCGGGAACCATCGCCAGACCGCGGTGCGCAGCCTGTGCCGCCGCCGCGAGGTTGCGAATTTCGTGACTGACCGCGCCGACCAGAATCCTGGATGTGGCCATCATCGAATCGAGACCGGCGCCCTCTCGATCTCGCAGGTTCTCGGATGCGTCCCAGATAAACGCGGCCAGATGCCGGCCGGATTGCGTTTCGAACGTCGACAGCCAAACATGCGCCAGAAAGACCTCGCCATCCGCGCGCTGTCCGCGGCTTTCCACGGTGGTCCGCACAGGCGCGGACGACCGCTGCATTTTGAGGAAACGGTTCAGTACCGGCAGGTGGGCTTGTATCTCCGTGCCATGAATGTGTTCCGCGCTCAAACCCAAAAGGCGCTGCGCCGATTCGTTGGCCAACGAAATGACTCCCTGGTTATCGAGAATCAGAATCGCCAGGGGACTCGTCTCGATGACCACCTTGAGTTGCTGCTGGGCCTCCAGCCGCAATTGCACCTGGCGTTCCCGCTCTTGGGAGTTTTGCGCCATCAGGCGGCGCTTTAGATTCAACTCGGAAACAAAGTAGCCCGCCAGGGCGAAACCCGCTCCGCCGACAATCACGCGGACGGCGGCGCCCGGCGCGGGATGCGCCGCGCTAAAGAATTCAAATGGACTGAACGCTTCGCGCAGGGTTCCGCATACCGCCGCCAAGGCTGCGATCTGCCAACCGCGCAGGATCGCCGATGCCAGGAGAACCGGGGCGATATAGAGAAATCCGATAGAGTCTTCCGGAACAACCCAATCGAGATACGCGATTAATAGCACCAGCATGGCGGCGCCGGCATATACCAGTCCACGGTGTTCTTCCGCGGAGGCCATGTACGATTCCAACGGATTCGTCCAGTGCTTCCGGTACCATTTCGCGGCTGTTGCCCACATGCGCTTAATGTAACGCCGGGTACTAAGGGAAACAACTGATGGCGACCTAGTGGGTACCGGACTATCCGAAAGATACAGCTCTGTGGCAGCGCTGCCACCCGCATAATGGGTGTTCCGGGCTAAGTTCAGTGAGGTGTCAGGCGTCTGCCCAAAGGAGATAAACATGTTACGGTCACTTGGTTTTCATAAGTTTAGATTTGGAATATTAGGATTGGGTCTGGTGTTTCTGCTGGTGCTGAGGGCATTTCCGGGATCGCCGGACGACCCATCGGATGCGCGGCAGGCGCCCGCATTCAAGCCCATGTCCACGCCGAAGACGGCACCCCCATCCGCTCCGCCGGTTGTGGTGGACAGCCTCCTGCCCAACCTGTTTTACGGTGCGACTCCGGCGGGCGGCACTAACGGCCCCGTGTTGGTATTCGTTCACGGTTTGTCGGGCAGCTATGCGGACTGGTTGGAATCCAACAACTGTCCATCCTCCCCTACGCCATGCGGGCCGAACGGGGTGGGTGCGGGAACCGGCAACGACATGTACGACTACGCCTATGAAGCTGGATTCCGCACGGCCTTCGTAAGCCTGAGTGCGAGCAACGCCAGCAACAGCGGCACCATCCAAGCCAATGCAGCAGTGCTGGAGACGGTATTTCCCAGGATCCTGGCCAACTTTTCGGTGTCGAAAGTCTATTTCGTCTGCCACTCCAAAGGCGGGTTGGATCTGCAGGCGGCCCTGGCTACACCGCAGTGGATCGGCATGGCCCACGCGGTCTTCACATTTGGCACGCCAAACCAGGGGGACGCATTGGCCGACTGGCTGTTCACGACGGCGAATGGCCAGGCGATCGGACAAGTTTTCGGATTGCTGACACCGGGTGTCGAAGCCCTGGAGACCACCAACGTCAGGCAATTCCGCTCCCAGTGGGATCCCATCTTCGAGAACGCTCAAATTCCCTTCTATACCGTGGCGGGCGATATCTGCACGGAGCCGAAGCCGAGTACCGCATGCAACAACACGGGCACCGGACCCATTCTGCAGTCGATTACAGGCGGCACCAAAGCTCCCGCCAACGACGAGCTGGTAACAGAGCCGGAAACACTGCTCCCCGTGACTTATGCCATGCAACTGGGCGTGGAACTGGTGAACCACTATCAATTGCGCCTCGGCGACGACTCTTTCAGCATGATCTACGCGCGCGTGATGGCGCAGGAGAACCAGCAGAACGGGCAACCCGGCCTTACCAGAGTGGCGACCAACGGTTTCGGCGACCAAGCCAATACGGAGGCCTGGTCGATGGCCTGGTTCAACGGCAAGCTGTATGTGGGGACGGGCCGCGAAGTGTATTGTGTGACCTCGGCCGACGCCGCCATAGAGTCCGGATTACCGGGACTTTATCCCCCGGTTATCGGCGATTGTACGCCGGATTATCATCTGCTGCCGTTGCAAGCCGAAATCTGGCAATATACTCCGCAGACCGATACTTGGCTGCGAGTCTTCCAATCCCCGAACTCGCTGACCACTACCAGCAATGCGGGTGCTACAGTGGCGACCGCGCGCGATATAGGCGTCCGGAGTCTGACGATAGTCAACGAACCGGGTAACGTAACCGCCTTGTACGCGGGCACAGTGACTTCCGGGGCGATCTTCGAGCCCAATCACGCCGTGGGCGGGTGGCCTCCGCCGCGTATCTTGCGCTCCACGGACGGCGTGACATGGACCCCTCTCCCGCAGGACCCCGGGACTTTCCTGGGCAATCTCTCTACCGCGAGCGAGAGCGATCAACAGTTCCAGAATTTTGGTATCCGCTCGGGCGGACAACTGAACAGTATATTGTATATGCAAGTTGGAAACTTTTCGGGAGTCGGCCGCGTGATCGCTTCCGTGCCGGGGACTAATCCGAGCGGCGGCGGCAATAACTTCCAGTTTGTCAGTCCGCCCGCCGAAACGCTGCCTGTCTGGATTCTGCAAAGCTTCAACGGTTTCATGTATGCCGCCACGGGAAACCCCTATGGAGCTCCTGGACCCGCCACCGAGTATGGCGTTTGGAAGACCGGCGGGACCGGAGTCGCGCCCTATACGTGGACGCCGGTAATCACGAATGGAGCTTACGCACAGGCGGGGATGATCTCCAATTACGGCCTGAGTTTTCAGATTTTCCCGGATACTGTACCGGGCGGTTGCCCAGCGGCAGCGGGAACCATCAGCGGCGGCGCGGGTGGGTGCTTGTATGTGGGCACCGACCAACCCAGCGAAATGGTTCGCATCCACCCCGACCAGACAGGACAAGTGCAGGTGGCCAACGATACGGTGGATAGCTGGGACTTAGTGGTAGGGAATCCCCGGACAATCCCCGCCGGATCTCCGGGAGCCGGCCAATATATCGCACCTATCAGCGGAATCGGGCAATACTTCGACAACGGCTTTACCGGTCACTTCTGGAGATTCGGCGTAGGCGGAATGGGATTGTACATGAGCACTTACGATGAGAGCACCGAGTCCTCTTACGCGAATGGGAACGCGGCGAATTGGTCCCAGGAATACGGAACGGATCTGTTCCGGACCCCGGACGGAATTCATTGGACCGCGGTAAGCAAGATCGGCTTGGGAGACGGTTGGAATACGGGTGGCCGCACTTTCCAATCCACTCCGTTTGGACTGTATTGGGGCACGGCGCGGCCGGCGGTGGGCGGAACACAGATCTACATGATCGACAACACTCAACTGGACTTTAACGGGGATCGCGTCATCGATCAGAAAGATGTGAATCTGATGAGCGCCAGGCTGAACGCCAAGGCGAAGCCGAACGATCCCATGGATCTAAACCAGGATGGCAAGATCACCAGCGTGGACGTCCAACTGCTAAGGTCGCAATGCACCCACAAGAACTGCGCAACGCTGGCGGTCCTCCCCGCGCAGGACTCGCTGGGTGCGCCGGTGCTGCACTCCGCACCGGGTCCGTTGGGCAGTACCGTATCGCTCGACTGGCCGGTCGTGGCCAACGCGGCGGACTACCTGGTCTATCGCATTAACATGTCTCCCAACGACGTTACTCCGCCGCCCAGCTTCGGTCCCAACGCAGCCGCGTGCAACACCAACGCCGCGGTGCTCCTGCCTCTTTGCATCTCCGCGAAGGCGACCGCGGCGGCGGCTACGCCTATAGGCTACCCGGGCGCCGTTACGTTCATCAACCGCGTCACCGCGAGCGGCGCAACGGCGGCCTATACGGAGACTCCCCCCACGACTAATCTGCAATTGCTGTATTTCGTGCGGGCGGAGGATTCCAATGGCAACCTGTCGGCGCCTTCCAATCTGGTGGGTGGTCCATCGCTGGCCGTGCAGTAAGTAAGCCCAGTCCCGATTTCGGTACCGGTACCGTCTGGCGGCGCGAGTCACCCCCAGAGCTTTCTTTAGACGACTTAGCCCTCTAAGATAGAAGAAAACTCAATTCGTAGGGAAATAAAAAGGAAAAATACTTCAATGATTGTAAAGATGCGGTCTATCGCGATGGCGGCAACGGTAATATGTACCTTCGCCGCAACGGAAAATATGCGGGCGTCGTCCTGCGCCACCAGTGTAATTGCTTATCAAGCTTCGGGGACATTTGGGAGCAACACGATCGGCGGAGTGGACAAGCTCAAGCTGGCAGGCGAGCCATTCAGTATCAGCCTCTATGCCTGCCAGTCGAAGACACCTTCACAAACGGGCTCGGACTACGACGTTTACGCCTCCATCGAGTTCACCGGCACGGTCAAGTCTTCCTTGATCCTGACGCCGTATAACATAAAACCGACCGCCACGACTCTGATATTGGTGCTGCCGCCCACGGGCACGGATTCGATCCAGGTGCAGGGCGCATTAACGGTATTCGGTTCGAAGGTCAATATCAAGGGTACGATCGCGCTGCCGGCGGGTACGTTGACATCCGGGAGCATCGCTACTTTTCCGAAGGTTTCGATCGTGACGGCTAAGTCGGGTTTTGTCTATTCGGAAGGCAGTGTGTCCACCACCCTGGCGCTAATCGGAACAGCATCCGGCACTGTCTACACGGGCGCCGCCGCCCAACGTAGCGCGATTTTGCATGCCAGTGCGGCGCGATTAGTCACGGAGCGTTCCGATGGGACGCAATCCGTGCGGCCGCTGCGGGAGTCGCCAGTCGATCTGGGAACGACGGCGGACACCGTGATGCTGCAATTCTACGCATCCGGGGTGCGCGATGCGGCCGACGTGCATGTGCAGATCGCGGGACAAGAAGCACCGGTGCGATATGCCGGAGCGTCCGGCCATTTCCCGGGATTGGACGAGGTGACTGTGGAGCTTCCGCGCAGCATGGCGGGGATGGGCGATGTCGACGTGGTGCTGACTGTAGATGGACAGGCGGCCAGCCCGGTGCGTATCCACATTCAGTAACGGCGATGGGTTGGAGGGCGGGCAATTCTGCCCGCAGCCGGCTTTCAGCCGGCTCTTGGCGAGCTTCGCTCGTCCGTGGCGGCATGAGTGCCGCCACGGCACGCCGAGGGCGTGCGCCACGAGCGCTGTCTCGCTGCCATCTTATGCTGTGTTTCGGCGTTCGCATAGAGGCGTCCACATTCGGTAACATGGAAGAGACCCCCTCGCCCGAAGCAGGCCGAAACGCACCCAATGGACAACGCCACTCCCTCGATTCGCAACATCGCCATCATCGCCCACGTGGATCATGGCAAGACCACCCTGGTGGACGCCATGCTGAACCAGAGCGGTATCTTCCGCGAGAACGAAGTGCATGTCGAGCGCGTCATGGATTCCAACGAACTGGAACGCGAACGCGGCATCACCATCCTGGCCAAGATCACGGGCATTCGCTATCAAGGCGTCAAGATCAACATCGTGGACACGCCCGGCCACAGCGATTTTGGCGGCGAGGTGGAGCGCGCGCTGAAGATGGTGGACGGCGTCATGCTGCTGGTGGACGCCAGCGAAGGGCCGCTGCCGCAGACGCGCTACGTGCTGACGAAGGCGCTGGAAGCCAAACTGCCGCCCATCGTGGTGATCAACAAGATCGACCGGCCGGATGCGCGCGTGCCGGAAGTGCTGAACGAGATCTACGATCTGTTCATCGACCTGGACGCCACCGAGGATCAGCTCGATTTTCCGGTGCTCTACACGGTGGCCAAGACCGGCGTGGCGAAGACCTCGATGGAAGACGATTCCAGCAACCTGAAGCCGCTGTTCGACGCCATTCTGAAACATATCCCCGCTCCGGCGGGCGATCCGGACGGCATCCTGCAAATGCTGGTGGCGAACCTGGATTACAGCGACTACCTGGGGCGGCTGGCCATTGGACGCGTCTTCGAGGGCACGCTGAATTTCGGAGATACGGTGGCCATCTGCAAGCTGGACGGATCCCAGCACAATACGCGCATCACCAAGCTGTATTCATTCGAAGGCCTGAAACGGGTGGACGAAACCGTGGGCCGGCCCGGCGACCTGCTGGCTATCGCCGGCGTGGAAGGCATCACCATCGGCGAAACGGTTACCAGCGCGGAGACTCCCCAGCCGCTGCCGCTGGTGCAGATCGACGAGCCGACCATTGCCATGACGTTCACCATCAACACCTCGCCATTCGCCGGCCGGGAAGGCGCGTATGTGACCTCGCGCAATTTGCGCGAACGGCTGGACAAGGAGCTGCTCACCAATGTGTCCATCCGGGTGGAGGAGTTAGGCCACGATACGTTCAAGGTGATGGGGCGCGGCGAGCTGCAACTGGCCATCCTGATCGAGATGATGCGGCGCGAAAGCTATGAGCTGATGGTGGGCAAGCCGGAGATCCTGACGCGCACGATCGACGGCAAGGTACACGAGCCGGTGGAACTGCTGGTGATCGACTGCCCGGAGTCTTTCCTGGGAGTGGTCATCGAGAAGCTGGGCAGCCGCAAGGGCAAGATGAACAAGATGGTGAACCACGGCTCCGGGCGTGTGCGGCTGGAGTTTCACGTGCCCTCGCGTGGCCTGATCGGACTGCGCAGCGAGATCCTGACGGATACGCGCGGCACGGCCATCATGAACTCGCTGTTCCACGGATACATCGAGTGGCAGGGCGAAATCCCCACGCGCCCCACCGGATCGTTGGTGGCGGACCGCCCGGGTAAAGCCACCGGCCACGCCATCTTCAACCTGCAGGAGCGCGGGGAGATTTTCGTCAGTCCTGGAACCGAGGTTTACGAAGGCATGATCGTAGGTGAGAATGCGCGCACGAAAGATCTCGACGTCAACATCGTAAAGGAGAAGAAGCTGACGAATATGCGCGCGTCCACGGCCGACGAGGCCATCCGGCTGGTGCCGCCGCGCATTCTGAACCTGGAGCAATCCATCGAGTTCATCCGCGACGACGAGTTCGTGGAAGTAACGCCCGCGTCGATCCGGCTGCGCAAGAGGATCCTGAAGGCCAACCAGAGATAGCCGTATATGTCCAAGGCGCGGCCGAAGGCAGTGCTGGTTCTGATTGCGGCGTATGCGGCGCTGGTATTCGCGGCGCTGGGGATTACGCCGCTGTGGCTCGACGAGTTGCAGCAGCTTGCGATGGGGCGGACCGCGAGCGTGGCGGACCTGTTGCGCTGGGTGCAGATCAATCCGGGCGGGGCGCCGCTGCCTTCCCTCGCACAGAGGGCCCTAATGGATCTGTTGGGCACATCGACGTTTGTGGTGCGGCTTCCGGCGGCGCTGTGCAGCATAGCGGGGGCGGCGGTCTTCGCGGCGCTTTGCGGCAGGTTCGGGATCCGCTCGCCGGTTTGGGCGACAGCTCTGTTTCTAGCGCTGCCGCTACAATTCCGCTATGCGCTGGAGGCGCGCGGTTACTCGCAGGGGCTGCTGTGCGCACTGGCGGCGCTGCTGCTGTTGCTGCGCTTGCGCGAGCGCGGCACTGCGGGGGCGGCGGCTCTCTATGCTGCGGCGGTGGCGCTGGGGATGTACTCGCAGCCGTTGACCGTACTGCCGGTGTTGGGCGGTCTGTTCTGGACCATCGGCGAGAGAGATGTGATTCCGTGGACCAAGCGGTTGGTGCTGGGCGCGGCGTCAATCGGTGTTCTCTCGTTCGTTCCTTGGTACTTGGTGCAGCGCCAAACGCAGGAGGCGTTCGCGTCGATGTCGCTGTACTTCTTCTCGTGGCGGCAAGTCACTCCGCTAGGATTACTGCACGAGTTGAGCGGGGGCGGATATGTCTGCAGCGCCGCATTGCTGGTGGCGGCGGCCGTGGGGCTGGGAAAGGCGCGGAACAGCCGGCTGCTGGCGTGCGTGGCGCTGGCCGGGCTGGCGGGGCCGATCCTGATCGATGCGCTGGTCAACTATTTCTTTGCCGCGCGGCAGTTCCTGTTTGCCACGCCGGCATTGGCTCTGGGCGCGGCGGCCGGCATCGAACGCCTGCGCGAGGGAACGCCGCGATGGGCAGGCTATGCGGTGCTGCTGGCCTTTTTCGGAGCGGCAGCGGTGAGCGACTATCGCTTGGCGACGATTCCGAAGGACAGCTTCGGAGCGCAAGCCAAGCTGCTGGGGACCGAGCTTCCGGCCGATGCGTGCGTCGCGGTGGCGCCACCCAAGCACGCGTTTTACTACATCGCCTTGCGGCCGGAGCTGGAGCGCAGGATATGCGCCGAACCTCCGGACGGGCCGCGGGTGGTGGCGGTGATGAGTCCGTACAGTACAGCGGGCGAGCGCGACCAGTTGTCGGAATTACTGGACCGGAGCTACGACGAGGCAGGGGTGCTGCAGTCCGGCGCCGGGGAGATTGTGAATTACCGGCGCCGGTAACTGAAGGATTATTCGTTGCGCAGAGCCCGCAACGGGTCCACGCGCGAGGCGCGCCGCGCCGGAACATACGCCGCCAGCATTGTGACCACGACCAAGGCAAGCGCCGCGCCGGTCAGAACCGGCGGATCGTGCGGCGACAGCCCGTAAAGCTGGCTGCGGATCAGTTGCGTGGCCGCCACCGCCGCAACCAGTCCCGCCACCGAACCTGCCAGCACTACCCGTACGCTCTCTCTCAGCACCATGCCCAAGATATCCACCGGCCGCGCGCCGATCGCCATACGGATGCCAATCTCGCCGGTGCGGCGCGCCACCGTATAAGCCATCGTGCCGTACAGCCCGATCGATGCCAGCACCAGCGCCAGGCCGCCGAACAAGGAAGCCAGCCGCGCGAAGACGCGTTCCTGCACTAGTTCCTGCGCGATGGCCTCGGTCTGGGTCTTGATATCGGCCAGTGGCACGTCTTTATCCAGCGCCAGGGCCTCCTGGCGGATGACTGCCACCAAGGACCGCGGCGCTACTGCTGCGCGAACCTCGAAGGTCATCGCGCTGCGCACGGTTTGTTCCTGGAAGTAAGACATGTAGGCGGTCGGCGGCGCTTCGTCGCGTAGACGGTTGTACTTAGCGTCCTTTACCACCCCTACAATCTCGAAATCGTCCGGTCGCTTATCGTCACCGAACTGCAGCATGCGGCCGATGGGGTTGTCGCCGTGAAAATATCGCTGCACCAGCTTTTCATTCACCACTGCCACCTTCGGCGCCATCAAGCCGTCCCTTGCCTCAATGGCGCGTCCCAACACCAGCGGAATCCCCAGCGTTTCGAAAAAACCCGGTCCCACGACATTGCGGTAGACCTCGACACGCCGTTTCCCGCTAGTGTAACCAGGTATCTCCGCATCCGAAGTGGAAACGCCGCCGCCCACCAGTGCGTGTCCCGATAACCCCACCGAGCGCACTCCGGCTATGGATCGGATGCGCCGCTGGAGTTCCCCGTAGTAGCTCGCCAGCCGAGTGCCCTGGTAACCGTTCAAGCCGGGCTGCACGGAGAATTGCAGCAGATGGTCGCGCTGGAATCCGATGTCCGCGCTTTCTAGATTCCCCAGCGTGCGCAGAAACAGTCCGGCACTCACCAACAACAGCAGGCATAGGGAAACCTGTCCAGCCACCAGGATCCGGCCGGAGACAAACCGGCTGGTCGCGCGAGAACCGCTGCCGCCCAACTTAAGCGCCAGCCCCAAATCGACGCGGGTCGCCTGCAAGGCGGGCGCCAAGCCGAATAGCACACCAGTGAGCAACGAGACGGCTACTGTAAACGCCAGAATCCGAGCGTCCAGGTGCAGCGCGAGCACCAGCGGCGACCGTCCGCCGGAGAGCCAAGCGACCAGCACCGTACCTGCCCATCGAGCCAGCAGCACTCCGGCCGCGCCGCCCATCACCGCCAGCAGGGTGCTTTCGGTGAGCAACTGGCGGATCAGACGGCTGCGCCGCGCGCCCAGGCTCAATCGCACCGCGATCTCACGCTGCCGCGCGGTGGCGCGCGCCAGCAGCATACCCGCCGCGTTGGCGCAAGCCATCAGCAGTACTACGCCCACCATGGCCATCAACACGAACAACGGCCGGGAGAATCTCCGGCGCAGTCCGTCCAGGCCTTGGCTCGCCGGCAGCGTCTCCAGCACCGGCGTCTTGGGATCCGCCTGGGCCTTCGCGGTGGCGCCAATGCTCTGGTTGAAGAGCACCGCCAACTCCGCGCGGGCGTGCGCCTCGGTCTCCCCCGCCCGTAGCCGCCCGGTCACCACCAGCCACCAGACGCGCGCATCGTGCACCAGCGGCGTGGGGGCGTTGCCGCCAGATACGCCGGCTGCGGCGGAGTACTCGGGCAACAGATGCACGTACTGGGAAAGCGGCACAAAAACGTCCGGCGAACTGCCCGGCTCCAGGCCGAAGAACTCAGCGGGTGCGACGCCGGCGATGGTAAATGAGGTCCCATCGATCGCCACGGTTTTGCCGACCACGGAAGGGTCCTGCCCAAAGCGCCGCTGCCAGAAACGATGCGCCAGAACGGCCACGGGCGGGGCTCCCGCCACATCGTCCGAAGGCAGAACCGCGCGCCCGTATAAGGCTTGAACCCCCAGCCCCTCAAAGTAATTGCCGGATACCATCACCGCATCGGCCGCCTCCGCGCGTCCACGCATGCTGACGTTGACTCGCGGGCTATTGGCCGCGAAGGCGAACGTCTGCGA
>Ga0187867_10001167_pt1 | contig 22834 bp, 21 predicted proteins | sample June2016WEW_13_1_FD_132976 | JGI IMG/M metagenome (GOLD analysis project Ga0187867, IMG submission 132976) | Peatland microbial communities from SPRUCE experiment site at the Marcell Experimental Forest, Minnesota, USA - June2016WEW_13_10 | ecosystem: Environmental > Terrestrial > Soil >...
GGGCCTGCCACTGGGCCTGCCTGGCCAAACCCTCTTACGAAACCCGGGCCTGGCATTCCATTCGCGTCAACCCGAAGCCGATGCCAGCTGCGGATCGTACTGCGGTGCATGTGACAAGGCGGCCCGCCGCGGGCAAACTGCTGCTTATGACCACCAGCCCTTACTTGTTCACCGCTGCCGACCATCCTTTGCGCGCCGCCGGCGACCGGCTGAAGATCCGGGAGGCGGTGAGCGGCTTCGGCATCGCCCTACGCTACCAGGAACGCGCCCCTGACCCGCCAGGCGCCGCCGAGTCCGCGTGGTGCGAAACCGGCCATTCCATTTTCATCCTGTCCGGCCGCATCCGCTATCGTTTTGACGATCACACCATCGAGGCCGGACCGGGCGACATGATCCACATCCCCGCCGGCCGGCAGCATCGCCACATCCCGAACGTCGTCGGCACCGAGACCGTACGCTACGTGCTAACCGAATTCGCCACGTGCTAACCGAATTCGCCTGAGCCGGCCAGTTGTCTTAACGGTTTATAAATTTTTCGCGTGTACCTTCACGTCCGGAGGTGCGGGCGATGCCGTTGACCGCCGTGATGAACTGGTTCGGATGGCAGCAGCCACCACCGGCCGAGCCGCCGCATGAAATGCCTCGGCATGCGCCGATCGCATCGGCAGAGCTATCGGTGCCGGTGGTCGCGAACCGACCGCCGCCGAAATGGAACCGCGAACGTCTCAAGATCACCGATGCCCTTTGGGGCCAGGGCTATCAATTCCCCGGCGGCGAGATTGAGACCTTACGGCTGGCCAAACCGCTGGGGCTGTCCAAGGCCTCCAGCCTGCTGTTACTCGGTGCCGGCGCCGGTGGTCCGGCATGTTCGCTGGCGATCCATCTCGGGGTCTGGGTCAGCGGGTTTGAGGCCGATCGCGACCTTGTGGCTACCGCGGTCGATCGGGTCACTCGCCGGAACCTGACCAAGCATGCTCAGACCGAACTCTGGGACCCCGACGAACCGAAGTTCCGTGACGGATTCTACCATCACGGCCTGGCACTGGAAGCGTTGCATGGCAGCCAGCCGGAACGGGTCCTCTCGGCCGTCGCACGGGCGCTGAAGCCGAGCGGTCACCTGGCGATGACCGAGTTGATCGCCGACACGCCGCTCGACCCGGGCAATCCGGTGGTCGCCGCATGGGCACATCTGGAGCGCCGCAATCCCAAAGCGTTGCCGACCGAAGTCACGATCACCCGCATTCTCGGTCGCCTGGGCTTCGATGTGCGGGTCTGCGAGGACGTATCGGAGCGCCATGTCAGCCACGCAATGGCCGGTTGGCGCAGCCTGGTCCGGCTCATGGAAGACGCGCCACCAACGCGGCGAGAGGCGATGAGCTCAGTCCAGGAGGCAGAGCTGTGGCTGCTCCGCCTACGGTTGTTCGAAATCGGTTCGCTACGCCTGGTGCGATGGCATGCGATCGGCGGCGGCTGACTCGTGCTCCCGGCGCGTGCTTCAGGCGGGCAAGCCGCGCTGCTGATGCGCCCGACCGATGCGCGCCATCTCCGGGTCGTGCCCTGAGATGACCCGCACGCCCTCGTCCAGGCGGGCGGTGATATTCGCCCGCGTGCAGCCCTCCAGGAACGCGATGCCGTTGCGCTTGCAGGCCGCGAGCACTCTGTCGCGCGCAGCCTGCATGACCGGTGGATAGGGGTCGCGCAACAGCTTCACACTGCCAAGCGAAAGGCTGAGATCGCCAGGCCCCATCTCGGCAAACCCAAGCCCGGGAACGGCGCAGATTTCGTCGGCCATGGCGATCCCTTCGGGGCTCTCCAGCTTGACACCCAGAAGCAATTCGCCCGCCGGGTTAAGCGGCCATGGATCGCAGCAGTTCATGTACGCCTCGCCGGAGATGCCCCAGATTGGCGCGGCGGTCGACTCCGACCCGCGGCCCCGCGTGCCGATGCCCAGAAGCGGACCTCGACTGGGTGGGCGAACTGCACCCTGAAGCCGTGCCTCAGGGGAGGGCAGGGATGGGTCGACGCCTTGCAGGTTGTGCGGGTAGCGGCACGATTCGACAAAAGCCCGGACGGCGGCGGCTGATTCGGCCTGACACAGCAGGATGCCGTGCACACCCCGCCCGAGGATCTGGCGGAATTGCCAGGCACTGGTGCGGACATGGTTTTCGTCGATGCCGTTGACCGGCGCCTCGACAATGATGGCGGGGGTGCGGTGGCCGGAACGGGTCGGGCCGCCGGCGACGAGGCCGCGCATATAGGCCTCGAGGCCGGTCATATCGAAGCATCCGTGCTCCATCCCGACGTTCATATAGTCGGCCCAGGTGGCGGCATCCTTGCGACCTTGGTCAAAGGTGAGGACGTGGCCGCTGTGCGGCCCGTCATAGTAAATCGCCTGATCCTGGGCCAGGAGTTCGACGGCGCGGTTGATCCGGTTGGGCATGGTGGGGTTCCTCTTGCCGTTGTCGTGCAAGTGGGACGGGCAAGCGGGATTGCGTCAAGCGGAGGCAGCGATCCACTCCGTCACCGACAAGACGGTTCCGTTCGAAACTTTCCTGATCCATCTCCGCGATATATCCCTCGATACGCCGGGCGCTCGCAAGAACATGGGACAGGGACGCCGCCGGATCATGTTCAGAAGGCAAGCTTGCGGTCCCCGTTCGATGGAGGCGTGTGGACGCGGTCCTTCGGCAGGTTCGGAGACCAGGCTTACCTTGCGTCCGATCAGGTCTCCGATACGTTGCTCCAGCGCACTCAGTCCGAACAGTCCGATATGAGCGGCCGGGTCGAATACAACCGCCATTTCCACGTCGCTTTCAGGCTCCATGTCGCCGCGAGCAGCCGGGCCGAACAGCGAGAGTCGCCTGATCCCGGCGGCCCGCAGCTCTACCTCATGCGTACGCAGGGTCGCGTTCACTTCCTCCGCCAGAGGACACGCTCGGGTATGAGACGCAAGTTCGCTCGTTGGTTCGTAGCTCCTTCCACACCGGCTTGAGCACAGATGCTCTCGGCGGGCTTCAACCATTCGAGGTCGGGAGTCGCCGCGCATCGCCAGAACACAGCGCCGCCAATCCGACGACGCCCGCTGCCACCGCGCACACCACACCGTAGCCGACCATGTCCATCGCCCAACCGCCGATAAACGCTCCGACGGCGCCCGCCAGCGACGAACCGGCGTTGAACAGGCCAAGCGCCTCGCCCTTTTCACCAGGTGCGAGTTGCGCGGCGAGCGCGGTGCCGCTGACGCCCAGAAGCGGCCACGCCATGACCAGAACCACAAACCCGACCAGCGCCAGTGGCACGCCTCCGACCTCCGACAGGAACGCCACCGCGAGCACTGCCATGGCAATGGTTCGCGCGGCGAACCCGGCCCGCAGCACGGGCCACGCGCCATGCTGTTTCGATATCCCTGTCACCAGCGGATACATCAACAGGCTACCGGCGGCGGCGAAGGCATAGGTGGTGGCCGGTAACCCCGGCGCCACCCCAAATGCCCGGATCAGTGCCAGCGGCAACATCGTGAGGACCGCACTGATCGCAACGAAGGCCACGAACCACACGATCACCAGGCGGGCGAACGGCATTTCAAGCTCGAGCCACAAGGTCCGCAGCCCGTGCAACGTGGGTATGTGGAACATCCGCTGTGGCGAGCCGGACCATCCCTCCGCGCCGATCGGCGGATGCGCGGTTGCCATGTCGCGCCGAACCGGGACCTGAACGCCGCTCAAAGTCAGCCACGCCATGGGCACGGACGCCGCCACCAGCGCCGCCGCGACCGCAAAGGCCAGTGCGTAGCGCCCGCCGATCAGCCCGGCGAGCAACAAGCCCAATACCTGCCCGAGGCCGCTGAGCGCCTGCAACGCGCCTATCCGAGCGTTCCATTCGTCCGGTGGCCGCACCTCGACGATGAACATGTTCGCCACAGTGTTCGAGGCGGCAAAGCCGATGCCAAGGATCGCCGCAAACACGGTCTTGAGTGGCAGGGCCAGCTGCATTGGCATGAACAGCAATGCCACCAGCGCGGCCAGCATGCCGGCCAGCAGAACCTGGCGGTGCAGCCGCCGGCGATCGGCGAGGTGACCCCAGAATGGCGCGGTCACCCCGGCCAGGTTCATGACGCCGACAATCACCCCGGCATGCGTCGACCCCCCGGCGGACAGCGGCAACAGCAGCGGCAGCATGCCGCCCTGCACGACGCCGAGCACCGCGTACACGAGAAACCACGACTCGATCCAGGGCCTTAGCCGGCTTGGAAACGTAACAAGCCCATGTGGCAGATGCGTACTGGGCAGATGAAACCGACGCCACCGGTCCTGCCCCGAGGCCTCCGGTGCATGTGCCATACCGCCCGTCCCCTTCGCCCAGAAAAGGTGATAACCCGGCCGGGCCGGCAGGCCAACCGTGCGCGGGCGCAGCGAGCGCCCCCGGTCCGCCGGCTGCGGCCGCCAGGTTGACACTTTGTGGGGGCTGCGAGACGTTGCTATTACGACTCAGTAAAACAGGGGACAATTCATGAAGAAAGCTGCGTCCACAGTCGTACTGTTACTGTTGTTCGGCTGTGCTCAGCCGATGCCGGCCCCGCCGGCAGTTGCACCTCCGGTGGTCGACCTGAAAGCCCAGATCAGTGCCAACGAAGCCGCCTGGGCTGCCGCTGCCAACCGAGGCGACGCCGCCGCTCTCGCGGCAATGTACACCGACACCGCGACCCTGCTGCCGCCGGGCGCCGACATGCAAAAAGGCAGGGCGGCCATCGAAAAAACCTTCGGCTCGATCGGTCACTCCGGGGTGCGGAATTACTCGCTGACCACCCTCGACGTGGCTCAACTCGGGCCGGATACCGTGCAGGAGATTGGGCAGTTCAGCCTCGACGCACCGGGTCCGAAGAAGAAGTGGGTGAAGGTCTACGGCAAATATGTCTCTATCTGGAAGCTTGTCGACGGCAAGTGGCTGCTCGACGTCGATACCTGGAATATGAACAAGTAACCGCCCCAGCTGTTCAGCCGGGGCGGTCGCAACGAGATCGGTCGGCGTTGGCAGGGGATCGGCTATGGAAACAGCCGCTCCCCGGTCTCCGCATCCTCGACGAAGATCGCGCTGACCGGGCAGTTCTCGGCAGCTTCCAGGATTTTTTCCTCGGTGTCCCCGGCCGGATCGACTGCCTCCGACTGTCGGTTGTCATTCAGCCGGAACACTTTCGGCACGATCGCCTCACACATCGCATTCCCGACGCATGTGTCGTGATCCACCCAAACCTTCAACTTGCGAGCCAATGGGTTTCTCCTAATTCCAGGTAACCGGCAGGGATTTCAGCGACCGGAATGTGATGCTGGGTTGATACTCCAGATCATCCGATTCGATCTGCAGGCCGGGGAAGCGCTCCGCCAAAGCCTTGAACACCTCCTGACCTTCCAGACGAGCCAATGTCGCCCCGAGGCAATGATGCACACCCGAACCAAACGCCACGTGCGGGTTGGGGTGACGGGAGATGTCGAAGTTCGTTGGGTTCTCGAACGCATCGGGATCCCGGTTGGCGGACGAAATGAACCAGCGGATACGATCGTTCTTGCGCAGTACTTTGCCGCGTATTTCCACATCCTGGGACGCGATGCGTTGGATGGACACGACCGGGGAGTCGTAACGCAGGCACTCTTCGGTCGCCAGCCGGGCGCGGCCCGCGGGATCTTGTTTCAACAGCGCCCATTGGTCCGGATGACGGATCAGCGACAACGTGCCGTTGCACAGCAGATTGATCGTCGTTTCGTGCCCGGCGAGCAGCAGCAGCGACGTATTCACCAACACTTCATGCCGGGTGAACACCCCTTCGCGTTCGCCGCGCGCCAGCACCGAAATGAAATCGTCGCCCGGATCGACGATGCGCTTGTCGACCAGCGGCGAGACAAAATCGATCATCCCGCGCATGCCCTCGGTCAGCGGCTTCATCCGGTCATACTCGCCGCGGCCGATATACAGCAGTTTCTCGGCGAGTTCCCGGACGTAGGGCCGACCCTCCGCCGGTACGCCCATCATCTGGGCTATCACCATGACCGGCAGCGGCGTCGCGAGGTCCTTCATGACGTCCATGGAGCCTTTTGCCTCGGCCGCGTCGAGCAACTCCTTCACCGCGTCCCGCACGAACGGCCGCCAGGTCTCCATCGCCCTGGGCGTGAAGTAGGTGTGGACGATCTTGCGCATCTCCAGATGCTCCGGGCGGTCGTGCTGGATGAACTGATCGCCCTGGTAGTTCCTCACGTACTCGTAAAGCCCGAGATCCGATTCATCGATCGGCGGATAGGCCGGCCGCGGGTCGTTCTTGAACACGGCGGAGGAAAACAGTTCGTGATGCCGGGTCAGCCAGGTCAGGTCGTCGTGCCGGGTGACGACCCAAAGTTCATAGGCCTCGTTCCAGTGGATCGGGTCCTCCTCCCGCAGGCGGCCGTAGTAGGCGTAGGGATCCGCGATCACCTCCGGGGTGAACAGATTGTCCTGGATTTTGTCCTGAATCGGCATATCCATCGTTTGGCCTCCTGATGATGTCTTCCGCGCGGCGTTGGTCGCGCGCGGTGACGTCGATTGCTATTGGATTGATCTGCGGGCAACGGGCATCGTCCGGTCGGGGCGAACCCGTTCGGGGATACGGTCGGTTGGGCCGGCGTCATTCAAGGCGCTACTCATGAGTGGCTCCGGTGCGGTGAACCGCGACACAGCCAGCCAAACCGATCCGGTGGTTTGGCTACTGGACAGTAGGCAGCGCAACCCGAAGCTGTCAAATGGCTGTTGCGCTTGACAGCGGGCGCGCAGGCCCCTATCCCCCGCGCCTTCGATCGTCCTGAACAGAGCGTATTTCCCATGAGAGTTCGTAACAGCCTGAGGTCGGCCAAAGTGCGCGACAAGAACTGCCGCGTGGTGCGTCGCCGCGGGCGGGTTTATGTCATCAACAAGAAGAACCCGCGGATGAAGGTGCGCCAGGGCTGAGGGCTCGGGGTCCTGACGTCGGGCCCGTATTGTTGATCGACCCGCCGGCCGCCGCACTCTAAGCTGTCCCGATCCATTCGTTCCATTGGGGGGAGGCACATCATGAGCCAGGCGCTGTCCGGCATTCGCGTCATCGACATGACCCACAACCAGGCGGGTCCCGCCTGCGCGCAGATCCTCGGGTTTCTCGGCGCCGAGGTCATCAAGCTGGAAGAGCCCAAAGGCGGCGACGTCGCGCGTACCAACATGCGCGATCGGGCGGACAGCGACAGCCTGTTTTTCCTCGTGCTGAATGCCAACAAGCAAAGCCTGACGCTGAATTTGAAGTCTGAGCAGGGCAAGGGGCTATTTCGCAAAGTTATCGAACAATCCGACGTGTTGCTGGAGAATTTCGGGCCCGGTGCCTTGGATCGACTGGGGCTTGGCTACGATGTGTTATCGAAGCTGAACCCGCGGCTGATCTACGCCACGATCAAAGGCTTCGGCACCTACGGTCCATACAGCGATTTCAAGAGTTTCGAGCCGATCGCTCAGGCGATGGGTGGTGCGATGAGTGTGACCGGGTTCCCGGAGAACCCACCGACTTTCACCTTCCCGGCAATTGGCGATTCCGGCACCGGCATGCACATGGCAATCGGCATTCTGGCGGCGCTGCAGCAGCGGCACCAGACCGGCAAGGGCCAGCACGTCGAGGTCTCGATGCAAGATGCCGTGGTCAACCTGATCCGCGTGTCGTTACGCGATCATCAGCGGATGGGCCGGCCGATGCCGCGTTCGGGCAATCAACTCGGCCGCACCATTCCGGGCACCACCTATCCCTGCGCCCCGGGCGGGTCAAACGATTATGTCTACATCTTCGCACAGCCGCAGATGTGGAAACCGTTTCTGAGCGTACTGGGCCAGCCGGAACTGGCTGATGATCCACGCTACGCGACGCCGGACGCGCGGTGGGAAAATCGCGACGCGTTGAACGCCATCATTACCGAATGGACCAGGCAACGCAGCAAGCACGAGGTGATGAAACTGATGGGCGATGCCGGCGTGCCGTGCGGTGCGTGCCTCGATACAGGTGAGGTGTTGACGGACCCGCATCTGCGCGCTCGCGAAATGATTGTCGATGTCGATTATCCAACCCGCGGCACGTATCAGACGGTCGGTTCGCCGATCAAGCTTTCTGATTCTCCGGTGACCGTTCAGCGGCCGCCGCTACTTGGCGAACATACCGAGGCGCTGTTGGGTGAGTTATGCGGTTTGTCCCCCGAAGCGGTGCAGGACCTGAAGCGAAGCGGTGTGGTCTGAGGCCAGCGGTGCCAACCGCTGCCGTTTGGGGGCACGGGGCGCGGTGTAGCAAACGGTATTGGCCCGTTCGGGAAGGCTCGGGGCGGTGCCGTTGGATTATTCTCAAACAAGCTGGATGAGCGGCATCGCCGTCCGGAAGATCGTCAGGTCACGCCGCGCGGATGCCCTCCAGGAAGCTGTCGACCCGGTGGCGGAGCGTATCCGCCCCGCCCGCCACTGCCGTGGCCGCCACTTTCACATCGCCCACCGTGGTGTCGGTGACCTGAGCATCGCGCGAAACCTCGGCAATCGTCTCGGACATTTGCCGCGTGCGCTGCGCCGCTTGTTGCACGTTGCGAGCAATCTCCTGGGTCGACAGGCCTTGCTGTTCCACCCCCGCAGCGATCGAGGCCGTGAGGTCGTTCACCTCGGAGATGGTCGTCGCGATGTGCCGGATCGCCTGCACGGTCTCGTCCGTAATAGTCTGAACTTCGGTGATCTGGCGGGCGATTTCCTCGGTCGCTTTGGCGGTCTGGGTGGCCAGCGATTTGACTTCTGAGGCAACCACCGCGAAGCCCTTGCCGGCGTCACCCGCGCGCGCGGCCTCGATTGTCGCATTTAGTGCCAACAAGTTGGTGCGTCCGGCGATGTCGTTGATCAGGCGCACGACATCACCGATCTTGCTAGCTGACTCGGCCAGGCCGCGCACCGTCTTATCGGTTCGCTGGGTTTCCTCCACGGCACGGCTGGTAATGCCGGCGGCGTGGCCGACGTGGCGGCTGATTTCGTTGATCGAGCCACTGAGTTGCTCGGTCGCCGCGGCGATGCTGGTAACGCTGCCCGAGGTTTCGTTTGCCGCGGTGGCCACGGTTCGCACACCCTTGCTGGTGCGCCCGGAAACCGCGGCCATTTCGTCCGACGCACCACGCATTTGTGTCGCGGCACCGGTGAGGGTCGCCAACGCAGCCGTCGCACTCGCCTCGAATGTCCGGATTTCGGTCTCGACCGCTTGCTGGCGTGCCGCGTCACGGGCGCGGCTCCCGCGTCCGGCCTCTTCCAGTTGTTCCTTCGCCACCAACTGCTCCTGGAAGACATGCATAGTGTTGGCCAGGGCGCCGATCTCATCATCATGATAATTGAACGAGGAAGTTTCGGTCAGCGTGCCGGCCGCGAGCCGGCTCATCGCGTCACGAATGGCATTCAGCGGCCGGATCACCCGGCGATTGACCGCGACCAGGCTGGCGATCGATCCGGCCACGACCAACAGCAGACCGCCGGTGTCGAACGCCAGAGTCTCGCGCGCTGTCACGCTCATCGCTTCGGCGCGGTCTTTCGCTGCCGTCAGTGCGGCTTCGGCGACCCCCTGCATCGCGCCCAGTTTCGGCACGATAGTCATGGCCCATTCATCAGGTGTCATGTTCGGTTTGTGGCCGGCGAGCAATCCGACCAGCGTGTTCTCCCGCAGCGCCATGTAATCGGGGGCGAAATAGACCTGTTTTGTTTTCGCCATGGCTTCCGCGAGAGCGGGAGGCGCGCTCCCGGCATTCAGCAGGTCCTCGATCGCTTTCCACGCCGCATTGCTGCCGCCAAGATTACCGCTGAATTTTCGGGCCTCATCGAGGGACACCGAGCCGGTGATGATGCCGCGGGAGATGGCCAACGAAGCCTCCCCCGCGTCGTTGCGTGCCTGCCAGGCGAGCTGCTTTACGGCCATCATCTGATCGACGGCAGCGTCCTGATGCTGAATTCCGGCGAACAACCTGGCCGAGATTTCCTCCAACGTGGTTTGCAGGGTCATCCCTTCGCGAAAGTATTCGTCGCCCAATGCGGCGCGCCTTGATGCGAGCGGCTTGTCGATGCCGTCCCAGAACTCCGTTTGCAGCCGGCCCAGTGTTTCGATGGACTGGTGCAAGGCGGGCAACAGGTGGGACCGACCGTCAAATTCGATGCTTTGCAGTGCGGTGGCAAGCGATCGTACCGCGGCAATCTCCGGCTCCTGCGCGCCCTTGATGTATGCACGGAGATTGCTGGTCATTGCAGTCGGTGCGGCCGCCCAACTGCGCGGGACCGAGACGCGGTCAGAGCGGATGTTGATCATGCCCTGAAACGCCTCGTCCGAAGCGTCGGCGGCTTGCAGGATACGCGAGCTCGATCGCAACGCCTGCCAGGCGTCCCAGGCGCGTGTCGTCAGCGGCACGACCGCCAGCGCCGCGAGGATCACAAGCGTTGCCTGTAACAGGGATTTGACCGTGAGGCGGTTGAACATCGGATGCTCCGGCAGCAGGTCGAGGTGTGACCCTAAGCCCAGATGGTTAATGAACGGTTAATTGCGGCGGCCGGACTTGCCGGTCCGGGTCGGTTCCCGCAGGATGCGCCGGACCAACCAAGAGGAGTTTCGATGTCAGCCGCTATCCAGATGCCCAGGCGCAACATGACGGACGCGGAATGGCAGGCGCGTTGCGACCTCGCCTCGCTTTATCATATTTGCAATCATTTCGGCTGGACCGACACGATCAACACCCATTTGTCGTTGCGCATCCCAGGCGAGGCGGACCATTTCCTGATTAATCGCTATGGCGAAATGTTCGACGAGGTCACTGCCTCGTCGCTACTGAAAATGGACCTCGACGGCAACGTTCTGGGTGAGGATGGACGGTTCAACAACGCCGGATTTACCATCCACAGCGGTGTCTATAAGGCACGGCCGGATGCGAATTGCGTGCTGCACACCCACACGCGCGCCGGTGCCGGAATTTCGCTGCTGGAACATGGCATCCGTCCGATCAGCCAGGATGCGCTGCACGTTTACGACGACATTGCTTACCATGCGTATGGTGTGCCGGCGACGCAGGAAGAATGCGACGCGCTTGGCCGCACCTGCGTCAACGGTAGCTGCGTTGTGCTGCTCAATCACGGGTTGCTGACGTTTGGCGAGACCACGCATGGCGCCCTGATGCGGCTGTACATGCTGGAGCGCACCTGCGAACTGGAAGTCATGGCCCGCACCATGAATGGCCCGATCGCGCTGATCGACGATTACGTGATTGGCAAGGCGGCCGAGCGCATGAAACGGATCCGCCACACCGGGAGCTACGGCCTGATGGAATGGCAGGCCCTGGTGCGCACGGTGGAACGCAAAGGTGCCGACTTCCGCCGCTGATCCGACCGGCGTTCGGGTTTCACATCGGTAACCCGAGCGCCTTCTTCATCGCCCGCAAATTGCCGCGCAGATTGCGGGTGTAGCGGGTGGTGATGTCGTCGTCCGTCTGCCCCGCCGAGGGGCTCAGATGCATGATCAGTTGGATCCGCGAATGCGTGGCGTCCAGCGGGATGACCGCGACTGTCGACCGGTAGTCCGCCATCTCCGGCCGGTCGACCATCGTGTAGGTGTACGAATACTGCGACTGCGCCGCCAGGCGTTCCTTCACCACACGGTTCTCCGGCATGACCAGAGTGCGGACTTTGCCGGCAGGCGTGTCTTCCACTGACTCGCTTTGCACCAGCACGGCCCATTTGCGAATGCCGGCAAAATCGCCGATCACGTTCCAGACCGTGTCGGCCGGCAGGTTGACGTCCTCGAAGGTGGATACATCGGCCATGGCGGGTTCCTCCTGGTTGGCCCGGATTAAAGTCCGGGCTTCCCCAGGGCGCAAGAATGCGACGCGCAAGAATGCGACGCGCAAGAATGCGACGCGCAAGAATGCGACGCGCAAGAATGCTTGCTCCAACCGGGTCGACGCCCCATCATGAAGGCCGGAGGCCCATCATGATCAGACTGCCGGACCCGAAACCCGACGTGCTGGCGAAACGCGACGCCGTGATCGCCGGCCTGCGAGCGGCGGTGGCTGACGACGAAGGGGTGATCGCCGATCGGATCAGCCTGAAGCCGTACGAGACCGACGGATTGTCCGCCTATCGCCAGATGCCGCTCGCCGTCGCGCTGCCGTCAACGACTGAGGAAGTCGCGGCGATCATGCGGTTCTGCCACGCCAACGGCGTGCGCGTGGTGCCGCGCGGCGCGGGCACCTCGCTGTCCGGTGGCGCGCTGCCGATGGCCGATGCGGTGGTGGTCGGGCTGATGCGGATGAACCAGATCCTCGACATCAACTATCCCGATCGTTGCGCCACCGTGCAGGCCGGCGTGACCAATATCGGCATCACCAATGCAGTGTCGGACGAAGGTTTTTTCTATGCACCGGATCCGTCGAGCCAACTGGCCTGCATGATTGGCGGCAATGTCAATATGAACTCCGGCGGCGCGCATTGTTTGAAATACGGTGTTACTTCCAATAATTTGCTTGGCCTGAAGATTGTTACGGTCGACGGCGAAATTCTGAGCATTGGCGGCGAACACCTCGATGCCGCTGGCTATGACTGGCTGGGATTGCTGACCGGCAGCGAAGGACAACTTGCGCTGGTGACCGAAATCACCGTGCGTATCCTGCGTTCGCCCGAGGGCGCTCGCGCCATGCTTGCCGGGTTTGCGTCCAATGAAATCGCCGGAGAATGCGTCGATGCGATCATTTCATCGGGCATCATTCCGGTAGCGCTGGAATTCATGGACAGGCCGGCGATCCATGCCTGCGAGGCATTCGCTCATGCCGGCTATCCGCTCGATGCCGAGGCCATGCTGATCATCGAAGTCGAGGGCAGCGTCGCTGAGCAGGACGATCTGCTGGCGCGACTGACCACGATCTGCAACCGTTACAACCCGGTCAGCATGAGAGTATCGCAATCGGCGGAGGAGTCGCTGGCGATCTGGAAAGGCCGCAAAGGGGCGTTCGGTGCAATCGGCCGCATCAGTCCGGATTATTTGTGCATGGACGGGGTAATCCCGACCAGCCAATTGCCGGCGGTGCTGCGCCGCATTCAGGAAATGTCCGACAGCTATGGCTTGAAAGTTGCCAATATCTTTCACGCCGGCGATGGCAATTTGCATCCATTGATCATGTTCGACGCCAACGACCCGGACAGTTTCCACCGCGCGGAAACGTTTGGCGCCGATATTCTGAAGTTGTGCGTTGAGGTAGGCGGTTGCCTGACCGGCGAACATGGCGTCGGCGTTGAGAAGCGCGACCTGATGCCGTTCCAGTTTGCCGAGCATGAGCTGGAACAGCAGCGCCGGATTAAATCCGCGTTCGATCCGGATTGGCTGTTGAATCCCAGCAAAGTGTTTCCGTTGCGCGCGCCGACAGCAGTGCCTCGCGCGGCATGACCCCAACCGAGGCGGAAGCCGCAATCGCCGGCCAGATCGCAGCGGCCCGTGACCCGCTGCTGATACGCGGCGCCGGCACCAAGTTCGGCATGCTGCGTCCGGTGCAGGCGGCCGGCATGATTTCGACCGCAGGCCTGACCGGCATTACGCTCTATGCGCCCAAAGAACTGATCATTTCTGCACGAGCCGGCACGCCACTGCACGAAATTGAAGCGATCTTGGCGGCGCACGGGCAACATCTGATCGCCGAGCCACCCGATCTCTCCGCGCTGCTCGCCAGTCCGCCGAACACTCAGACACTGGGCGGCGTGGTCGCAACCAACCTGTCCGGTCCGCGGCGGGTTGCCTGGGGTGCCATGCGCGACCACGTCATGGGCGTGCGCGCAGTGACCGGTCGTGGCGAGGTCATCCACTCCGGCGGACGGGTGCTGAAGAACGTTACCGGTCTTGACTTATGCAAACTGCTGACCGGTAGCCACGGCACTTTGGGCGTCATGACCGAAATCACGCTGAAGGTGCTGCCGGCACCCGAAGCGGTCGGCACCATCGTCATTCCTGGCCTGGAAGCGGAAAAGGCGGTCGCGGCGCTGTCGGCGGCGCTTGGCTCGCCGTACGGCGTCTCCGGCGCCGCCTTTCTGCCCGCCGAGGCAGCGTCATGGCTGCCGGACCGGATTGCGCCCGGCCGCTCGCTGACCCTGGTCCGCATCGAGGATTTTGCTGCTTCGGTTGCCTACCGCAGCGCCAAACTCATGGCGGAACTCGACCTTTTTGGCGCCGTCATTCTGGACGACGCGGCATCGCGGAAGCTGTGGGCCAGGGTGCGCGACGTCCGCCTGCTGCCGGTAATGAACGGGGAGGGGATCTGGCGGATATCGGTGCGTCCGTCATCCGGGCCTGGTGTGTTGCGTAGCGTGCCGGGCGCCGTCGGTTATCTCGACTGGGGCGGCGGTATGGTGTGGTTCGCCGGTGCGCCGACCGAAACGACCCACCGCGCCATCGAGGCAGCCGCACGCGCCGCCGGCGGTACCTGGACCTTGATGCGGGCGCCGGACGCGCTCCGCAGCGCGGTGAACGTGGTCCCGCCGGAGGCCGCACCGCTTGCCGCAATCACCAGGCGGGTGAAGCGGGCCATGGATCCGCGTGGGATTCTCAATCCGGGCCGCATCTACTCCGGGCTATAGCGCTATGCAGACGAATTTCTCCGCCGTGCAATTGCAGGATCCTGACACCGCGGTTGCCAATCAGGTGCTGCGGAGCTGCGTGCATTGCGGCCTCTGCACCGCCACCTGTCCGACCTTTCTACTACTGGGCGATGAACTCGACGGTCCGCGCGGGCGGATTTATTTGATCAAGGACATGCTGGAAACCAACCGGCCGGCGACCGAGGAGGTCGTTCGCCATGTGGATCGTTGCCTGTCCTGCCTGTCCTGCATGACCACCTGTCCGTCGGGCGTGCATTACATGCACCTTGTTGATCACGCCCGCGTCTATATCGAACGCACCTACCGCAGGCCGCTACCCGAGCGGCTGATCCGCGACGCGCTTGGCTGGATTATCCCGCGGCCAAAGGTTTTTCGGATGGCGCTTGCCGGCGCGCGGCTGGCTCATCCGCTGGCCAGGCTTATTCCCGGTCAGAGCATGCTGGCGCAGCGCCTGCGCGCCATGCTGACACTGGCGCCCGCCAACGTGCCAGGACCTGATCCGAAGGGCGGAGCACGCCTGCACCCGGCCGAGGCGCCCAGAAAGGCACGCGTGGCGTTGCTGGCGGGATGCGCCCAGACCGTGCTTGCACCGGAGATCAACGCCGCAACGATCCGGCTGCTGACGCGGCTTGGTTGTGAGGTGGTCGTGGCCAAAGGCGCGGCATGTTGCGGCTCACTCAACCATCACATGGGGCAACATGCGTCGGCCATGGCCTTCGCTCGCGCCAATATCGAAGCCTGGAGCAGGGAAATCGACAACGGTGGGCTGGACGCCGTGGTGATCAACACCTCCGGCTGCGGCACGACGGTGAAGGATTACGGGTTCATGTTCCGCTCCGAGACGGCGGAGATCCGCGCAAAGGCGGAACGCATCGCCGGATTGGCGGTCGATGTCACCGAGTTTCTAACTCGCATCGGTTATGCCCCGACCCGGCCAGGTCCTGGCCTGACTGTGGCCTATCATTCTGCCTGCAGCCTGCAGCACGGCCAGGGGATCACCAACGAACCCAAAGCGCTGTTGCGCAAAGCCGGTTTCCGCGTGGTGGAACCTGCGGAAGCGCATCTCTGCTGTGGTTCGGCCGGTACTTACAATATGCTGCAACCGGTGATCGCGAGCAGGCTGCGCACCCGCAAACTGCGCAACATCGCCAGAACCAAACCGGATCTGGTCGCCGCCGGCAATATCGGTTGCATCACCCAGTTGTCGGGCGGTGCTTTGCCGGTCGTGCATACGGTGGCTTTGCTCGATTGGATGGCCGGTGGTCCGCGGCCGGCAGCGCTTCCGGAGGAGGTGGCATGAGAGGCTTGATCCTGGCACTTTGTCTCGCGCCGGCTTTGGCATTCGCTCAGGCCACGCCGGACAAGCGGGCCGCGTTGGACAAGATGCTTGACGCACTGCACACCGCGCCGACCGAACAGGTCGCCGCGGCGCTCGAGGACAGGATCCGTCAGATGTGGCTACAGGCAAGCACGCCCGCGGTTACTTTGCTCATGAGCCGTGGTTTGCGCGCGGCCAACGCCAATGAGGAGGATGACGCAACGTCGGTGTTCAGCGACGCCATCGTGCTCGATCCGACGCTGGCCGAGGCCTGGCATCAGCGTGCCATCGCTCGTTTCAAGGCCGGCGATGGGGTCGGTGCGGTGCAGGACCTGCACGAAACCCTGAAGCTGGAGCCGCGGCATTTCGGCGCCTGGGAGACGCTGGAAGAGATCGCCGCGGAACGCGAGGACTGGAAAGCTGCCTACGATGCGTGGCAGCACGTGATGGATATCGATCCACGCACGCCGCATGGCGAGGAGCGGTTGAAGGACCTCAAGCGGAAGGCGTTCGGCGACAATGCGTGACGGTTATCGCACGCGAGCGTAGCTGAAACAGTCCCGCGGTTCGTCGCTGATGTTCGGATGGATCAACCATCGCCGCAACAGGCCCTCCCGTGCCAGGCCCGCCTTCTCCATCACGCGCGCGGAACCAATATTCGCCACGTCGCAGACGGCACCAATGCGAAACACTCGTTCCTGCGCCAGTCCCCATCGCACGACCTCGGCAAGCACTTCCGTCATCAGGCCCTGGCCCCACCACGCGCGGCCGAGCACATAGCCAAAATCCAGACGGTGGCGCACCGGCTGGCGTAAGTCGAAAGCACCCTGGACGGTAGCGTGCTCCCGGCTGGTCAACACGTAAGTCCGTGCCTCAGTCGGCGGCGTGGCCATGCAACGTGCGATATAGGCAGACGTTTCCTCGAGGTTTTGGTGTGGCCGCCACACCAGATAACGTGTCACCGCTGCATCCCGGGCGTAGGTCGCGAAGATTGGATCCCGGTCACCCGGCGTTATGGGCCGCAGGATAAGGCGTGCTGTCTGGAATGTGTCAGGGAACATCCGCAAGTTCCACCAATGTGGGACGACCCGCCAGCTTAACGGTCGGTCAGCCTGATCTCGATCCGCCGGTTCTTCGCATAAGCCGCCGGCGTGTTGCCCGGATCGACCGGCTGAAACTCACCGAACCCGGTGGCGGCCAGATGTGTCGCCGGGATCCCCTGGGTGATCAGGAACTTCACCACTGCGATGGCGCGCGCGGCCGACAATTCCCAGTTCGAGGCGAATCGCGCATTGTGGATCGGCGTCGCATCGGTATGGCCGTCGACACGCAACACCCAGTTCACGTCAGGCGGAATCTTGTCGATGATCTGATGGAAGGTGGCCGCCAGCTGGGTCATCTGAGCGATCCCGGCCGGCGTCAGCTCGGCACTGCTGATGCCGAACAGCACCTCGCTCTGGAACACGAAACGATCGCCGACGATCTGGATGCCCGGCCGTCCGGCCAGCACCTGGCGCAGTTTGCCGAAGAAGTCGCTGCGGTACTTGCGCAACTCCTCCACCTGCGCTGCCAGTGCGAGGTTCAGTTGCTGGGTCAGGTTGCTGGCCTTGGCCTGCTCATCCGAGCGCTGCTTCTCACTGACGCTGAGTTCGCTTTGCAACTGCTCGACCTGTTGCGTCAGCATGGCAATTTTCGCCTGCGCAGTGTCGCCGAGTTGCTTTTCGTTCGCCAACAATGCCTCGGTCGCCTGGCGCTTTTGCTGTTCGGTGAGCGTGGCGGCGGCGGCAGTCTTCACCTGCTCCTGCAAATCGTCGCGCAGCGCGGTCAATGCGCGGGTCTGTTCCGCCAGCCGAGCGAGGTCGGAAATTTTCGCGTCGATGGTGTCTTTGTCGGCCTTTACGGTCTGATCCAGCGCCGCGATCTGGGTCTGCATATCGCGCAGACGCACCTGCGCGGCAGCGAGATCCGTCGTCAACTGCTGGTTGGCCGCCGTCGCCGTGTCAGCTTTCTGCGTTTGCTCCGTCACCTGGGCGGTCAGCGTCTTGTTCATCGTCGCGGCAGCGGCGGCGGCCAGTTCGACCTGTTTCAACAGGGCCGCCAATTTATCCCGTTCCGCCATCGTATTGGCGGTCTGTTGGTTCAGATCGCGCAGTTGCGACAGCAGGGCTGCCCGCGCCGCGTCACCTTCCGACAGGTTCTGGCTCAGCGCCGCGTTGCGTTCGCGCTCCTGCACCAGGGTTTGATTGGCGGCGCCCAGTTGATCGTTGCGTTTGGCGAGGACGACGGCTTGCATGGCTTGTGCGAGCACGAATACCAGCAGCACGAACATCACCACCATCAGCAGGGTGGACAATGCGTCGACATAGCCGGGCCAGGCCTCCAGCCCGTTGCCGCCGGCGCGTCTGGCGCGAACTGCCATGGCTAGCGCTTGTCTTCGGACAGAGCGGCGACCGTCCGGGTCAGAAGCCGCAGATCGTTGCGCAAATCGGAGGTCGTCTCGGCCCGGCCTTGTTCGGCCTCGGCCGCCATACGTTGCAGGCACAGGTCGATGTTGCGCAGATGGATCTGTGCCACATCATCGCCCCCCGCCTGCATTTCCGCCATTCGCTGCATGAGCTGCTGGCTGGTGCGCACCGCGTCGGTCAGTGCGCCGATCTGGCCGTTCAACGCGATCATTGCCTGTTGCGCCTGAGTGCGGCCTTCCTCGCCGCGCAGCAGGACGCGACGCAGGCTTTCCATGTTCTCGGCGGTCTGTTCCAGCAGCGCCTGCACGTAGACCGGCACCGAGCCTTCGCCATCCGCCAGCGCACCGGACGACAGCCGGGTCAGGCCAGCCAGCCACTCCTCAAGTTCGTTGAAGAAACGATTTTGTGCCTGGCCGGCGGTGAGGTCGAGAAAGCCCAAAATCAGCGCCCCGGCGAGGCCGAACAGGCTGGCGGAGAACGCCGTGCCCATGCCCTGCAACGGCAACGCCAGACCGGCCTTCAGGTGATCGAACATCGCCGTGACATCGCCGGTGCCGACAGTCATCGCACCGATCACGTCGGCCACCGCACCGATGGTTTTCAGCAATCCCCAGAAAGTGCCCAACAGGCCAAGGAAGATCAGCAGCCCTGTCATATAGCGCGACAGCTCGCGGCTTTCGTCCAGGCGCGAGGCCAGGCTGTCGAGCAGGCTCCGCATCGCTCCCGACGACAGGGTCAATTCGCGTTGCGCCGGCCGATCATCGGGCCGCAGCATGCGCGCCATCGGGGCCAGCAAACGTGTCTCCGGCGGGCGGGTGAACTGATCGGGGCCGGCCTGGTAGTGCTCCAGCCAGTCGACCTCCGGCGCCAGACGCAGCACCTGGCGTAGGTTCCAGGCGATGCCAAGCGCCAGCACCAGCAGGATCAGGCTGTTGAGTCCCGGATTGTGCTTGAACACCGTCCATAGGACGGGCGAGAGGATGCCGACAACGATGGCAACCAGTAGCAGGAACACTGCCATGCGGATGACGTAAGTCGTCGGTTTCGTCATCGTGTCACCGTGCCGATCGGCGCCACCGTCAGTTCGACGCGGTCCGCCGGGCCGTCCGATGGGGTCGCCCCCAACGCCCGCACGTAGATGTGCGCAGACGGAACCCCGCTTGCCAGCAGCACCGAGCGCACCGCCAGGCCGCGCGACAAGGACACCCGCCGTGCCGTCGACGGATCATCCGGTTTGCCGGCGGCATAAGCGAGAACATTGACGCTGTCGGCTGCCGGCGCCGGGATCGCTCGTGCGAGGTCCTGGATCGCCGCTTCATCCGCCGGAGTGAGGTCGGTCTTGCCCTCGTCGAATACCAACCGCACCGTGGGCGGCAAAGGCAACGGACTGGTTGCTGGATTTGGTACGATGGTGGAGGGCGGCGGCGGGGCAGGTTGCTGGGTTGGCAACGGCGGTGTCGGAGCTGCTGCCGGTGTCGCCGCTGGCTTCGGGGCTGGGTGGTCCTCTGCCACGCGGCTGGCAGCCAGCGGATGGTCCGTCCGCGGATTACCGTTTGCGGCCGTGGTCCGATGCACGGTTGCCACCGGCGCCCGAGGCTCGGGCGGCCGGCGAGCCGGTGCCGACTGCGTGGCACCAGGGCCATCGAGCGCGTGCATATCCACCGACACCTGACCCCGGGCGCCCGAGGTCAGGCACGGCAACAGGAATGCCAGGACGGCGGTCGCTCGCAGGCTAACCATAAACAGAGGGGGCAGGGGCTTCATTTGCTCGCCAAGGCAGTGGATCGACCCGGGGCGTCTGGTTCTCACGTGTGAGGAATCATGCCCTGAATTACGGATTCTCGCAACTTCGCATGCAAATGTGGATTGCCGGCGACGACGTTGCCACTGTCGCGCGGGTCCTCGTCGCCGGTGCTGGTGGCGTAACCGCCGGCCTCGCGCACCATCAGCAGGCCGGCAGCCATGTCCCAGTTCTGAATGCCGAGTTCCCAGTAGCCATCGTAACGGCCGGCGGCAACCCAGGCGAGGTCCAGGGCTGCCGCGCCAAACCGGCGGATGCCGGCGACCTGCGGCATCAGGGCGATCATGGTCCGGCTGAACGAGTTGCGGCGGGCGGCGGAGACGGCGCGAAATGGGATGCCGGTGGCGAACACCGCCTCGGTCATGTCGCGGCGGGCGGAAACGCGCATCCGGCGTTCGTTGACGAAGGCGCCGCCGCCTTTTTCCGCCCAGAACATCTCGTCGATGGCCGGGGCGTAGATCAGGCCGGCGGCAAGCTCGCTGGTGCCGTCGGGGAGGCGGCGTTCCAGGCCGATGCTGATGGCCCAATGCGGGATGCCATGGAGAAAATTGGTGGTGCCGTCCAAGGGATCGACAACCCAGCGCCAGCTCCAGTTGTCGGAGCCGGACGCACCGGATTCCTCCATCAGGAAGGCGTATCCGGGTCGGGCCTTGTTGAGTTCTTCCTTCAGCGTCTGCTCGGCGCGGATGTCGGCCTGCGAGACGAAGTCGGACGGGCCTTTGATGCTGACCTGCAGCTGCTCGACCTCGGCGAAGTCGCGCAGCAGGCGTTTGGCCGCTTTCTGTGCGGCGTTGGCCATGACGGTGATGTGCGGCGAGAGGCGTTGGGCCATGCGCTCAGCCCTTGGCGCGCTCCACGTAGCTGCCGTCCTCGGTGCGGACCACGATTCGCTCGCCGGCCTCGATGAACGGCGGCACCATGGTCTTCACGCCGTTGGAGAGCTTGGCGGGTTTGTAGGACGAGGAGGCGGTCTGGCCTTTGACCACCGGGTCAGCTTCCACCACTTCGAGCGTCACACTGGGCGGCAGGCGGATGCCGACCGGGTCGCCTTCAACGAGGTCGACGGTGAGGGTCATCTGGTCCTGCAGGAACGGCGCGGCATCGCCCATGAGGCCGGCGGGGATATGGGCCTCCTCATAGGTGTCGGGGTCCATCAGGACGAGGTTGAGGCCGTCGCTGTAGGAGTAGGTGTACTCCTTTTCCTCGGTGGTCAGGCGTTCGACGGTGTCGGCGGTGCGCCAGCGCTCGTTGGTCTTGTTGCCGGATTTGAGATTGCGCATCTCGACCTGAATGAAGGCGCCGCCTTTGCCGGGGGTGATGATTTGCTGTTTCAGCACCGTCCAGCGGTTGCCTTCGTGCTCGATCACCTGGCCTGCGCGAATCAGGTTCGCCTGCTGTTTCATCGGGGAGTCCGTTCGGATGGAGAGGGTTGGGCGGGCTTTTAGACCGGTGGGTGGGGTGCGGCAAGGATTGGGGGTGGGTTTCGTGGGCAGGGGGGCGGTAGATCGTTCCGGCCTGAGACGGCGCCGGACGGATGCCGTGCCGGAGGTTCAAACTACGGCCGGCCTTCCTGGTCCGGGAGGGTCCGGCAGCGGGTTAGTCTGGGCGTGGCCTGTCACTTGCCAGCGACTGTGACAGGCCGGGTGCTAAGCGCGGTGCGCCCGGGGCCGGTGTACGTCTCCACCCTTCCATAACGCCCTCGGGGGCTTTGCCGAGTTCGAGCGCGGGTTGATCCCCGCACGAACGAGTGAAGGTCGGGCGCGGGCCGTCGCTAGCGGCGTCAAGTTGGGGCCGAAATTTCAACTGACATTGCACCAGAGGAAGGAGGTAGCCGCGCGCGAGGCGAACGGCAACCCGGTGCGCGAGATCGCGCGCAGCTATGGCGTAAGTCCAGCGACGATTTCGAGGCTGGTGCAGTGGTCAATGCTTCCCCAATTGATAGCGATCACCGTATGATCCCCGACGTTCTTTTCTCGATCCATCTACAGGAAACAAGCAATGCTGCCAGGTAGGCTCGTTCGGGCGGCAAGTGACATTCTTGCCGAATATGACAAGTTCAAGATTAGCGAGTTGCTCTCCACAGCCGCTGCGACCTCTGGTCAGAGAGAACAAATTAGTGACGGACAATATGTTCAGACGGCGAGCGATATACGACGTCAGGCAGGTGCGATCATAAGTACGTCCAGAGTCGAACAATATCCCCAGGATCTAAGGGTCCGTCCGCAAACAATCCAATTGAGTTCAGTAGGTTACAGATGACGCGGCGCTCGATTCTTAGACGGAATGATACGAACCGCGCGTACCCATCTGCGTTCATCGGCGTTCATCGGCGGTTCTGTTTTTCTTGGCGGCCTTGGGGGCAAAGCAAGATTTCAACCGCGGATGAACGCCGATGAACGCAGATGGTCCTCGATCGCGAGCCTTTCCGGGAAAAGTTTGTCAGATTGGATTTGCCGTTGTTTATCAACGTGGTGATCCGGACTGTTGGGGTGGACGGCCCCACGGCATCGCTGTGCCAGAATTGGGGCTGTAAGCAACCAAGACCGGAGCCGTCCATGACCCAATATAAGCGCATCGCCATCGACA
>Ga0187867_10001168_pt1 | contig 22825 bp, 14 predicted proteins | sample June2016WEW_13_1_FD_132976 | JGI IMG/M metagenome (GOLD analysis project Ga0187867, IMG submission 132976) | Peatland microbial communities from SPRUCE experiment site at the Marcell Experimental Forest, Minnesota, USA - June2016WEW_13_10 | ecosystem: Environmental > Terrestrial > Soil >...
ACGCCGATCATTGGTTCGTCCCGCCGCGTGCGCGCCCAGTTGGCCACCAGCACGCCGCCGGTGAGCATGCGCCCGTAAGTCAGCTCGCGCCCCGTGGAATCGGCCATGGCGAAATGGCTCCAGTTGCGGCGCGCGCTGCGAATCAATCGGCGCGGCAGCGTATCGCCCGCGGTCTGGCGATGAGCCGTGGCTTCCGCGGCAAGCTCCTGGATGGCCTGCCGCACTTCATGCGCGGTGGAATTCGCCGGCATCGGATTGCCAAACGAAACCGTCACCGGATACGGGATGCGCTTGGGCCACTTCCAGAAGAAACGGCCGCGCTCGAAGCTGAAGATGCTGCCCCAGAGGCGGTCAAGATGCACCGGGACGATTGGCGCTTCCATACCCTCCATGATTTTCTCCATGCCGCGTTTGAACGGCAGGATGTTCCCTGTACGGCTGATGGCGCCTTCCGCGAAGATGCACACTACGTGCCCGGCGGCCAACTCCTGGCGCGCCGCGCGAATCGCCTCCACCGCATCGCGCCCGCCACCCACCGGAATCGCGTGGGTCTTGCGGAAGAACCAGTGCAGCGCCTTCATCTCGTAGTAGGGCTTCCACACCATGAAGCGGATGAAGCGCTGCACGCACGCGCCCACCAGAAAGCCGTCCACGTGCGACATGTGATTCGACACCAGCAGCGCCGGCCCGCGGAACGGCACATTCTCCTGACCGACGATGCGGATGCGGAAGATGGTGTGGGTGAGGAACCACAGCAGAAAGCGGATCAGGAAATCGTCCACCACCGTCGCGATGTACACCGTGATTCCCAGGCTGACGAAACCGAACGTCAGGATGACGTGGGCCGGGCTGACGTGCAGCGCATCATGGCAGACATAGAATACCGCCGTGGCCAGCAGCATTCCCAGCGTGTTGTAAATGTTGTTTGTGGCGATGATGCGGCCTTTTTCGCCGCTCTCGCTGCGCTGCTGCAGATAAGCGTTCAGCGGCACGAAGAACACGCCCGCCGCGATTCCCAACAACGACAGCATCACCACGGAAACCGCGTACGAACCCCGCGCGGCGTACAGCCCGAGGCTGAACACGCCCATGAAGATCGACCCGAGCGGCACCAGTCCGATCTCCACCTTGTCGCCCGAGAGCCGGCCCGCCAGCATGCTGCCCGCGCCAATCCCCAGCGACAGGCAGGTCATCAGCAGCCCCACCAGCCGGTCGCTGGCCTTCAGCGTCTCGCTGCCCAGTAGCACCAGGTCCATCTGGAACAGCAGCGCCAGGAACCAGAAGTAGGAGATGGCCATGACCGCGAGCCACAGAGGACGGTCGCGCAGCAGATGCTTCGTCCCGGCGGTCAGTTCGGCGAGCGGATTCAGGCGCCACGGTGCGCGGGCGCCCGCCGCCTGCACGCGCGTGATGCGGAAACTGGTCAGGCAGCCCACCACCGCGACCGTCGTCAACACAACGCCGATCTTCCATTCCGCCGTCTTCCACGCCGTAAACAGGAACGGCCCCACCGACGTGCCGAGCACGATGGCCACCAGCGTGGTCATCTCCAGCAGGGCGTTGGCGCGGGAAAGGTCGCGGTCGGAGACCAGTTCGGGCACGATGGAATACTTGGCCGGGCTAAACACGGTGTAATGCACGGCCATCAGGAAGAGCACCACGAACATCAAGGCCACGCTGTGCGAGAAGAATACCAGGATGCCCAGGGCCATCACGGCGATTTCGAAAATCTTGACGGCGATCAGGACCTTGCGCTTGCTGATGGCGTCCGCCAGTTGGCCCGCGTATCCGGTGAACAGCAGGGACGGCAGCACGAAGATGGCGCCGGCCAACGCCAGGTACTTGCCGCTCTCATCGGCTTGGGCGACGATATGCACGGCGCGCAGCGAGACGATGATGCGGTAGGCGTTGTCGTTGAACGCGCCGAGAAACTGCGTCCAGAGGAAGGCCAGGAAGCCGCCGTTCTTGAGTACGTCTTTGAATCCGCCGTGTGCCATGCCCGGTTACAATGCACGGCGCCAGCCGCGGCGCCGGTGTTGGAAAGATACCACGGGTCAATGGGTTAGGGATAGGATGCCAGAAGGCAACGCTAGAGGCCATACATTTCTTGTACGTACGATGGACATCAGATGGCCGGCGTGTGGACAAATCTTGTTGAATAAGATAAGATTCACGCTGGTCAGCCGGAGGTAATTCCAATAATGGTCATCGGAAAACGTAGGTTCGTTTTTGCCTCGATTGCAATCTTGGGCAACATGGCATCGGCAGGTGCGCAACAGCCGGACCCCGAGCAGGAAGGGCAGTTTCGATTCCGTTTCGTAGGCCCAAAGGTTGGGAATCGTATCGCCGCTGTGGCCGGGGTGCCGGGAGACGCCAGCGTGTACTACGCCGGAGCAGCGTCCGGAGGGGTTTGGAAATCGACGGATGGCGGAAATCGCTGGATACCGATCTTCGACAAACAACCCGCCGCCGCCATCGGCGCGCTCGCGGTCGCACCGTCCGATCCGAGCACGGTATGGGCGGGAACTGGCGAGGCATGGGTAATCCGCGATAGCGACGTGATGGGCAATGGAATCTACAAATCGACCGATGCCGGCAAGACATGGACCAACATGGGCCTGCCGGAGTCCGGCCGCATCGGCCGAATCGTCATCCACCCGTCGAATCCCGATATCGTGTTTGCCTGCGTTTTGGGGCGCGCTACCGGGCCCCAACCGGAGCGCGGCGTCTTCCGCACCACCGATGGCGGCCAGCATTGGGAGCGTGTGCTCTTTGCCGGAGAAAATGTGGGCTGCTCCGGGCTGTCCATGGATGCGCATAATCCGCACACGTTATTTGCGGGAATGTGGCAGGTGGAGATGCACACTTGGGGCGAATTCAGTGGCGGCGCCGGCAGCGGAGTTTACATTTCACGCGACGGCGGAACGAAGTGGACGCGCATCGAAGAACACGGCCTGCCGCACGCGCCCCTGGGCAAGATCGATGTCGCCGTCGCGCCAACAAATTCGAATCGTATCTTTGCATTGATTCAGACCAAAGACCAGGGCTCGGTCTGGAGATCCGATGACGCGGGAGAACAGTGGAAGGCCGTCAATTACCAGCGCGCCCTGATTGGACGCGCGGGCTACTATATTCGAATCGCCGTGTCGACGGGCAGCGACAATGAAGTTTATGTAGCGAACAGCTCCTTCCACCAATCGCTCGACGCGGGCCAGAATTTTCACGAAGTCCGCTGGGGCGGAGACACACACGACATCTGGATCGACCCCGCCAATCCCGATCGCTTTGTAATTACCGATGACGCCGGTATGATCATTACGTCTGTCCACGGCCGCGGCTTTCACCGTGTTACCTTGCCCATCGGCCAGATGTACCACGTCGCCGTGGACAACCAGGTTCCCTACTACTTCTACAGCAACATGCAGGACGACGGGAACATGCGCGGTCCGAGTGTGCCCGTAGATTCGCAGGAAACGGGCTGGGACCGCGAGATGGGCGGGTGCGAATCCGGCTTCACCGTTCCCGATCCAGCCGATCCAAACGTGGTGTGGGCCACCTGCTATGGGAACACTGTGACCCGCTGGGACGCCCGGAACAAGGAAGCGCACTCCGTCAGCCCTTGGATGCATACCTTGGACTCGCCCCCGGGCGATCTCAAGTATCGCTGCCATTGGACGCCGCCTCTGGCGATCGACCCCTTTGACCACAACACCGTCTATTACGGCTGCCAGGTGATTTTCAAAACCGCGAATGCCGGCCAGAGTTGGTCGGTCGTCAGCCCGGATCTTTCCACGCATGACCCCGCCCACCTCGCTCCTTCGGGAGGAATTGTCGGCGATAATCTGGGGCAGTTCTACGGAGAAGTCGTCTTCGCAATCGCTCCTTCCGGGATTCAGAAGGGACTCATCTGGGCGGGCACCAATGACGGTCAGGTCTGGTACACGAAAGACGGCACCGTGAACTGGATCAACGTCACCCAGAACATCTCAGGACTTCCGCCGTGGGGCACGATTTCGAGCATCGCTCCTTCCAGCTTCGATCCCGCCACCGCATATATCGCCATCGATCTCCATCTCGTGGATAATCGCGACCCGTTCATCTACAAGACCACCGATTTGGGGAAGACTTGGAAGCAAATCGGCGGCAATCTGCCCAAACACGCTTTGTCTTATGTGCGCACGGTCGCCGAGGATACCAACTGCGCGGGCCTGTTGTTTGCCGGCACCGGAAATGGTCTGTATTACTCGCTTGATGACGGAGAGCATTGGACCGCGCTGCCGGCGGGGTTGCCGCACGCGCCCGTAACCTGGGCCGTGGTACAGAGGGAGTTTCACGATCTGGTGGTCTCCACCTACGGGCGGGGACTTTACATTCTTGACGACATCACGCCCCTGGAGCAACTCGCCAAGAATCGCTCCGATGCGCCGGCCATTTTGTTTGAGCCGCGCCCGGCGTACCGCTTTGCGCGCGCCGCGCAGGCAATGCTCAACTTCTCGCTGAAGAGTGAGCCAAAGAGTCCGATCGAGTTCGAGATCCTGGACGCACAAGGCAAGGTAATCCGAGAGCTCGAAACCAAGGGTCACGCCGGCATCAACCGTATGAAGTGGGACCTGCGCTATGAGTCTCCGCGAGTGATTGCCCTGCGCACGGCGGCCCCCGACAATCCGCACATCTGGGAGGAACCGCGCTTCCGCGATTCCGACTCGCGGCCGATTACCCACTGGGGAACCAAACCAGCCGAGGTTGGTCCGATTGTGGCTCCGGGAAAATATGCCGTGCGCCTGAAGGTCGCGGGCCAGTCCTACACGCAACCTCTTACGGTTTTGCGCGATCCCCGCTCGCCCGGGTCGGATGCGGACATCGATCTGTCGGTGAAAACTCTGCTCCGAATCTGCGACAACATCAGCCGCGCTTCCGACACGGTCAACCAAATCGAGTGGCTCCGCAAGCAGCTTGAGGTTGTCGAGGCCATGCTTCGGCCGCCCAAGAAGCAGGAACAGGCGAAGCCCGCCTTGGCTGAGGAGGGCGACGACTTCGACCCGGAGCCCGCCCCCGCCCCGCCCCAAGCGTTGGACGAAGCTCAGACAAAACAAAAGGCCCAGCTTTTAAAAGCGGCGGAAGACCTGGACGAAAAACTGCAAGCGATCGAGCACAGGCTTGTTTCGCAAGCGCTGCTGAACAGCGATGACAAGTACTTCGTCGAGCCGTACGCGGTCTATCTCAATCTGATTTGGCTGAACGCCGAGGTCGGTACCGGGGGCGGTGACGTTGCGGGAAGCGCCGACTTCGCTCCTACCAGGACCCAACTGGAGTTACTCAAGACGTTTGAAACTGAAATCGCTGGAGTGGACACAGACTATCGAAAAGTTCTGAAAGACGATCTTCGCGCGTTCAGCCACGCTCTTGAGAGCGGCAACTTCGCTCCTTTGCTTGGCGCAGTCGGTGTCGCGCCAGCGAAGCAGGAGTAACGAAACTCCGCTAAGATGTAAGAAGTCTCCGGCGTGAACCCCTTTTCCAACATCACTACAGCCATCTCCCTGGCGCTCGATTCGATCCGTGCGCACAAGTTGCGCAGCTTTCTGACACTGCTGGGCGTGATCATCGGCGTGGCCAGCGTCATCCTGGTGGGCGCCGCCATCGACGGGTTGGGCGTCTACGCCGAAAACATCACCGCCAAGGCCTTCGGTTCCGACAGTTTCCTGGTGGCGCAGATCGCCTCGGTGGGCCGGCTCAGCAGCCGGCAACTGGCCGACAAGCAGCGCCGCAACAAGCGCATCCGGCCCGACGACGTGGCCTATCTGCGGGCGGCCACGGGCGACTCCATCATTTACAGCCCCTATGCGCAGCGCACCGACGACGTGAAAGGCGAAAACCAGGTTTACGAAGGCGCAAGCATCCTGGGCGCGTCCGCCACGCTGCCGGAAATGCGCGACATACCCGTTGAGGACGGGCGCTTCTTCACCGAAAACGAGGAACGCCTGCGCCGGCCGGTCGCCGTGATCGGACAAGACATTCGGGACGCCATCTTTCACGGAGACTCGCCCATCGGGCGCACCATCCGCGTATCGGGAACCGAAATGACCGTGATCGGCCTGCTCGAGCGGCAGGGTTCGTCATTTGGCCGGAGCCTCGATAATCCCGTTTACATTCCCGTGACGGTTTACTACGACTTGTACGGCGGCCAGCGCGGCACCGCCGTATTCGGCAAGGCGCGCGCCGGCGCCGGCCTCAACATGGATGCGGCGCTCGACATCACGCGCGCGGCTCTGCGCAGCCACTTTCACACACCCCTGGGGCAAGACGACAATTTCGATACGCTCACTCCGGACTCGGTCCGCTCTTTCGTCGATAGCGTCCTCGGGGTGATCGCCGCCGTGGTCGTGCCCATCACCAGTATTTCGCTGGTGGTGGGCGGTATCGTGATCATGAACATCATGCTGGTGAGCGTGACGGAGCGCACCCGCGAAATCGGCATCCGCAAGAGCCTGGGCGCGCGACAGGGCGATATCCTGTTGCAGTTCCTGATTGAGTCGGTGATCCTCTCCCTGGCCGGCGGGCTGATTGGTCTGATGTGCGGCGCATTGGCTGCCATGGCGCTCTCCGCTCTTTTCGGCGCGACGCTTAAAGTAACAGCCGGGTACGTGGTGCTTTCCATCTTCGTGTCCAGCGCCGTGGGCATTATTTCCGGCTGGTACCCCGCTAGGAGGGCGGCGCGCCTCGACCCAGTGGCTGCGTTGCGGGCGGAATGAACATACCGATTCGAGTCAGCCCCGGCGAAACGCTGGGCATGGCCCTGGGCGCCGTGTGGGCGCACAAGTTCCGCTCGGGTCTCACCATTCTGGGCATCGTGATCGGCATCACCACCGTGGTTACGGTGGCTTCGCTACTCACCGGCCTCCGCCAGGGCATCGTGGATTTCTTTCAGGAGTTCGGACCGGACAACATATTCGTCGCGCGGGTCAGCGGCGATCCCAGCGGCCAGGGCGCGCGCCCCAAGGAACTTAAGCGTAAGGCGCTGCGCCCGGAATATGCGGAGTATCTCAAGAGCCTGGTGCGTTCGATCGAGGATGTCGGCGTCAGTCTGTATATCATCCCGCAAGCGGGCAACGTGCTCACCGTCAAGGTCCCGGGTTACGAGTCCGATAACATTTTCGTCATGGGCGCGACGCGCAACCTCTACGACATCTCGCCGCGCGATTTGCAAGCGGGCAGATTCTTCACGCGCGAGGAGGAACTGCGCGGGCAGCGCGTGTGCATGATTGGCTCCGCGCTGGGCGAAGCGTTGTTCCCGGCGGGCGATGGCGCCGGCCGCACCTTCTTCCTGGACGGCGCCGAGTTTACGGTGGCCGGCATCTTCGCGCCCGCCAAGGGCGGCTTTTTCGGAGAGAACGGACTCGACCGTCAGATTGTCATCCCGCTCGAAACCGCGCGCATCCGCTATCCGCAATCCATCAACTTTTTCCTGACAGCCAAAGCCCGCCCCGGCCAGCGAACCGACGCCATGGAAGAGATCCGCGGCGCGCTGCGCAAAGTCCGCCACACGCCCCGCAATCTTGAAGACGATTTCACCATCTCGACCGCGGATTCCATCATCGAAAACTTCGACAAGATCACGGGCATGATCGTGCTAATCTCCATGGCCATTTCGGCGCTGGGCTTGCTGGTGGGCGGCATCGGGGTGATGAATATCATGCTGGTCAGCGTGACCGAGCGGACGCGCGAGATCGGCGTGCGCAAAGCCATCGGCGCCCGCCGCCGCGACATCGTGCTGCAGTTCCTGACCGAAGCGGTCACCCTCACGGGAGCCGGCGGGGTGATCGGCATCGTATTCTCGGTTCTGGTGACGCTGCTGGTGAGCGCCATCTTCCCGAGTCTGCGTTGCAAGGTGCCCGGCTGGGCCGTGGCCACAGCCTTCAGCGTTTCGGTTGCGGTGGGCTTGTTTTTCGGAGTGTGGCCGGCGGTCACCGCCTCGCGCCTGGACCCGGTGGAAGCTTTGCGGTACGAGTGACACCGGAAAAGAACCAAACGATTCCAGGGTTGTCGCGTCTGCTGTCGTATGCGCACTCTGCTTCAGTTCTCTCTAGCCCTATCGCTTTCCGGATCGCTGTTTGCCCAATTTCCGGGGTTGACGCTTCCGCCCAGCGGGAACAATCAAAAGGCATCGGTGACTCAGTTTATAGGCCCGGTGAAAGTTACGATCGATTACTCCAGCCCCGCCGTGCACGGCCCCGACGGGAAAGACAGGCGCGGCCAGATTTGGGGCAAGCTGGTCCCCTACGGCATGACCGACCTGGGTTTCCGCGGCGGAAAGCCGAGCCCATGGCGCGGCGGCGCGAACGAAAATACCGTTTTCACGGTCTCCGACCCAGTCACCATCGAAGGCCAGGCCCTTGCCGCCGGCCAGTATGGAGTGCATCTCATTGCTGGACCGGACGAATGGACCGTCATCTTCTCCAAGAACTCCTCGGCCTGGGGAAGCTTCTTTTATGACGATAGCCAGGACGCGCTGCGCATAAAGGTGAAACCAGCCAAGCACGAATACCGCGAGTGGCTGACCTACGAGTTCACCGCCCGCCGTCCCGCCGAAGCCACGGCCGAGTTGCAATGGGAAGAGCTCGCTGTGCCCTTCAATATCAAGGTGGACAACGTCAACGACATCTACATCACGAAGCTGCGCCAGGAACTCACTGGCGGCGCCGGCTTCAATCCGCAGGCGTACGACGCAGCCGCGCAGTTTTGCGTCCAGGCCGGGACCCACCTGGAAGACGCTTTAAACTGGGCGGACCTGGCGATCAAGATGCCGTTTGCCGGCCAGACCAACTTCGATACGCTCAGCACGAAAGCGCAAGTGCTGTCGAAGATGGGCCGCGAATCCGATGCCAAGGAGATCATGCAGACGGCGGTGCACCACCCCACCGCGACGACCCTTGACATCCATCAGTACGGCCGCCAATTGCTCGCCCAGAAGAAGACTCAGGAGGCGCTGGAAATCTTCAAGCTGAATGCCGAGCGCAATGGCGAAACGTGGCCGGTGAATGTCGGCCTGGCGCGCGGTTACATGGCGGCCGGCGACTACAAGAAAGCGGCAGAGTACGCCCAGAAGGCGGCGGCGCAGGCTCCCGATAATCAGAACCGGCAGAATCTGGAAGCTATGGCCAAGTCTCTCGCGGAAGGGAAGCCTTACGACAATTGAGGGGCGGTTTCGTGTCGGCTTTGAGCGCAAACAACCAAGTGCTCCTTGCGGCCATACGCGCAATCGAAGTGCATTTTGATCGCAACATCGCGGGGCTAGGCCTTTGAGTTCCAAATGGCCGGTATCGTCAGCCAGTCGCCACGGCTAAGAAGGGCGCTGGCGAATTGAACTCAGCCCAGGCGTCCGGCTCAATCAACGGCGCCCACACCCGGCGGCAGCAGCGCGCGAATCGTCTCCAGCGTGTCCGCCTCCGCCGCTTTCTTGTCGGTGCGCCAGCGGGCCATGCGCGGGAAGCGCACGGCGATCCCGGAGCGGTGCCGCGGCGAGCGCTGGATGCCTTCGAACGCCAGTTCGAAAACCAGTTCGGGCTTCACCGCCCGCACTGGGCCGAATTTTTCGATGGTATTCGCGCGCACGAAAGCGTCCACCTCGCGAATCTCTTCGTCCGTGAGTCCGGAGTACGCCTTTGCGAACGGCACCAGTTCATTGCCATCCCACACGCCGAATGTGTAGTCGGTGAAGAGGCTGGCGCGGCGGCCGTGGCCGGGCTGCGCGTAGATCAGCACCGCATCCACCGAGTAGGGCTCGATCTTCCACTTCCACCAGTCGCCGCGGCGCCGGCCCACGCGGTAGGGCGAGCCGAGGCGTTTCAGCATGAAGCCTTCCACCTTGCGCGCGCGGGCCTCCTGGCAACGCACCGTGAGTTCCTGCCAGGTGTCCGCCCGCACAACGGGCGAGACAATCAGGGCGGAGTTGGGCGGCGCGATCTCTTCCAGACGCGCGCGGCGGAATTCGAGCGGACGCTCGCGGATGTCAACGCCCGCCAACTCCAGCAGATCGTAAGCCACGATGACCACCGGCACTTCGCTGAGGATGCGGGGGCCCAGCGCCTTGCGCCCGATACGGCGCTGCATCTGGGCGAAGGGCAACGGCTCGCCATTTTTCCAGGGCAGCACTTCGCCGTCCACCACCACGCCGTCCGGCAACTGTGCGCCCAGAGCCTCCAACTCCGGAAAGCGGTCCGTCATCAATTCCTCGCCGCGGGACCACACGAAGGTGCGCGAGTTACGATGAATCAACTGCGCGCGGATGCCATCCCATTTCCATTCCACCTGCCATTCGCCAATGCCGCCGAGTTCCTCGATCGCACCCTCCAGCGGGTGCGCCAGGAAGAAAGGATACGGGCGGCTGACGTCCGCGTCGGGCGCGGCGGCCGCGACCAGTTGCGCCCAGAATGCGGCGGTGGGCTGCCAGTCGCCCATCAGCCGGTGCGAGACAACCGCGGCGTCCAGGCCGCTGACCGCTGCCACCGCGCGCACCACCAGGCTTTGCGACACACCCACGCGAAACTCGCCAGTTATGATCTTGTTCCAGGCGAAGCGCTGGCGTTCGTCCATTTCGCGCCACGCTGAAACCAGCGAGGCGCGCCTGGCTTCGTCATCGGCGTCACGAAGGGGCAGCAGGCGCTCTTCAATCCAGGAGTGCAAAGGCAGGTTGCTCGAAGACTGCGCAGGCGGCAGCAACAGTGCAATGGTTTCGGCGAAGTCGCCGACGGCGTGGTAGCACTCGGCGAACAGCCAGTCCGGGATGCCGGATTCCTCGATCGCCCATTGCGCCAGCTTGCGCGATTCCAGCAGACGCTTGGGCCGGCGGCCGATCAGGAACGTGGCGGCCCAGGCGGCGTCGGCCGGCGGCACACGCGAGAAATAAGCTGTGAGAGCCTCGACCTTCTCGTTGGTCTTGGTGGTTTCGTCGAGGGCGGCGTACAACTCGGCGAACGCTTTCATGGCTCGGCTCCGGCAGGCTCTGCGCCAGTTTCGTCATGCTCACCTTCGAAGCGGGTCTCGACGGCACGCGCCTCGATTCCCTGTTGGCCGAGCCACTCGACGACGGGCGCGCGATAGCCGTCGGTGACCCACACGCGGGACGCGCCCGATGCGCGAATCGCGGACATGATGCCCGGCCAGTCGGCGTGGTCGGAGAGCACGAAGCCGCGGTCCAGCGAGCGCCGGCGGCGGGCTCCGCGGATGCGCATCCAGCCCGAGACGAAGCCGGTGGAAAGCGGCCCGAAGCGGCGCATCCCTATCAAGCCGGGCGGGCCGTTCGCCGACGGCGGCGCAAGGATCAGGGCGCGGCTCCAGTCTGCGTCAGGAGGCGCGGCGCCGGCGTGCATCGTGGGGGCGAGCGCGATGCCGGCCTCGCGGTAAAGCCGGCAGAAATTCTCGACTGCACCGTGCGTGTAAATGGGACCGGACGCGGCGGCCATGCCTGACAGCAGGCCCGCGAGCACGCGCTGCGCTTTGCCCAAGCTATAAGCGAACAGTACACTTGCCTTGCCGGCCTGCTGGTTGGCGGCCCACCAGTTCCGGATTTCGGCGATCACCTCCGCCTGCGGCGGCCAGCGATAAATCGGCAGACCGAAGGTGGATTCGGTGACAAAAGTGTTGCAGGCGACCGGCTCGAAAGCGGTGCAGGTCGGATCGGGTTCCAGCTTGTAATCGCCGGAAACCACCCACACATCGCCGCCGGATTCGATGCGCACTTGCGCGGAACCGAGGATGTGACCGGCCGGATGAAGTGAGACACGAACGCTGCCTAAACTGACCGGCTCGCCGTAGTCGAGTGGCTGGATGGCCCCCTCGCCGCCGACGCGCGCCCGCAGCAAAGCTTCGCCGGGCCGCGCCGTGAGATACGCTCGCGACCCCGGGCACGCATGATCGGAATGCGCGTGAGTGATAACGGCGCGATCCACCGGGCGCCACGGATCGACGTAGAAGTCGCCGCCCGCGCAGTAGAGTCCGTGGTCAGTCAGTTGGAGAATAACTTCAGTATAGGTTGCTCAGTCGGGCGTCGGCACGCGCGGCACTTGCACCTCGGTCCAGTTGCCATGCTCGTCGCAGATTTTGAGCGTCGCCGGACTTTTCAGTTCCGGGCAGTCCTTGTAACTGTGCTTGATCCGGCCTTCCCGCTCGAACCGCCTGTGCACTTCGCGATAGTCTCTGCCATAGGCCACGCGTTCGGGCTGCAGCTCTTGGGAAAAATCGTAGAAGGCGGCCGGCACCGCGGATCCCTCGCTAGTCTCGACGGTCATGCCACCCGGTCGAGTATATATCCGAATGGCCTCGTTGTATGCCGAGTCGCTTGCAAAACTGAGTTCTGAACGTGGCAACAGAATATATCGGAAAGGTTTTGCCGCCGGGCAGCCCCGAATGCATTGGTACTCGGAACCCTCCGTCTGGGGCGAGGTGGCTGGAGGGCCATTTTCCGAGAGGATGGCCAGTGATGCCTTGCGATACTCGTTGTTGACGCCCCCCGCGAGTACATACGAATCTGCTTTGGTCTGAACTCGCCCCAGGACCTCGATTAACCCGGAACTTGTGAAGATCCGGCTAGCCACTCCCGCGGCGGACAGCCGGACGATAAATGCCGGCCACCAGATGTTATGCACCACGGCAACCCAGGTGGAACGGGACCGGCCGTCAGGAGCGACGAGCATGTGACCAATTCTCCATGGCCCGTTCAGATCGCGCGTGTTGAACTCGATGTCGACCTTGGGCTTGTAGCGCCAAATCAGGTTCCCACGGGACGAGAAGCAAAAGATCTCCTCCCGGCCGGCCCATTCCGGCGGGGCAAACGACGCTGCGACGAGGACGTCCGGAACGCCGTGTCCGTCCAGATCGACGATTTGGGTCCTCCAAGGCAATTCCTCGGCCCGCAGCTCTCGCAGGGGCGCCTGGAACGGATATTTCCAGAGAACCCTCCCAGAATCGCTCATCGCCACGAAGTAGTCCCCGTTCCACGCGCCGCGGGCAACATGAGCCGGAATAGCGATGTAGGCAATAGCCGCTCCGAGCGCTCCGAGGCACACCAGAACGGCAGCCGACGCGAAGGGCCGGCGGAACAAGCGTGCAAAGAGCCCTACCCTGCCAGGGTCAGTCCTCGCGGGCTCCTCAGACTCCGGTTGCAGCGGCTCTCGGCTTGCCGCTGCCGGAACTGGGGGGGCGGCCAACGGGTGAACCTCTGCCACAAACCGATACCCCTGGCCCGGCACCGTTTCGATGTACCGCGCCTCCTCAGAGCTCTCCCCAAGCGCGCGCCTGAGCCGGCCGACGGCGTGCTCGACCGTGCTCACATCCCGAATGCCGCCCCAGATCTTCTCCAGAAGCTCTTCCTTAGAGACGCATCGCCGCCGGTTCTCAACCAGGAATACGAGGGTAGCGAAAGGCTTTGGGGTGAGCTTGACCTTTTCGGAGCCGCGATGTAACGACCGGCGCTGCACGTCCAGGCAGAACTCTCCAAAACAGACGATCAGGTCCGCTCCGCCGGTTTCCGGCGCAATGCCACCCTCCGGGCTCATTTTTCAGCCGCTTTCAGCACTTTGTCAGTCTCGAATTCGCGCGCAACGTTGTACCCTCGTATCCGAGTACAGACGGGAACACAGTTACTATTTTACGCGTCCGGCCTGGATTTGGCGCGCAGTGGTGGGCTGTGTGCCGCGTCTTACTCGTGTTTGGAGGCATAATGCCCAGGTGCGAGCGGCTTAAGCCAGAGCTTTCGCGGGCCTGCGTGGTCGGCGTGGCCTAGAATCCAAAAGGTAGACATTGAAAGGCCAAGGCCGCGTGGGAATGGTTACACGTGAGGGACAACGCTATGATTCTGCGCAGGAAGGTCGCGCAACGCTGGCCGCCGGGCGTAGCCTTCTTAGGAGCAATTCAAATAGTGCCGTGAATCGGCTGGAAGGCTCCGCCCAGGGCATGTCCACTACGTGCACACCGTGGTCACGGCACTGGCGGCGAGGCGGCTACGACCATTTCAAAACTGAATACACAGGAGACGTATATGCGAGTTCGTTTCGGCAGCACCATGCTTCTGGCGGCTGCGTTCGCCACCCTGGCCATCGGGCAGCAACAGGACAAGCCGCTCACCAATTCCGATATCGTGAACATGGTCAAAGTCGGACTGGGCGAGAGTACTATCGTTCTTGCTATTCACAACGCGCCCAGCGCGTTCGACGTATCCCCAGCGGCGCTTATAGATCTGAAAAACCAAGGGGCGCCGCAGGGCGTCCTGGACGCAATGCTGACGGCAAAACGCGGCACCGTTACCTCGGCAGCCCCACCGACCCTCCCGGGGGTTTCGAACGCGGTCCCCGGCCTTCCCGTTGACCCGGGCGTTTATTACAAGGGACCAGCAGGGTGGATCAGGCTTGAACAGGCCGTCCCGACGGGCTCCAAGGCCGGTGGGTTCGGTTCTTTTGCCGCCACGGCAGCCATAGGTCCGTTCGCAAAGGTGAAAGCGAAATCGGTCTATGACGGCCCGCTTGCTCCTTTGCAGATTACGGATCCTAAGCCGATGTTCTACGTGCGGTCGGTGCCGGGCGCGGCGAGTCGCTCCTCTCATCGGTATTTCGGTATCGTGCAGCTTGAACAGAAGAAGGATCGGCGGGAGCTCCAGGTAGCGTCGGCGTCGGGCTTTTCGGCGACTGGGGGATATAACAAGAAGGATCTCCGGGAAACGGTAACCACGGATATCGCCCCGGGAATTCTCGGCATCACCCCGAATTCCGGCTTGGGGCTCGGAGAATATCTTCTGTGCGTGGGTGCCACCTACGACTTCGGCGTTCGTGCCGACGCCAAGCAGTGATGGTCGCGGCGCCCCAGACGGACAGACTCGGAGCGTTTCACTCGACACAGCACACCGCCCGCACAAGTGAACGCAAGCTTGCAATGCTTCCAGGCATTATCCGCAACTCAGAGCTACGTGCTTGAAACTACTGGCACCCCCTGGCTGGACCAAGGGCCCTCGGGGCCGTACCACCAGCCTGCGTACAAGTGTACGGCAACGCGCAGCCCTTCCAGAGTGGCCTACTACCTAGATCTATGTGCTCGCAGCCGACGGCGCTCAATGGCCGGAGCAGGCAGCCGCGAACTGGCTCCGGCTATGGGATTCGCTCATTGCTAAGAGTATACGCAGAGGCGGCCGCCGTACGCGGTTCGCCCACACGCCCGAACGCGTTACACTACCATTAATGACAGCAGCCCGGATGCTGCTCCTGCTATTTGTAGGTCCGGTAGTGGTGGCGGCGCCCGCCGCGCTCCCGGCGCGGGAGACGCTCGACTACGCGGTGGAATGGCGGCTGGTGACGGCGGGAAAAGCGCGCATCGTGTGGAGCGCCACGCCGCGCCGCGCGAACTCGGCCGATTCTGGCTGGCAGGCCGATCTGCACCTGGAATCCACCGGCTTGGTCTCCAAGCTCTTCAAGGTGAATAACGACTACGTCTCGAACCTGGATTCGGACTTGTGTTCATCCGGCTCTTACCTGAAGTCGGAAGAGGGCAGCCGGCGCAAGGAAACGCGCATCACTTTCGACCGCGAGACGCGCAAGGCCGAATACCTCGAGAAGGACTTGGAAAAGAAGGCGGTGGTGAACGCGCACGAGATCGACATTCCGGCGTGCGTGCACGATGTATTAGGCGGCCTGTATTCGCTGCGCACCGTGAACCTGCCGCCCGGACAGGCCACCCAGGTGGCGGTCAGCGACGGCAAGAAAAGCGTGATGGCGCGCGTGGAGGCGCAACAGCGCGAGGATATCAAGACGCCGGCCGGAGCGTTTAAGACCATCCGCTACGAAGCTTTCCTGTTCAACGACGTGCTGTACCGGCGCTACGGGCACCTCTACTTCTGGCTGACGGACGACGCGCGCAAGGTGCCGGTGCAGATCCGCGTTCGCTTGCAGTTTACGATAGGCACAATCACTTTACAATTGGAGAAGGAAGAAAAACCATGAAATGGCTCGCCTGTTTTGGGGCGGTTGCGGCGATGGCGTGGGCCCAGAGCGGCGGCGCATTGCTTTCGAATCAGGAGGCGCTGAAACTGGAACAGCGCGCCGTGCAATTGATGGAATCGACCGGCCTGGCCGTGCCGGGCCTGGCGCGCGCCGGAGCGCCCGCGCTGGAAGACGCCCGCCAGGCGCTGGCTAACCTGGAAGCCGCTCCGCAAAACGCCGGGATTACATTCACGCTTCTGGGCGACATGCGCGCCTACCTGGGCGTCTCCGACACCGTGCCCAAGCCCTTTCCATTTCCCGAAGAAGGGCGGCGGCAATTCGGCGAACTGCGCGACGCCGTGGACCGCCTCGACTCGCATTTCCGCGCCCTGCTGGATTCCAAGGACGCGCAGTTGCGCAATCCGGATCGCGATAATCTGAAGCGCTATGCGGAAGCCAATGAGAAGCTCGGCGCGCCGTCGCCGCAGAAGCCGCGCGTGGTCTTTCTGGGGGATTCGATTACCGACGGCTGGCGGCTCAACGAGTATTACGGCAGCGAGCGCGACTTCGTCAACCGCGGTATCGGCGGCCAGATCACGGGCGAGATGCTGGGCCGCATGAAGGCCGACGCGATCGATCTGAAGCCGCGGCTGCTGCTGGTGCTGGCCGGCATCAATGATCTCGGGCGGGGAGTGGCCGTGAGCACCATCGAAAACAATCTGTCGATGATCGCGGACCTGGCGGAGGCCCACCACATCGAGCCCATATTCGCGTCCCTGTTGCCGGTGAGCGATTACCACAAGGACGTCAATCCACAGTACGCCCGGACCGCGCACCTGGCGCCCTCCAAGATTCTGGAGGTGAACGGCTGGCTGAAGAGCTTCTGCGAGCAGCGGCATTTCCCGTACGTGGATTACTACTCCGCGCTGGTGGATACGGCCGGCTTCCTGCAGGCGGAACTGGCGGACGACGGTCTGCATCCCAACAGCAAGGGATACCGGCTTATGGCGCCCATCGCCCTGGCAGCCATTGAGAACGTGACGAAGTCCGACGTGAAGCCGGTGAAGAAGAAAGGCGGGCTGCGCGATTGGCTCCAAAAGGAACACAAATGAGTAAAGCCGCCTGGCTGTGGATCGTTATCTGCTGGGGAGCGGTGGCCGCGCCGCCGGCGAAGATCGTGCTGGTGGCCGGCAAGGCGAGCCATGGCCCCGGAGAGCACGAGTTCAACGCAGGCTCCATGTTGTTGGCCAAGTGCCTGCGACAGAATCCCGGCGTCGACGCGATCGTGGTGAAGGGCGGCTGGCCGGCGGACGATGCTGTCTTCGGGGACGCGAAGTCCATCGTGTTGTACATGGATGGCGGCGAAAAACACCCGCTACTGGCGGGCGACCGTCTGGCGACGCTGGGCAAGCTGATGAAGCGGGGCGTCGGCCTGGCATGCCTGCACTATGCGGTGGAGGTGCCCGGCGACCATGGCGGCATGGAGTTGCTGGACTGGATTGGCGGATTCTACCGGCGTCCGTATTCGCAAAATCCGGTCAATGACGTGGAACTTACGCAGACCGCGCCGGCGCATCCCATCTCGCGCGGTTGGGACAGCTTTCGCAGCACCGATGAATGGTATTACCGCATGGTGTTCCGCAAGGACGAGAAGGGGCTGGTGCCCATCCTGACCGCGATGTTGCCCAAGGACGCGCCGCAACAAGAGACTGTCGCCTGGGCAGTGGAGCGGGAAGACGGCGGCCGCGGTTTCGGATTCACGGGCGGGCACTATCACCACAACTGGGGTCTGGAGGATCAACGGCGCTTGGTGGTGAATGCCATCTTGTGGACCGCCAAAGTGGAGATTCCAGCCGCTGGGGCGAAGTGCGATATCACAACGGAAGAGCTGACGGCCAACCTGGACGCAAAATAGTGGGGCAGGCCCTCGGCCTGCGGCGGCCTCTCAGGCCGCCTGCCCCGCTAGCCTTCCACTTTCCCCGCCAGAATGATCGAAATCGGCAGATCCCCCAGCTTGGTATCGAGAACCCAGTCATGTTCCCCCTGCTTACTGAAATTGGGAAACTTGTCGCTCGCCGAACTCCAGATGCTCAATACGGCGGGATGCGGCGTGCCGGACGCCTTGGCGCTTAAGGCCGCCAGCGCATCGAAGCCCGGATTCGCGCCCGGGTCCGAATCGTCACTTACGCGCACCAGCAACGCGAAATCCCGTTGCGGGGCTACGCCCTGATGGTCGCCGTTCACAGGATATTGGCTGTAACGCAGCGTGTACGTTCCAGCCTTCAGAGGTTGCCCGCGGCGGTCCTGCGCCGGCCCAGCGAAGCGGATGACGCCCAGCAATGCGCCTTGGGGAATGGACAGCGTTACCGCATCGTCGGTAGATTTGGGCCCACTCGCCAGCTTGGCGCGGAACCATACCTCGCAATATACCGAGCCGTCGGGCCCCAGGATCTTAGCGCCTTGTTGCTGCAGCGCCGCAGTGAAGGCTGGCGCCAGATCGGCGGGCGGTGCGCCGGCCGTCTCCATCTTGTACTGGGCCAGGGCCAGGGAGGCCGGTAGAAGAGCTAAGGCAAGCAGTTGCTTCATGTAAAGTTGGGCGGGGCGGAGAGCCCCGCGCAGGCCGAGTGCCTGCCCCTCAAATAGATTTGGAGCGGGAGACCGGATTCGAACCGGCGACATCGACCTTGGCAAGGTCGCACTCTACCAACTGAGTTACTCCCGCTCGTCAGAAACCATTATCGTGAACCGCTGCCGGTCCTGTCAAACAGTCTGTAACCATAACGAAACGAAGGCTTTATTTTCCTAATTAAAAGCGCGCTGGGTATGCTAGACTCATGATCGGTCGGTGGCCCACCCTATCGGCACTCCTCGCAGGCGAAGTGTTTGACATGAACCCTTGGGATCGCATCAAAAAAGAACTGGAAACCAAACTGAGTCCCGAGAGCTACCAAAATTGGATCAGCCGTATTGAATACATGGGGATAGACGGTCTCACCCTGGTGGTCGGCGTGCCCGATGAAGGCACCAAGCGCTGGATGGAGACGGAATACGCAAGTGTCGTGCTGGTGGTGGCGCGACAGCTTGGTTTGGCGATCGAGCGCGTGGAGTATGCGCTGCCCTCGGCACGGGAACACAACGACTTCGAAGCGCCGCCGGTCAGCTCGCTCAATCCCAAGTTCACCTTCGACAGCTTCGTTGTCGGCGCATGCAACCAGTTCGCGCATGCCGCGGCTCGGTCGGTCGCCACCAACCCGTCCCGCAGCTATAACCCATTGTTCATCTACGGCGGTGTAGGGATGGGCAAGACGCACCTGATGCACGCCATCGGCCGCGCCCTGATCAACAGCCATGCGTCGATGCGCATCATCTACACCTCCAGTGAGCGGTTCATGAACGACATGATCGCGTGTATCCGGCTGGACCGCATGCCGCAGTTCCACGATCGCTACCGCTCCGCGGATGTGCTGCTGGTGGACGACATACAGTTGATTGGCAACAAGGACCGCACCCAGGAGGAATTTTTTCACACCTTCAATGAATTGCACGATCATCAGAAGCAAATCGTGATCTCCAGTGATGCGCCGCCAAAGGACATCCCGGGTCTTATAGACCGGCTTCGCTCGCGTTTCGAATGGGGCCTGATGGCCGATATCCAACCGCCCGACCTGGAAACCAAAATGGCCATTCTGGACAAGAAGGCCGAGGTGGAGGGCGTGGCGCTCCCGGAAGACGTACGAACGTTCATGGCCACCAAGACCAAGTCCAACGTACGCGAGTTGGAAGGCGCATTGGTCAAGCTGATTGCATATTCTTCGCTAACCGGTTCAGCGATCAATCTGACCATGGCGCAGCAGGTGTTGCGGCACCTGGTCTACGCGCAAGACCGCAAAGTCACCATCGATTCCATTCAGAAGGGTGTAGCGGAGCGCTACGGCATCCGGCAAAGCCAACTCAAGGAAAAGAGCAACACCAAGAAGATCGTGGTACCCAGACAGGTGGCTATGTACCTGGTAAAAGAGCTGACCCAGGCCTCGCTACCGGAGATTGGCAGGGCGTTTGGCGGCAAACATCACACCACCGTGCTGCATTCGGTCAAGAAAATCGATAAGCTGCGCCACACCGATCCGGAATTGAACAGGATTATCCACGCGCTAATCGATTCATTACAATGAGGTTATCTGGACCTTCCACAGGTGCCTGTACGGATTGCCTGTGGACTCTGTGCAAGAACCTGCCGGGGAGCGGTTTCTGCACCTTGCCGCGCATGAAATCCTCAGGTTGGGAATGGCCAAAACTACTATAATTTAGTATAATTTAGAAAGCCTTCAACAGTTTGCACAGGGCCTATGAATTCTGTTCTTCTACAGTATCTAAATGAACCGAGAGAATAGGAGTTAAGACCGCATGGAATTCACCGTCAGCAAAGCAGACCTCGTTCGAGAACTGAGCCTCTCGCAAGGTGTGGTCGAGAAGAAGACCACCATCCCGATCCTCTCCAACGTGTTGTTGGAGGCGAAGAACGACCGGATCACTCTCACCGCCACCGATTTGGAGTTGGGTATCCGCTGTTCTTGTGCGGCCAAGGTCAAGAAAGAGGGATCTGGTACGATCCCGGCTCGCAAGCTGTTGGATTACGTGCGGCTATTGCCGGACGTGGATCTGACCATCAAGTTCCTGGAGAACCATTGGGCCAGTCTGGTGTGCGGCCGCTCGCGTACGCGTATTGCGGGAATGTCGCGCGAAAGTTTCCCGGAGTTGCCGCAGATGCCGGAGACCATCGCGGAAATCCCGGTGAAGCTGCTGGCATCCATGATCTCCCGCACCGCATTTGCTATTTCGTTGGAGGAATCCCGCTTTACGCTAAATGGCGCGCTACTGTTGCTGAAGACGGATTCGACCACGATGGTGGCTACCGACGGTCATCGGCTGGCTTATGTGGAGATCGTGTCTCCCGCAGCCGGCACCGGCAAGAGTTTTCGCGCGCTGGTGCCCAAGAAAGCCATGGCTGAGATTGTGAAGCTGGCGGATGAAAGCGGCGCCGATAGCAAGCTGGTGTTTGCCGGGGACGAGAACCACTTGTTCTTCCAGTTTGGCGAACGCATGCTGATCACGCGCAAGCTTACGGGCAATTTCCCGGACTACGACAAGGTTCTGCCTAAGGACAATGTGCATACGGCCAAGCTGAATCGGGATGAGATTCGCTCGGCGATTGAGCGCGTCTCGCAGTTTGCCGATGAGCGGTCGCGTGCCATTCGAGTGCAGTTCACGGCCGGTGAAGTTAAGATTTTTTCGTCTTCCGTCGAGACCGGCGAGAGCGAGGAGAGCGTGCCCAGCGAGTATGCGGGCCCGGACATGGAGATCGGATTCAACGCTCAATATCTGCTCGATTTTCTGCGCGCTACCAGTCAGGAGCAGATAGCCTTCGAATTGAAGGACCAGAAGAGCGCCGGCGAACTGCGTCCGGTCACCGACGGAACCGAAGATCATTACCGCTACGTGGTAATGCCCATGAGGATTTGACGGAGACTTGGACCAGCCGGCTGAAAGTCGGCTGCGGGCAAGATTGCCCGCCCCACAAAGCAGAGTAAGAGTTAAACCCAATGTCATCGACGTTGAACGAAACCAGCACACCGGAAGTTTACGATTCAAGCAGCATCAAGGTTCTGGAAGGTCTGGAGGCCGTACGCCTCCGGCCGGCCATGTATATCGGCTCGACTGGCGAGATGGGGCTGCACCACCTGGTTTACGAGGTGGTGGATAATTCCGTGGACGAAGCCCTGGCCGGCTATTGCACGCAAGTGGATGTAACGATTCATATCGATAACTCGGTAACGGTGATCGATAACGGCCGCGGCATCCCGGTGGACATGCACGAGGAAGGTGTATCGGCCGCGGAAGTGGTCATGACCAAACTGCACGCTGGCGGCAAGTTCGATTCCAAGAGCTACAAGGTATCGGGCGGATTGCATGGCGTGGGCGTGAGCTGCGTAAACGCGCTCTCCGAGCGGTTGGAGCTGGAAATCTGGCGCGAGGGCTATACGTGGCAGATGGAATTCGCCTGCGGTCATCCCAAAGGTCCGCTGCTGCGGGCAGGCAAAGCCGGCCGGAAAACCGGCACGCGCGTGACGTTCAAGGCGGATCCCACGATCATGGTGGAAACCACCTACAATTACGACACGCTGGCGCAGCGGCTGCGCGAGCTGGCGTTCCTGAACAAGGGCCTGAAGATCAACCTGACCGATGAGCGCGTGGACCCGGTCAAGAACCACGAGTTCCTCTACAGCGGCGGCATCGCGGAGTTCATCAAGCATCTGAACCGCGGGAAGTCGGTGCTGCACGATAAGCCCATCCACTTCGAAGCCGACCGGGAATTGCCCAACGACGCGGGAACGCTGTCGATGGAAGTCGCGCTGCAATACAACGACGGCTATTCGGAAAGCCTTTTCAGCTTCGCCAACAACATCAATACGGTGGATGGCGGCACGCATCTGACTGGCTTTCGTACCGCTCTCACCCGCACCATCAACGCCGCTGGGCAGGCGGCCGGGCTGTTCAAGGACGTGAAGGAGAACCTCAGCGGCGACGATGTGCGCGAAGGTCTGACGGCAGTAGTCAGCGTGAAGATCCCGCAACCGCAGTTCGAAGGCCAGACTAAGGGCAAGCTGAACAGCGATATCGCCGGATACATGACCCAGTTCGTCAACGACAAGCTGGGCGAGTATTTCGACAAGAATCCGGCGGTGATGCGGAAGATCGTGGGGAAGGCCATCGATGCGGCACGCGCGCGCGAGGCGGCCCGCAAGGCGCGCGACCTGACCCGGCGCAAAGGCGCGCTCGATTCCGGCGGTCTGCCCGGCAAATTGGCT
>Ga0187867_10001170_pt1 | contig 22813 bp, 17 predicted proteins | sample June2016WEW_13_1_FD_132976 | JGI IMG/M metagenome (GOLD analysis project Ga0187867, IMG submission 132976) | Peatland microbial communities from SPRUCE experiment site at the Marcell Experimental Forest, Minnesota, USA - June2016WEW_13_10 | ecosystem: Environmental > Terrestrial > Soil >...
CGACCGCCACCCGCCCGACCTCCATGTTTTTTTCTCTGCGATAGCCTTTGATAGCCTTTTCCAGTCGCCGGATGCGGTCCGCCATAGGTTCGACCTCGGGCAGGTAATCCAGCAGCGTGTATTCCTGCGCTGGCTGCTCAAAGTGCACTTGCTCCTTGACCCGGTCCTGATACCTCCGGGTCCATACCTTGAGCCCCGCGGGGACTCGTCGGCCGTGGCGTAACAGGAACTTGCTCGTGCCGGGGCCGCGCCCGCAACTGATCCTGCTTGGCCGCCTGGCGGGCTCGAACCAGGTCCCGCAGCGCCTCGTGTTCCTCATTGGGTACAAAGACCGCGGTTAGATCCCCGGCGCGACGGCAGCGCGCCAGCCTCGTAGCGTCTCGCCGATCCGTTTTCACGCGAGCAATTCAACGGCAAAGTATGGTGATGGGTCTTCCGACCGCTGTTGACTAGACAGCCGGAGCTTCATCAGGGCATTTTGATGATTGAACCCTTGCATCTCGAAGTCAGTGGCATCGCTGAGCTTGAGAGTTGTCAGCGTATGATGCCGAAGGATCAAATATCCCATCGAATTAACCTTGTTCGTCAGTTCCCAAACACGGATTTCCAGCGTTAGAAAATGATCACCTATCGTCAGGAAGCATTACCAGAAAGCGAGTAAGAGAGCAAACGGCTGCGGCGACTGAAGCGGGTGGGGCAACTCCACTGGCTTTCCGGCGTAATCTGTTTGCACCTGCTTCTCCATGGCCCAGTCACTAGCACAGTTTTTCCTGGCGAACTTCCAGGCGCACGGCGATGAGCGCGCTTATGGGCAGCGGCACGGATACAGGATGGAGTGGTTCACCTACGGGCAGGTTCTGGAGATGGCGTCTCGGTTTTCCGGCGACTTGGAGACGCGAGGGATCGGCAAGGGCGACCGGGTGATCTTATGGGGGGAGAACTGCGCGCAGTGGGTTGCGGCATTCTTTGGATGCGCGATGTGCGGCGTGATTATTGTGCCGATGGACGATGGGGCGGCGGCGGATTTTGCCGGTCGCGTCTCGCGTCAGGTTGAGTCGAGGCTTTGGGTTTGTTCCCGGAGACACGCGACTGACATTATTGCCGGCGCAGCTCCGGTGGTGGTGCTTGAAGAGATCAAGCCCCCCGTCCCTTCGACAAGCTCAGGGCAGGCTCTTTCCCTGCCAAACGCGCAGGGACAAGGACGGGGCACTCGCTTTGCTTTTCCAGAGGTGGCGATCGGGCGCGACGACACGCTGCAAATTGTTTTCACTTCCGGGACGACGGCTGAGCCCAAGGGCGTGGTGATCACGCATGGCAATGTTCTGGCCAACATCGATCCGCTGGAGGGTGCGATACAGCCTTATTTGAAGTATGAGCGCTGGGTGCATCCCGTGCGGTTTTTGAATTTGTTGCCGCTGAGCCACGTCTTCGGGCAATTCCTGGGAATGTTCTTGCCGCCGCTGCTGGGCGGGACCGTGATTTTTCAGGAAGAGCTGAAGCCGTCGGAGATTGTGAATACAATCCGGCGGGAGCGGGTATCCCTGCTGGTGGGTGTGCCTAGAGTTTTGCAGTCGCTGAAGCAGAAGATCGAACGCGATTTGGAGGCCGGCGGGAAGATTGAGAACTTTCGGCGGCGCTTTCGCACATCGGAAGGAAAACATTATTTGCTGCGATGGGGAATTTTCCGGGCGATTCGCCGGCAGTTTGGTTGGAAGTTCTGGGCGTTTATTTGTGGCGGCGCGGCTCTGGATGCGGAGACGGAACAGTTCTGGGATCGGCTGGGTTACGCCGCGATCCAGGGTTACGGGCTGACCGAGACGACGTCGCTGATCAGTGTGAATCATCCGTTCAAGTTGGGAAAAGGGTCCGTAGGGAAGGTGCTGTCCGGACGAGAAGTGAAGATTGCCGAAGACGGCGAGATTCTGATTCGCGGCAGCGGAGTGGCGTCGGGGTACTGGGGAGCGGATCGCACCGAGGGGGTTGCCGACGACCAAGGTTGGTACAGAACGGGAGACGTGGGTGCGCTGGATGACGCCGGGAATCTTTATTTCAAGGGCCGCAAGAAAGAGGTGATCGTTACTTCGGCGGGGCTGAATATTTATCCCGAAGATTTGCAGGCGGCGTTGCGGAGGCAGCCGGAAGTGAAAGATTGCGTGGTGGTGGGGATTGAGCGCGGAGGAAACGCGGAGCCCTGCGCCGTGATGATTTTGCGCGACCAAGCGAAGGCGGAAGAAGTGGTGGAGCACGCGAACCAGTCGCTGGCGGAATTCCAGCGCGTGCGGATGTGGGTGCGCTGGCCGCAAGAAGATTTCCCGCGAACGAGCACGCAGAAGCCACGGCGGAATGTGATTGCGGAGTTCGCCGCGAGGCAGATTTTGCGCTCGGGGACCAAGGAAGTTGCAAATAATGATCCGGTTCGGGAGTTGATTGGGCGCATCACCGGGCGCAGCGTTACGGCCGCGAATGCTGAGGCGAGGCTGGGCTCGGATTTGGGATTGAGCTCGCTGGATCGCGTGGAATTGATCAGCACGCTGGAGGATCGGTATCAAGTGGATCTGAGCGAGACCAGTTTTAGCGCGGCGCGGACTGTGGGCGATGTGGAAAAGATGTTGCGTGGTGAGGTGAAGCAGCGCGTCGAGTTTCATTATCCAAGATGGGTGTTGCGGTGGCCGGTGACGTGGGTGCGATGGCTGGCGCTGCACTTATTAACGATGCCAGCGCTGATGCTTCTGGGCTGGCCGCGGATCGAAGGACGGAAGAACTTGCGAGGCTGGAACGGGCCGCTGCTCGTGGTCTGCAATCATATCGCTGACGTGGATGCGGGATTCGTACAGACGGCTCTGCCGGCGCGCTTTCGGCGTCGAATCGCAACCGCGACGGGTGGCGAAGCATTGGAGGCACTGCGTGCGCCTGCTCCGGGCAGAAGTCTGTTGGGGAGAATTTACGATCGGATGCAGTGGGCGCTGGGAGTTTCTTTGCTGAATTTATTTCCGTTGCCTCGCCAAGCGGGGTTTCGGCAGAGCTTTGCTTATGCGGGTCAGGCGGTGGATCGTGGATACAGCATCCTTGTGTTTCCTGAGGGTCGGCATACCGTGGATGGGAAGATCAATCCGTTTCGTACGGGGGTTGGTCTGCTGGCGAAGAATTTGAATATTCCCGTACTGCCCATGAAAATTGTTGGATTGTTTGAAGTGAAGCAGACGGGAAGGAAGTTTGCACGTCCGGGGAAGATTGCAGTGCGAATTGGGCGTCCCATACGGTTTGCGGAAGGGAGCGATCCGGAGCAGATCACACGGGAGTTGCAGAGTGCGGTGGAAGGGTTGTAGTGGTTGGTTGAGCACAGCAATCTTGACGACGGCATCCCGCAGCGGCTAACGCCGTCCTAACTTATGGACGCTTTACGCGGCGTTGCTTCCACACGGTGCTGCAGGATTCCACGGCGCTATAGAACTCCAGGGCGCCATGGGCTCCGGCGCTCAAGAACTTCACGCGACTCCTTGTTTCCCTAGCGCTGCGAAGCTTCCGCAGCTGGCTTATTCTTCATCCATGCCGCCTTCTTCTTTGTGAGGATCCGAGTCGATCTTGACGGCGGGCAGATTTGCGCCACCAAGAGCGCGATTCAGAGCCGGAAGGTCCGCGGTGCGGAGTGCATCCCAGCGTTTCATCACATCCGAGGCGTCGCGTTCCGTCGCCGCTGCTGCTTCAGACTGGGCGGCCGTCGGCTCGGCATCTACCTGCCATACCTGTCCGTACAAAATTGCAACCTGCCCATTGACTCGCGAAAGAGTGATTTCGTTGGCGGACGGAGCAGCGAAGCCCCCGGGCGCTCCCAGCACGGCGGAGAGCTTGTTCTGGAAGGCCTGGACAGAATCACGCACGGTCCCGCTGGTTTGCTGACTCAGCTTTTCGAGCGGCTCCCGAATCGATCCCGCCTGCAGCACGCCCTGTGATGTTTGACTCAGCAAAGACGCCAGCCGGATTTCGAGCCGAAACTTTTTCTCGAGTCCGGGGGTGGAGGTTTTTACGCGAGGGTCCATCTTCACGGTGAAGGGCGAGGTATGGGTCTTACCATCTGCCGTCAGACGTGCGGTATAGGTACCCGGTAAAGCTGTAGGTCCGAGCGGAAGACGAGGCGTGTCGCCGGGAATGGCGGTGATGGGGTATTCATGGCGCGTCGAATCGGGCGCGGGATAGTGCAGATCCCAAACCCAGCGATGCATGCCGGCTTCGGATGGCAGGGAGTGAAATGGGCGCAGCCAGTAGAGGGGGATGAGTTGTTTCTTCAAATCCTCTTCCGTGGCCCCGGGTTTATCGGTGCTGGAAAATTTGCGAATGGGTTGGCCGCGAGCGTCGAGAATCTCAAGAGTCACGGGAGCGGAGGCAGTTTGCGCCAGATAGTAGTCGATCACGACGCCATCGGGGGGGTTCGCGCCCGCGGGTTCGTCGGGTGGAAGCGGAGTGTCCGTATTGGTGTCGCGCTGAATACGGAAGGCCGGCGCCGGGGTGAAGAGATGGGCACCGGCAGAACCAGCCAGGTTTGGCACTTCGCGCAGCGGAGCAATATCATCCAGAATCCAGAAGGAGCGGCCATGCGTGGCGACGATGAGGTCGTCGTCGTGAATCCAGAGATCGCGCATGGAGGTATGCGGCAGATTGAGTTGCAGAGATTGCCAATGATCGCCATCGTCGAACGATACCCAGACTGAATTCTCCGTGCCGGCAAATAGCAAGCCCTTGCGGACTGGATCTTCTCGGACCGTATCGACCGGGCCGAAGTCGGGAAGGCCGACGGTGATCCGGCTCCAGGTCTTGCCCCGATCATGAGTTCGGTAGATATAAGGATGCTCGTCGTCGATACGGAAGCGGCTCACCGACACGTAGGCGGAATCGTCGTCAAAATGAGAGGCACTGATCTGCGTGACCTTGTTCCAGGGGATCAGATCTTTGGGAGTAATATCGTTCCATTTCTTCCCGCCGTCGCGAGTTTGCCAGATGAGGCCATCGTCGGTGCCGGCCCACAGGGTGTTGATGTTCTTGAATGATGGCGCGAGAGCGTAGATCACGCCGCGCTGCTTGTCGGCGCCTTGGGGAATGAGGGTGCCGACGCTGGCGGGAACTCCAGGATTTTCGCGAGTCAGATCGGAGCTAATCGTCTGCCATGAGTCTCCGCCGTCAGCGCTTTTGAAGAGCACGTTGCTGGCGTAATAAAGAACGTGCGGATCGAGAGGTGAGAACATCGTGGGCTCAGTGCGGTCGGTGCGGTACTTGGAGTTGCGAAGCGGGATCGGCGTAACGTTCTGGACCTGTCCGGTGGACCAGTGAAACTTCGAGACTTCGCCTCGACCGCCGCCATAGATAATGTCGGGATCAAGCGGGTCTGGTGCCACGTAGCCGTATTCGATGACGCCGACGGGATGCCAGTCGCGGAAGGTTATTTCGCCGTCCCGTCCTCGGCTCGAGATGCAGACAGAACCGCTTTCCTGTTGGCCGCCGCAGACGCGATAGGGGAAAGTTGGAGCTACCGAGACGTGATAAATCTGGGCGGTGGGCTGGTTGTACCAGGAACTCCAGGATGCTCCACCATTGACGGTGACTAGGGCGCCTTGGTCGCTGACCAGAAGAATGATGTTGGGGTCGTTGGGATTGATCCAGAGATTCTGATAGTCGTCGCCGCCGGGAGCGCCGCGGAAGCCAAACCAGGTCTTGCCGCCGTCGGTGGATTTCATGGTTACGGTGCTGGCGCTATAAACGATATCTGCATTCTTGGAGTCTACGCGGGGAATGGAAAGGTCTCCGCCGCCGATTCGGCCGGAGGGGCGGGGATCATCGGTTGCCTTGGACCAAGTTTCGCCAGCATCGTCGGAGCGGTACACGGCGAGTGCGCCCGAGGCCATACCGAGCGTGGCATAGAGGCGCCGCGAGCCACTGGGAGCGATGGCAACGTAGATTTGCGAGAGATCTTTTGGCAGGCCGTTGGTCAGAGCATGCCAAGTGTTTCCACCGTCGGTGGATTTGAATAATCCGCCGCCTGTTCCATTGACTTCGTTATTGTCCTCCCAAGGGCCTTCGCGGACCTCCCACATTGAAGCGTAGATCACGTCGGGATTCGAGGGATCGATCTCTACGTCGGAGGCGCCGGTGTTTTCATCTTTGTAAATAATTTTCTGCCAAGTCTGGCCGCCATCGGTGGAACGGAAAAGGCCACGCTCTTCATTCGGACCGTAAGGATGACCAAGCACGGCGGCAAAGACCCGATTGGGATCACGGGGATCGATGGCGAGTGCGGGAATTTGTTGGCCGTCGCGCAGTCCTAGGTGAGTCCAGGTTTTTCCGGCGTCGGTGGATTTGTAAATTCCGTTGCCGACGGAGAGATCAGGCCGATGCAGGCCTTCGCCGCTCGCGACATAGATAATGTTGGGATTTGACGGCGCCACGGCGATAGCGCCGATCGACTGCGTAGACTCGTGGTCGAAGATGGGGTCCCAGGTGCGACCGTAGTCGTCGGATTTCCACACGCCGCCGTTGACCTGACCGATGTAGAAAACATTCGGTTGACTTGCCACGCCGGTGGCAGCGCGAGTACGGCCGCCACGGAACGGGCCGCTCATGCGCCAATGCAGTTCCTGATAGGTGTTCTCGGGAATCTGCTGCGCGATGATCGATCCGAAAGGCAACAGAATCGAAATACACGCGAGCAGACGACGCACTGCCGGCAATATGGTCACTTGGGTCCCCCTCAGACACCAATGCCAAACCACACAGACTAAACTAAAAGTTGCAGTGACGGGGGCGGCAACGCGGTTTATTTTCGCGACGACTCTGGTGCCTATGACCTTCCCGAGTTCCTTTGGATTCATGAGCGTAAGAAAAAATGCTAAAAAACTAGCCGATCTCAGCCAGGCTCAGCATCAGATCGCCATCTTTCGGGACTGGAGTTGCCCCGGACTGGCTCGCGACCCACGCTCCGACGCGGTTGGCGGTTTCATTGATCTGCGCAAGCGGCGCTCGCCTCAGATGCCCGTGCACCAATGCGGCGGTGAAGGCATCCCCAGCGCCCACGGTATCCGCAACTTTGACGTTGAATCCGGGATGCTCCGTATATTCGGTACCGGACAGCAGCAGGCTGCCGTTAGTGCCGCGAGTGATGCAGACCAGATTCAGGTCATAAGAAGAGAGCAAGCGGCGCGCCGAAGCATGCTCGTCGCCATCTTCCAATTGAAGCAAGTGCATGACTCTGGGAAGCTCTTCATGGTTCAGTTTGACGATGTTTGCCAGCCTCATCGATTCCGCCACCACCGGAGCGGTAAAGAAAGATTGACGGAGATTAATGTCGCAAACTCGCAATGCGACAGGCCGCATGCCAACAAGAAAACTACGCATGGTGGCGCGACTTCGCTCCGATCGCTGAGCAAGAGTGCTGAAGCAAACCGCATCGGTTTGCTGCGCCAAGTCCTGCCACTGCGGCGTCCAATCGAGAAAGTCCCAGGCAACGGGCTGGGCGATTTCAAAGCAAGGCTGGCCGGCGCGATCTACTTCGACCTTCACGGTCCCGGTAGGATGATCTGCATCCCGCTGAAGGAATGCAGTCGAGAGGCCAAGCTGTCCCAGTCGACGAATCGCTGCCCTGCCCAACGAATCGTCACCCAAACGGCTGGCCGGAATTCCTTCGTCCCCGAGCAGGGACGTAATGTAAGCGAAGTTGGCTGGAGCTCCACCCAACAGCTTTCCGGAGGGGAACAGGTCCCAAAGCAACTCACCCAAACCTACGACCGTAAGTTTCTTGCTCAACATGGATTTTTTCTCGAGGGAGCTGAGAGTTGCAGGAACCCGGCAACTGGCGGAGAATCGGGACGCACGCGTTGAGATCGGTGCATAGCGCAGGTCTCTGGAACAAAATCATTCGGCGTCAGAGGTGCCGGTTACCATGATCAATTCCATTTCCATCAAGAGCTGGGTGAAGCTGCTGGCTCTGGTTCTGGCGCTGGCTTCACAGGATAGCGCAAGTTGGCCTTTTGGGGCTTGGCACCGCTTATCCGAAAGCCCGGTAATTTCTCCGCAGGGGGATGGATGGGAATCGGCAGGGACGTTCAACCCGTCTCTGGTTTTGCGCGACGGGAGAATTATTATGCTTTACCGGGCGCAGGACAAGGGCGGCACATCGCGGCTGGGCTATGCGGAAAGCGCAGATGGGATCCACTTCACCAGGAGGAGCGAGCCGGTATTTTGGCCCGAGAAAGACTATGAAAAAGATGGCGGCGTGGAAGATCCGCGGCTGGTTCAATTCGGCGACACTTACTATCTCACTTATACCGGCTACAACAAGAAGGATGCCCAGCTATGCCTGGCGACTTCGAAAGATCTCATCCACTGGGAACGAAAAGGAGTGATTCTTCCCGCCTACAAGGGGCGCTGGAACATTCGCTGGACGAAGTCCGGAGCGATTGTGCCAGAGAAGATCGGCGGCAAGTACTGGATGTATTTTCTGGGAACGGCCAAGGACAATAATGACCAGGTCGGGCTGGCTTCATCGACTGATCTATTACACTGGATGGAGGAGACCGATACTCCCGTGTTACCGGTGCGCGCGGGAATGTTCGATGCTCGCGTGGCGGAGCCGGGGCCGGCGCCAATCGTAACGCCGAAAGGAATCGTTCTTATCTATAACGGCGCCGACGACAAACTGGTGTACCGTACCGGCGTTGCCATGTTCGACCGGAATGATCCGCGAGTGCTGATCGGGCGGACGAATGCTCCGATTTTTGCTCCTGACAAGCAGTGGGAAAAGGTCGGGCAGGTTCCGAACGTGGTGTTCGTGGAGGGCATGGTGCGGCGAGGGAAACGATACCTGTTTTACTACGGTGGCGCGGACGCTAATGTGGGCGTGGCGGAGGCGACGGTTGTAGCTGGGGAGAAGTGAAAACTTGCCGGCTTGTCTCGTGCTAGAATTCGCCCCTAGCTCTGACCTAGAGTGAGCCAAGGGTTTGCAAGTTCCTTCGGCGCGACACCGGCGCTACTCTATTTTTTCGAAGGGTTGGTGCATGAGAAGAATCAGATGGATGTTCGTTGCGTTTCTGGTGGGTGCTTGCCTGGCAGGATCAATCGCCGTGGCGCAGGCGTCTTCGGCTGCAGGGGACGTGGAAGACCATGCCTGGTGGAAGCACGCGGTCTTTTATGAGATTTATCCTCGCAGCTTCGCGGATAGCAACAATGACGGTGTGGGCGATCTGAGAGGCATCGCATCGAGGCTGGATTATCTGAAAGATCTGGGCGTGAACGCGATCTGGATATCGCCGTGCTTCCCCTCGCCGCAGGTGGATTTTGGCTACGATGTTTCCGATTACGAAAATATCGATCCCATGTACGGTACGTTGGCGGATTTCGATTACTTGGCCAGTGAGGCGAAGAAGCGAGACATCCACATCATCCTCGACTTCGTCGTGAACCACACTTCGGATCAGCACAAGTGGTTTTTGGATTCGAAGTCCTCGCGAACGTCAGCTTATCGCGATTGGTATATCTGGCGGGATGGCAAAGGGCCGGGACAGCCGCCGAACAATTGGGTCTCGACGTTTGGCGGGTCGGCATGGAAATTCGATCCCACTACGAATCAGTACGATTACCATTTTTTCTATCCCGAGCAGCCGGATCTGAACTGGCGCAATCCGGCGGTGAAAGATGCCATGTTCGATATCACCCGATGGTGGTACCAGCGTGGCGTCTCGGGCTTCCGCCTGGACGCGGTGGATACGCTGTTTGAAGATCCGAAGCTGAAAGACAATCCCATCAAGCGACCCGGCAAGAATGCCTTCGGCGATCCTTTCGAGCAGAATAAATACAACACGAAGCTACCCGAGGTTCACGATATTTTGCGCGGCTTGCGCAAGGTTGCGGATGAACATGACGCGGTATTGATCGGCGAAACCTGGACCGCTGATGTTGCCGAACTCAACCAGTATTACGGCAAGGGTAATAACGAACTGCAGTTGCCCATGGATTTTCTTTTCACCATGGTGAATCAACTGTCGCCGGCGGAATTCCGCAAGCAGATTGCGGCGGTGGACGCCGCTTCCGGCTGGCCTACGTTTGTGATCAGCAACCACGACATTGTGCGCTCCTATGACAGGTATGGCGATGGCAAGCACAATGACGAGATCGCAAAGCTCATGGCTGCGCTTTATCTCACCCTGCGCGGAAGTGCGATTATGTATTACGGAGAAGAGATTGGCATGAAAACTACTCCGCCGACGCGCCAGGAGGATGTGAAGGATCCCATCGGGCGAAAGGGGTGGCCGAAAGAAAAGGGACGGGATGGCGAGCGCACCCCGATGCAGTGGGACAGCAGCGAAAATGCGGGATTTACCAAAGCGACGCCGTGGCTGCCGGTTCCTCCGACTTACAAGACGCACAACGTGGCGGATGAATCCAAAGATCCGGACTCAGTGCTGGTGTTTTACCAGAGCGTGCTCAAACTGCGCCACAGCAATCAGGCGCTGCTCAACGGAAGATACAAGGCGATCAACGAGAGTGATGCGAATGTGCTTTCCTATTTGCGGATATATAAAGGCGAGGGTGTAGTCGTGTCGCTGAATATGTCGGATAAGCCGCAAAAGGTAAGGCTGGATTTGAAGGACGATGGATTCGCATCGGCCAAGAGTCGAATCGCCACTGAAAAATCACAAGCCCAAGGACAGGATATTTCCCTTGGCCCCTACGGAGTTTTTATCGGCGAGATGCAAAAGTAAACTCTGACAACATGGGGTTGCGCGGTCATTATAAGTTCCAACCTCTGGAACGGGAGATGGCTTCGTTCCAGCGCTCTCTCAGCGCATTCACCAGAGCGCGAGCCATGTGCGGTTCGAACCTGCGTTCTTCGCGCTGCAGCTCCGTAATCGTCCGCGTCTGTTTCCACAAACCAGAGCCCAGGCCGGCTAAGTATGCGGCGCCGAGCGCGGTTGTTTCTGTCATCGACGGACGCACCACGGGCACTCCGAGAACGTCAGCCTGAAATTGCATAAGAGCGTCGTTGGCGGATGCGCCGCCATCCACGCGGAGCTCAACCAGCGGAGTGCCGGTGTCAGTTTGTACCGCGTCCATAAGATCCGCGACCTGGTACACGATGCTTTCCAGGGCAGCTCGCGCAATATGACCCGCGCTGCTGCCACGAGTGAGGCCGACAATCGCCCCACGGGCGTGGGGATCCCAGTGCGGAGCACCGAGGCCGACGAAGGCAGGAACGAAATATACGCCCCCATTGTCGGGGACAGAACACGCCAGAGCTTCCACCTCCGCTGACTTACGAATGATCCCCAGGCCATCGCGCAGCCACTGCACCACGGCGCCGCCCACAAAGATGCTGCCCTCAAGCGCGTAGTGGGTTGTATCGCCAATTCGCCAAGCCACCGTCGTGAGCAGGCGGTTCGTCGATGCGAGAGGCCGCGTGCCCGTACTCTGCAACATGAAACAACCGGTGCCATAAGTATTCTTGGTGAGACCGGGAGTGATGCATCTTTGTCCAAACAGCGCGGCTTGCTGATCGCCCGCGATGCCTGCAATGGGTATGCCGTTAAGTCCTGGGGCTGAACTAACTTCTCCGTAGATCTCGCTGGATGGCCGGACTGCGGGCAACATCGATGCGGGAACTTGAAAGAGATCGAGCAATTCGCCGTCCCAAGTTCCCGTATGCAGGTTGAAAAGCATGGTGCGGGATGCGTTGCTGGGGTCGGTAATGTGCAGTTGACCGCCGGTCAGCTTCCAAATGAGCCAAGTATCCACGGTGCCGAAGGCCAACCGGCCAGCTGCCGCGAGCTGTCTAGCGTTTGCTACATTTTCCAAAATCCAGGAAATTTTGCTGCCCGAGAAATATGCATCGATCAACAAACCAGTGCGCGGTTGGATGAGGCTCTCGTGGCCTTGCGCCTGGAGTTGCTCACAATACGCAGCCGTCCGGCGATCCTGCCAGACAATGGCGTTGCAGATGGGCTTGCCGGTCTCTCGATCCCATACGAGCGTGGTCTCGCGTTGATTCGTGATGCCGATGGCGGCAACATCCCTGGCCTGTACGCCGCCTTTTGTCAGCGCCTCCAATGCCACTGCGATTTGCGAAGCGGCGATCTCTTCGGGATCGTGTTCGACCCATCCCGGCTGGGGAAAAATTTGCGTGAACTCTCGCTGGGCGAGAGATCGAACTGCGCCTTGATCGTCAAACAACAGGGCTCGAGAACTTGTCGTGCCTTGATCGAGCGAAAGAATGTAAGGCAAAAGGGCCTCCTGCTTTTGCGAAGTCTAGGACGAGAGCTGAGACGAGCGCAAGAACCGTCGAATGCCAAAATCGTAGACCGCAGCGCCAACAAGACCTCCCAGCAGCGGCGCCAGCACCGGGACCCACCACACCCGCGGCCCGTCCGTGAGGCCATTGTTGCGAAATCCGGCCACCACCGTAAAAAGGCGCGGACCAAAATCGCGGGCCGGATTGATCGCGTAGCCGTGCATGCCCCCGAAGCTCATCCCAATCGCAACGACCACCAACCCGATCATCGCGGGCGCAAGGTTTGCTCCGGGAGGAACATTGCGTTCGTCAGTAATCGCCAGCACCAGCAACAGCAGCAGAGCGGTGCCGATCACCTGATCCAGAAATCCGGCTTGCGGCCACGCTGGAAATGCGGGGAAAGTTGTAAACACGCCGGCGGTTTTTTCGAGCGACGGGTCGAATTGATGGAAGGCCGGCAGGTAGTTTCGATATACCAGCGCCGCAGCAAGGAATGCGCCTGCTGTCTGGGCAATGGAATAAGGCAGAACCTTGCGCCAGGGAAAGCCACGGAAGACGGCCACCGTCAGAGTGACCGCGGGATTAAGATGGCCGCCGGAAACTTTTCCCGCCACGTAAATTCCCATGGTGACGGCCAGGCCCCAGCCCAGCGTGATGTTGGTATAGCCGCCGTGGGCGGTAAGCGGAGCGTTTGAGGGGAACAGAACAACCATGGCGACCACGCCGTTGCCAAACAAGATCAAGACAAAGGTTCCGAGGAACTCGGCGATCAACTCGGCCATCAGGCTTGGTTTCTTCAATCCGTCGTCCCTGCGCTCGGCAATGGCGGTCTTCCGAGCCGCGAGTAGTCTAGCAAGAATTCGAGGGAGTGCTTGGCCTTTCAGACCGTGCGGCCCTCGCGCTACACGAAGCCGAACCCTCGGCGGTCACCAAAGGATCAGGAAAATACAGGCTCTGCCCTTGACAGGCTGAGCACAGCCTGTAAGATAGGAGAATATTTATTCATCCAGGTGAATAAATATCCATAATGAATAAAGTCTTACGGCAGAGAGCCGTTCTAGAAGCGTTAAGACAAGGGCCCGTGGCCAACCAGGAAGACCTGCAGCGGGCTTTGCGGAAGCGGGGCTTTAAGGTGGGGCAGGCGACGCTCTCGCGGGATATTCGAGAGCTGAATCTGAGCAAGACTGCTGCTGGATACAACTTGCCGCAAGGGAATGGCGCGGCGGGTCTGGCTTTGCCCCCGGTACAACGACTGGTTCGCGAGTTTGTGTTGGATGTGAGGCCCGCGCAGAACCTGCTGGTGGTGAAAACGATCATCGGCAGCGCGCAGCCCGTGGCGGCGGCGCTGGATGAGCAGGAGTGGGGGGAATTGGTGGGGACGATCGCAGGGGACGACACAATACTGATCGTTTGTCCGGACAAGGATGGCGCAAAGAAGGTTGCGCTCCGGATCGAGGAGATGCTTGGCTGATGCCGGCGAAGCTCAAAACGGCACTTCTCGGAGCCAGCGGCTATTCCGGGCTGGAGTTGACCCGGATTCTCGAGCGCCATCCGCGACTCGAAAAGCCTGTCCTGCTGCGTCGCGAGGGCGGCAGTGACGCTGCTACAGATTTGGCGCAGATGTTTCCGGAGTTGTCAGGCAATGGTGGTTATCCCCTGCGATCGCTGTCGTGGCCGGAATTGAAGCGCCAGGGCGTGCAGCTGCTTTTTCTGGCGACGCCGCATGAAGCCTCCAGGTCGCTTGTGCCGGAGGCGGTTGCGCAGGGGCTGCGTGTGATTGACCTGAGCGGGGCATGGAGGCTGAAGCAGGCGCAGCACCGGGCTGTCTACTCGTTCCAGGATGCGAACGCCGTCACTGCTGCGGAGTTGACCGAGAAAACAGTGTACGGCTTGCCGGAGTTGAACAGTGACCGCATCGCTCCAGCCCAACTGGTGGCGAACCCGGGCTGCTACGCGACCTCGGTGATTCTGGCGCTGGCGCCGCTGCTGCAGGCAAAACTGGTTGATCGGAGCCGCGGAATTATCTCCGATTCCAAGTCGGGCGTGTCGGGGGCGGGCAAAGCGGCTACGTCGCGCACGCATTTCGTTTCGGTGGCGGACAATTTTTCCGCCTACGCGGTGTTCAATCACCGGCATCTGGGAGAGATGGTGGAGCAGTTGGGACTGGACGACGCGGAGCTGACCTTCACTCCCCATTTACTGCCAATTCCGCGCGGGATTTTGTCGACCATTTACGTGTCTCTGAAGCGGCCGATGACCCCGGCGGAAGTGGAAGCGTGTCTGCGTGATTTTTATGCGGGCAAACACTGGGTGCGGGTGTTTGCGACACCGCAGTTGCCGCAGTTGCAGTTCTCTCTGCACACCAACTATTGCGATCTTGGCTTCTGCCTGGCAGAGGATGGCCAGCGTCTGGTGCTGGTTTCCTGCGTGGACAATTTGCGGAAGGGCGCGGCCGGACAAGCCGTGCAGAACATGAACCTGATGTATGGATGGGAAGAGCGGGAGGGCTTGCAGTGACGATTGTGGTGAAGATTGGCGGCGCGGCGATTGAAGATGCTGCGACCCTGCGGAAGTGTGCCCAAGCCATCGCGGAGTTGGCTCAGGATGCCCATCGCGTGGCCGTGGTTCATGGCGGCGGCAGTGCGCTGACCCGGGTGCTGGAGCGACTCGGGAAAAAGAGCGAATTTGTAAACGGGCTGCGGGTTAGCGATGCCGAGACTCGGGATATCGCGCTCATGGTGTTGGGTGGAATGGTCAACAAGAAACTGGTGGCGGCGATTCAGGCAGCGGGCATGCCGGCAATCGGATTCTGCGGTGGCGATGGCATGACGTTCCGCGCACGGAAGAAATTTGTTCAGGGACACGACTTGGGATTCGTGGGAGAGATTTGTTTTGCCGAGCCCTGCTGGATGGAAGCGTTGTGGCGGCAGGGAGCGATTCCAGTGTTGGCTTCGCTGGCGCTCGGAGCCGACGGCGAATACTACAACGTAAATGCCGACGAAATGGCGGCATCTTGTGCCGCGGCTTGCCACGCCGACACTTTAATTTTTCTCACCGACGTGCCCGGAGTAAGAGATGCGGCAGGCAGCGTGATGCCGTGGCTAAGTACGAAGCAGGCGGCGGAATTGGCGGCCACTTCGATCATCAGCGGCGGCATGCTACCCAAGCTGCAAGCCTGCGGGCTGGCGCTGAAACAGGGAGTGGGGAGAGTGAGAATTTTGCCGGCGAATGAGGTGGAGGTTCTGCCGCAGTTCTATCGGACCAAGCTTTCCTGCGGTACGGAGGTTACATATTCATGAACCCCTCCGTCGCCGCACATCACAAATCACATCCGCATACACACGCGCAGAAGAAGGAGTCGCAGTTGAATACTCAAGTGCAAGGCAGGGCCGCGGCTGCTCCAGCAAGGGAGCCGCAAGTGTTTTGGTGTCCGGACCTGGTATCGACGCGCGATCTCGGAGTTGCAGGCGTGGAAGCAGTTTTGAATCTCGCGGGAATCATAAAGGCGCGACCAGGCGATTTTCGCAAAGCGCTCACCGGCAAACAGATGGTAATGTTCTTCGAGAAGGCCTCACTGCGAACCCGGTTGACTTTCGAGGCGGGAATGACGGGCATGGGCGGTTCGGCGATGTTCGTCGACCAGACTCACGAACGCCTCGGTGCTCGCGAAACCCTGAGCGATGTGGCGCACAATCTGGAGCGCTGGGTGGATGTGATCGTGCTGCGCACTTTTTCGCAGGAGACTATGGAGGGGATGGCGGAGCACGCGTGTATCCCGGTCATCAACGCGCTCAGCGATCGGGAGCATCCGTGCCAGGCGTTGGCCGACTATTTCACGCTGGCGGAGCGCTTCGGAGATGTGAAAAATCGCTGTCTGGCGTACGTCGGCGACGGCAATAATGTGGCGCATTCGTTGCTGCTTACCTGCGCCTGCCTGGGGTCGTCGATGCGAATCGCGACTCCGCTGGGCTACGAGCCGAATCCGCAGATTGTCGCCGCGGCGCGGGAAATTGCGGTAGAGACCGGCGCGGAGATTCAATGGCTGACCGATCCGCACGATGCGGTTGCGGGGGCGGATGCGATTTACGCCGACGCGTGGGTCAGCATGGGTCAGGAAAAGGAAACGGACGAGCGAGCGCAGATCTTTCCGCCGTACCAGGTGAATGCGGAACTCATGGCGGAAGCCGCGCCCCATGCAGTCTTCATGCATTGCCTCCCGGCTCATCGCGGGCTGGAAGTGACGGACGAAGTCATGGACTCGGAGCGGTCTCTGATTTTCGAGCAGGCGGAGAACCGTCTGCATGTACAGAAAGCCATTCTTTATTTACTGCTGGGCGGCGGCGATCGTCTGCCTGCAAGGAGTGCTCATGCCTGAAAGAGTTGTCCTTGCTTATTCTGGCGGGCTCGATACCTCCATCATTATTCCGTGGCTCAAAGAGAATCACTCCTACGACGTGATCGCGATGGTCGGCGATGTGGGCCAGGGCGACGATGTCGAAGCCGTGGTTAAGAAGGCCCACGCTACGGGAGCGAGCAAGGTAGTCGTGGAGGATCTCCGCGAGGAATTCTTGACGGGATATGTTTTTCCGGCGCTGCAAGCGGGTGCGGTTTACGAGCACAAGTATCTGCTGGGCACGTCGCTGGCCCGGCCTGGGATTGCGAAGCGTCAGGTCGAAGTTGCGTTGCGCGAGGGAGCGACGGCCGTGGCGCACGGCTGCACCGGCAAGGGGAATGATCAGGTGCGCTTTGAGTTGGCCTACCAGGCGCTCGCGCCGGAGCTGAAAGTGATTGCACCGTGGCGGGAGTGGTCGCTGAAGTCCCGCGAAGATTGCCTGGATTACGCCGAGCAGCACGGCATCCCGGTGGAGGCGAGCCGGGAGAAGATTCATAGCCGCGACCGCAATCTATGGCACCTGAGTCACGAAGGCGGAGAACTGGAAGATGCCGCCAATGCTCCCCTGTCGACCACGTGGCAGATGACGCGTTCGCCGCAAGAGGCGCCGGACAAGGACGAGCAAGTCACGATCAGTTTCGAGAAAGGGGTTCCTGTCGCCGTCAATGGGATGAAGCTCGATCCAGTGTCGCTGGTTGAGTTGTTGAATGAAGTCGGTGCCCGCAACGCGGTGGGTCGAGTGGATCTGGTAGAGAACCGGTTCGTAGGAATCAAGTCGCGCGGATGTTACGAAACTCCAGGTGGAACCCTGCTGATTGCGGCGCATCGTGAGTTGGAAGCGCTGTGTCTGGAGCGCGAGCTTGCGCATTTCAAGCAGCAGGTGGCACTCAAGTATGCGGAGCTGGTCTATTTCGGATTGTGGTTCACGCCGCTGCGCGAGGCGCTGGATGCTTTCGTCGCCAGTACGCAGGCGGAAATCACCGGCAGGGTGACGCTTTCTTTGTACAAGGGAAACGTATCGGTGGTGAGCCGCCAGTCGGAGTATTCGCTGTTCCGCACCGATCTCTCCTCGTTCACCATGGGCGACAGCTATGACCAGAAAGACGCGGCGGGATTTATCCGCATCCTCGGACTGCCGTCCCGCACCCGCGCTCGAACCCGTCAGGAGGTGGCACGATGAAGATGTGGTCGGGGCGATTCCGGCAGCCGCTGAACCCGCAATTCGAACGCTGGCAGCGGTCGTTCGAGTTTGACCGGCGGCTGCTGCGCTACGAGCTTGAAGCGAGCGCAGCGCATGCCCGCGCTCTGAAAAATGCCGGGATTCTCTCTGCGGAGGAACTCATCGGCATGCTGGAGGGGCTGCAGCAGATCGGCGAAATGGCCGCTGCCGCCAAGGGATTTGTCAAAGACGATGAAGCCGAAGACGTGCATCACTTCGTCGAGAAGCAGTTGGCCGCGCGGATTGGAGACGCCGGCTACAAACTGCACAGTGGACGAAGCCGCAACGAGCAGATTGCCACCGACTTGCGTCTTTACGTGCGTGCCGCGATCGATGAACTGCAAAATCAACTGGCTGAGGTCTGTGGTGTTTTCACCGATCGGGCCGATCAAGCCGGCAATGCCGCCATGCCGGCTTACACGCATCTGCAGCACGCGGAGCCTGTGCTGGTGGCGCATTGGCTGCTGGCTTACGTGGAGATGTTTTTGCGCGATGCCGACCGGCTTGCCGATGGCCGAAGGCGGTTGAACTTGTGTCCACTGGGATCAGGCGCCGTTGCGGGGGCGACTCTGCCGATCGATCGGGCTCTTATGGCGGAGGAACTCGACTTCGCCGGTCCGACGGCAAACAGCATCGACGCCACCAGCGACCGCGATTTCATTCTGGAATTCGTCAGTACGATTGCGCTGTTGTGTCTGCACTTGAGCCGGTGGGGGGAGGAAATGATTCTCCTTTCCTCGCAGGAATTCGGTTTCGTGCAGTTGCCGGAGGCTTATTCCACGGGCAGCAGCGCCATGCCACAGAAGAAGAATCCTGATCTATTGGAACTGGTGCGGGGAAAGACCGGACGCGTGATCGGTGCCGCAACGGCTCTGATGGTTACGCTGAAGGGCTTGCCGCTGGCTTACAACAAAGACCTGCAGGAGACGCAGGAGCCTCTGTTGGATGCCGCGGACACGGTGCTCGGGTTGTTGCCCCTGGTCGCGGGATGGATGAAGGCGGTCGAGTTCGATTACGCGCGCATGAAGCAAGCGGCACAGTCGGGATTCATGAACGCCTGGGCGGCGGCAACTTACTTGGTGAACCGTGGCGTGCCTTCGCGCCTGGCGCATGAACAGATCGGCAAGGCGGTGAAAGTGTGCCTGGAGAAGAATTGCGAGCTTAAGGACCTAACGCTCGACGAGTTGCGAACTCTGCATCCCGCTTTCGACCAAGACTTTCATGGCTGCCTGAAACCGGCTGCGGTATTGGCGATCCATGACGTGGTTGGCGGCACCGCACCGGCCAGGGTGAGGCAGGGGATTGCCGCCGCGAAAAAGAAAATTGAGTCCCTGCGCAAGGAGGTTCATGCGCACGCGTAAAGCCATCTTGCCGGATGCCCAGCACATCCACGAACTGATCTCAGCCTATTCCGGCGACGGCACTCTGCTGCCGCGCACGCTGGCGGAGATTTGCGAGAATGTTCGAGACTTTGTGGTCTTGGAATACGAAGGTCGCATCATGGGATGCGGCGCGCTGCACCTTTATGGCACGCACCTGGCGGAGATTCGTTCGATCACGGTGGGCTCTGAGGTTCAGGGGAAAGGGGGTGGCAGCCGGCTGATGAAAGCTCTCGTCGCGGAAGCGAAACGGCACCGCGTCGATTGCGTCTGCCTCTTCACACGCGCTCCGGAATTTTTTGCTCGCCAAGGGTTTCTGATCGCGCAGCGGGAAGATCTTCCGGACAAGATTTATAAAGATTGTCACGTGTGTCCCAGATTTCACCGGTGCGATGAAGTCGCGATGGTGCGCGGCAAGCTGCCGACATTCGCAATTCTTCCCGAACCCGCGAACTGGCTGGTGAAACTTCAGGCTTAAACTCAGGGTTTGATGCTTCTCATAATCGCGCGGAGAACCGATCAGGTTCTTTGCAGAGCAATCCCCAGCCGTGGCCCCCAGTGCTATTATTCCGAGGCAGACGTGGGAAACCATAACTATGTCAATTGCCATACCAAGCCGTTCGACCGCAGTTTCTCCTGACGCGCCATCTTCTTACACGGTACCGCTGGCGATCGTGACCACGCTGTTCTTCATGTGGGGCTTCCTCACCTGCCTGAATGACATTCTTGTTCCGCACCTGAAGTCAATTTTCGATCTGAATTACCAGCAGGTCATGCTGGTTCAGTTTGCCTTCTTTGGAGCGTATTTTCTCTTCTCCATCCCATCCGCCAAAATAATTGATTGGATTGGCTATCAGCGGTCGATGGTGGTGGGGCTGCTGACGATGGGCGCGGGCGCTTTTTTATTTGTTCCCGCTGCGAAGGTTCCATCATTCGGATTTTTTCTGAGCGCACTGATCGTGCTGGCTGCGGGCATTACTCTTTTGCAAGTCGCGGCGAATCCCTACGTTACCGTGCTCGGCCCTGCCAAGACGGCCTCCAGTCGACTGAACCTGACGCAAGCGTTCAACTCTCTGGGAACTTTTCTCGCGCCTTTTTTCGGCGGCTTGCTGATTCTGAGCGCAGCACCGAAAGCCATGAACGAGATCCGCGCGATGGCTCCGGATGCTCTGCAGGCCTATCGGCTGCAGGAAGCGGCGACGGTCAAGACTCCGTATGTGGGCCTGGGTATCGCTCTTGTGGTTCTGGCGATCGCCATCGGCAGTTTCAAGTTGCCGAAAATTCCTCAGGCTCAACACAAAGTCGGCGAGAAGGTAAACGACTCCATCTGGAGACACCCGAACTTGATCCTTGGCGCCATCGGCATCTTCGTTTACGTCGGCGCCGAGGTGGCCATCGGGAGTTTTCTGGTGAACTATTTCAGTCAGCCAGAGATCGGCGGCCTGACCGAAAAGGTTGCGGCGAGTTTTGTTGCCTTCTATTGGGGTGGAGCGATGGTCGGGCGTTTCGTCGGATCAGGGCTGTTGCAAAAGGTGAATACTGGGCGACTGCTTGGCATTTGCGCGGTGTGCGCGGCTGCTCTCGTGACCATGTCGATGATCGGCACGGGACACTTCGCAATGTATAGCATCATCCTGGTGGGGTTCTTCAATTCCATCATGTTCCCAAGCATTTTCACCCTGGGGGTGGCGGAGCTTGGCCCCCTGACGGGAGACGGTTCTGGAATCATGATTATGGCGATTGTCGGGGGAGCCATTATTCCGTTAGCGCAGGGTGCGATTGCCGACCGGATCGGCATTCATCACGCCTTCTTCCTGCCGGTCATTTGCTATCTCTATATTCTCTATTTCGCGCTGAGCGGTTCCAAACCTAACAGCGAACGCCACGCGCGGAGCTAGCGGAACCAGCTCCGCGCATTCTAAGTGTGGCAGTTCAACCGTCGAACGGCGAGGGGATCGCCGCGCGTTAAGCCTGTATTGAAATCAATTCCGGGGTGCAGCGGGAATTCTGCATTAGTTTGACTGCGTCTTCTGCCGTGAAGCGTCCCATGGCCAAGGCCAATTTCTTGTTGGTTGTGGTCTGGATGGGCGTGCGGTCAATTCGCAGGACGTATTCGGCGGCACGCGCACCACCGCGATTCACTTTCACCAAAAACTTCGTGTTTTTCATGGGCTCCCTTTGGCTCGGACGATTTAGCGCAACATTAAGACAAACGGGGGTGAGAGAAACCTCTCCCCCAGCCGACTCAAGAGCGGTCTCGCAAGTTTCCGCTCAAAGACTTGCTAACGTGCAAAGAAAAAACTAGAAAGGGCCGACGTAATGCCTAGAGAAGAGATAAAGCCTCAACCTCAATGCTAGGCTCGCGCGACAGCTTTGTCAACATGGCGCGGACGGACGGGACGGACGGCGGGAGTGTCGGGAGTTCATGAATCAACCACGAAGGTCACAAAGGTGCACGAAGCCGCACTGCTACCGCACTCCTTCGTGTATCCTGGCGCCCTTTGTGGTGAAATTGGGGACACGAGCCGACGGAAAGTCGGGCGCTACAACAACTTGTCGCGCACTGTTTACGGCTGCAACGCCTGAATCGCCTGGGGATGGACCGGCTGGTCGTTGATTTCGCTGGCGTCCCAGCTCCCGCCTAAAGCTTTTACCAGATATACGGAGCTTACCATCTGCTGGCCGAGCAGTTGCGTCTCAAGCCGCTCACTGCTCAGCAGGGTGGTTTGTGCCGTGATGACATCGAGATAGTTGGTGGCGCCGCCGATGTAACGGTTATTGGCGATGGTGAGTTCGCGGCGTGCGTCCTCGACAGCGGCACCTTGCGTCTTCAGAGCTTGCGATAAAGTGCTCAGATTGCTGATGCCGTCTTCAACCTGCTGGAACGCGGTCAGCACGGACTGGCGGTAGTTGGCAACAGCCTGGTCGTAGGCTGCACGCGCGGCAGCCAGGTTTGCACGGTTTCGTCCCCCTTCGAAGAGGGGCTCCAAAGCGTCCACTCCGAGGGACCAAATGAGGCTGGGCGCGTTGAGGAGTGGCGCCAATTCGGTACTCTGCCAACCTCCAGAACCGCTGAGCGTGATTTGCGGATAGAAGGCGGCCCGCGCGACCCCGACCCGGGCGTTTTGATACGCCATCTGTCGCTCTGCCGAGGAGATATCCGGCCGACGTTGCAACACGTCAGAGGGCACCCCTAATGGGACCGGCGGTGGTGTAGCTGCCAACGGCGCCACGCGCACACTGATGCTCGAAGCCGGCTGTCCCAGTAACACCGCTATCGCGTGCTCATATTGAGCCCTCGTCTGTTGCACGAGCGCCAGCTGCGATATCGTCGCGTCGAGAAGCGCGGCCTGCTGGGCAACTTCGAGTCCGCTAACGATGCCCCCTTGGTGTTGCCGGTTTACCAGGTCCAAACCCTTGCGCTGGTAGCCGACAGACTCCTGCACCACATTGAACTCGGCGTCCAACTCCCGCAAAGAGAAATAGTCCGCAGCGAGTTCCGCGGTTAACACCAGCTGTGCGTTCTGAAGGTCAGCGGCCGTGGACTGGAGCGTGGC